>Ga0194115_10002502_pt1 | contig 21814 bp, 23 predicted proteins | sample TA2MahsurfametaG_3_FD_148656 | JGI IMG/M metagenome (GOLD analysis project Ga0194115, IMG submission 148656) | Freshwater microbial communities from Lake Tanganyika, Tanzania - TA2015002 Mahale S4 surface | ecosystem: Environmental > Aquatic > Freshwater > Lake | place: Tanzania: Lake... | reverse complement strand
GTAATACCGATGAGTTCAGGAGTATCGTCAAGACCGAATACATCACTTCCTCTAGCGACGTCAAACGCTGCTGTCATCGAGCATTATGGACAGTCACATTCGAATATCTCCAGAAGCGTTGGTGAACTGACCCCGCCACCCCGTCTGTTTGCGTCTCCGTCGAACCCGTCGCCTGGCGCTTTGCGAGCAGGTGCCCGTGCGTGGCGCGAAATACATGGTCGGCCCAATGGTGACGCGGTTGGTGGCGTTGATTTTCGAACAGGAATGAGTGGTCACACGGCTCTAAACCGAACGGCCTCTTCTCATCCTCACGATTACTTGATTCCTAGAGGCGGTACTGCTGATTTCCGCGGCGGGTTCAGTGGTACTGTTGATTTCCGCGGCGGGTTCAGTAATCATAGTGGCCTCACAATGTGGAAAAAGAAATCCGCCGCCAAGGGACCTTCATCAGCGAACATGCACTTGACGATGCCCATGTTTCCTGGGCCGGAGCCAACCGCATAGCGCCGAACACCCAAAGTGTTTACGGTTACGGAGTTTTACGTTAATCTTTATAGCACGATCGCAATTTTCCAAACCCAATGAACGACGACATAGCTTCGATTTGGAGGGCACAGATCGCTATAGCCGACTTTGATACGAGTAGTGCATGGGCCGTGAAGAGGGTTCAGACGAAAAGGTGCTATTCTTAATTCGTATTGTCTTGAGCTGCACTTCAGTCATCTATCCTGATTGCTCAGGTACTTCAAAATGCTCCATTTGTCTCCATATGCCGTCGATTCCAGACTTCCACAAAGTCACGTCGTTGTCGCCACTACTCACAGCAAGAATATGTCCCGTGACACTCCAACTCACTCGCCAGACGGGCAAATCAAAGGTATTCAGTAGAGTCGGTTTCCATTCAGCATTATATCCATCCTGTTTCCAAATAATGACTCGACGATCTTCGGAACAGGAAGCGACGAAATTCACATTCGGAAGGAGGGAGGGTGCCCATGAAACGTCACGGATCCAGTCACCATGGGAAAGTTCCTTCGATACCATCGCTGTCGTATCTTCCTGCCATTGACCATTTTCCTGTGGTGTCCAAAAACGGATCCGATTATCACATCCACCTGTGACTAGACGGGGGTAATCAACCTGTTGAGTTTCATCGGCAGCCTCGTTGTAGTATGCACCATGTGGAGCCCAACTAACGGCATTGACACCAAGAGGATTATCTTGAATATATTCCACCTCCCAACTATTGTCGGATTGATGTGAAAGAATACTAACACGACCGTCGGAAGACGCCGTCGCAGCCATGAGGCCATATTCATGTGGACAAAAGGCAATCCCATTCACCGAAGACTCATGTAGGTTCCGTGCAGCATGAATGAGAGTCCAATCCCGAGGACGAGTCTCCCTATGAATCAAGACTGACCCATCAAAGGATGCTGAAGCTAATATGACTCCAAATTTTGGATGACTCCAAGAGACTTGCCACACTGGGCCCTCATGACCCTGAAGAGTCGCGGAAAGTTCATAAGAATTCTCCGAAACATTGTATACCTTGACCGTTCGGTCTGTCCCCGAAAACAGAAGATTGGATTGGCAGGATACATGTGTAAGCAACGAAAGTTTGGTATATCAAGCCAAGAATGGAAGTTCCTCTGTATTTAGATGGAAAGGACGTCCAACGGTTAGGATAGACTCACCTGAGGATGCAGTTGCTAGTTTGCACCCGTAATAGTCCAATTGAGCGTCATGAACAAGATCTTCATGTTGTGTATCGACGTAAATGGTTCCTGCTGTTCCCTGAGTGGGCATGAAGGTAGCTGTTGACGATGCCATTGTCTCCTGCAATTTGTTGGTTGATCTTGCAACTGGCTCGTTGTATGCCACCCCATGGTCAAAACGGGATGGCGATTTTCGGGACCCAAATGCAAAGAGGCGCCGCGAAACAAACACTATTTCTGTTCCCCGATGATTCGACCCATAGGACCAATCCCAGATTCCGCGCCCGTCGGCATGTCGCATGAGATATATCTTCTATATACTTATCAACAAATGCGAAGATAATTGATCAAGAGTTTGAAACACCGCGAGGTTTGAAACGAGGCCCTCCAGTCACTTTTTCGGATCGATCTTCCTGGTGGAGGGCGAAAGGAAGAGATCAACAAACCTTGAGAGCAAGTTTTCACTTTTACTACAGTAACTTGTTCACAGACCCATCCAACAATCCAGCCCTATCTTCTACTCAGTGCCATTCACTGTTCATCCCCCTTCACAGTCAGTACATTTACGCGAATTGAGAACCAGTGACACAATTTTTTCTACGAACAAGAATGGAAGTCCTTTCATCATCCTCGGACGAGCTTCGTCGACACCCTGTGACAGATAACGACGCTGCCGTCGTATTTGCTTCCGAATCTCCAAGCTCCGATCCTAACTGGTCAAAAATTGTGACTGTCTCACCGACAACTGTTGCTAGTGGTCAACAAGGTGACTCTCCTTCAGATACAAAGGAAGACGACGAAGATGATGAGGAAGACGACGAGGATCCTTGTTTCCGTGACTGGACAGCGTTATTGGTAAGTCTCACAACCGCTCCTTTTTTTCAATCCTAGAGAAGTATGTTATGCGATAGCTCACCTCTAGACTCTTTTTCATATAGGATAAACAACTGAAGAATTTGGTGTCAATACGGAAGAAGAATGGGCCAAAGAACACTGAAATGGACTGGCAACGAATTGCATCACAAATGGGGAGATTCTCGGCCGAAATGTGCAAAAGTCGATTTGAATATCTTAAGGCACAACAGGCAGGAAGTGGACCTTGGATCAAGGCAGAAGATGATAAAATATCGGAAATGGTGAAATACCATGGTAGGTCCCTTCACCATATCACTGTTATCTATTTTGACCGAATACTCGGGCGTTGTGATTAAGTCAAGCTTATCACGAATACACAATCTTACATATCTTCTCCCTCCATGTCAGGTCCAAAGAAATGGAGTACCATTGCCTCTAAGCTCCCTGGACGAACCGGAAAACAGTGCAGAGAGAGATGGCATAATCATCTGAATCCTGGGATAAACAAGTCTAAGATGTGGACAGAAGATGAGGATCGTATCATTATTGAAAGTCACATCAAGCTGGGGAATAAGTGGGCCGAGATAGCCAAGTTACTAGAGGGTCGAACTGACAACGCTATAAAAAATCATTGGAACTCTTCGATGAAGAAGAAAATTGAAAAGTACCTGCAGTCCAAGACACCGGGTGTGCCTATACGAAATGATCTGGGAATCTTTCTCCTTCAGGACGATATCGAAGGTTGTCTCCATGCGGTTCGACAAACATCAAACTCAGCTAAAAGAACGCCCCCGTTGGACCAGACGCACCTCCCAGGGACGATGGGCTTCGGGCCTCCTCCACTAGCACCGTATGCGACTCCGATGCATCCGTATCCGAAACGAAACTATGACATGATGGGCGCGGTGATGTACTCTGGTATTCGATACTCGAACAAGCGAGTCTGCTCAGAATCGCCGCGGCCCAGCAAGAGTGACCTTGAGGCCCTTCAAAAATTCTTTGTCACGCTTAAGGGTGGATATGTTGATGGCATGTGGCTTTCTTCATTGGAGAGAAGGCGAATGGCTGAGAAGAGTGGTAGGGACGGAAGCACCGATGGATTGAACCTTCTTAACTTGACAGTTGCTGAACGAGACCGGCTCCCACCTTTCTTCCGCAACAAGATGTTGGACCCTTATCAGTCAGATCCTCGTACAATGAACTCCGGCGGTGGGGTCCTCTCATATGGGCATATGCACTGGGCTCGTCCATCCCCTCTTGCACCCTTTGTGCATACACAGGCATCCAATCAGGGGAATATGTATGGAAATCTCCGACCATCCCCATTGTTTCGGGCCAAGGAAATAGCGGGTCCAGCCTACCCAGCTATGTTCATGAATACACCAGCTAAGCCAAGCAGTGACTCTTTTCGCCACCAGGAGACCAGTCCTTTGGCTCCAACACCGATGCCAAACGTAGGTGAAGGGGTCCTAACACCCACTTTCCTCTACGGTTCCGTGGGCCAAGAATGGGGTACACCTTCTTGGGGAGGAGATGATGCAAAGATTTTGCAGGACGTATTGTCATTGTCGCGAGGCCCACACCCGTCAGTCACTCCTGGTCTCGACGGTCACAGGTACTCCGATCGTCGGATACCACTGCCAGTCGCATCGAATTTCTCGTACGGAAAATCCAATAGCACATCACGCGTCTTCTTCAAGGATCAGCTCACAGAAACGTATAACTTCATGCAGACAGGTCAAACATCTTTGGCGGTAAGTTCATGGCTAATTCTTCGTCGAGTTTAACACCTCGCCGTGCTAACATTCTGTTCGATATGCTACTTCTCAGGCGACGCCCCAAAGTGTGACTAATACTCCTTCCAAGCAGGTCTCTGGTGTTGTTACGGGATCAGGACCGGCACGAAACCGGCTTTCAACGACGCCTGTCCTAGACCGGGATAACCTCCTGTCAACCGCAATTCTGGCAACTCCGAAGAGTCCGAAGTACAATGCGACCGATATGGATCAGTCCCTTCATCACATCGATGCTTGTATTAAGACTCCTTTGGACTTCGGGAGCCCCAACATGAAGTAAATAGATAAACTAGACGAGAGGGTGAATTCTATGGTGCTGTCCCAATGTAGTAGTTATTTGACTTGTCACTACCCTTCGACTAGCTGAGTCACGACATCTTCCAGAGTTGTTGCATCCACGTGCCGGCCGCCTGGCTGTCTACTATCCCCATTTCGAATCTACGAAAATCAAGTATGGCAAGCAACAAGATAGTGATTTCCGGACCCGTCTCGAACAAATTACTCCACAAACCTCACGATATAAACGGAACGCGTTTTGTTCAGTAATTGCTAATTTAAGCCGTTAGTAGGCAAGCACCTCCAGCTTCCTTGATCTTCTTTTCTGCCAGCTTGGAGAAAAACTTTGCCTTTACGATCACAGGGACATTGATTTGTCCATTTCCCAATAGCTTAAAGTATCCGAGCTTTACCAGATCGATCACTGGTGCCTTTCCCTCACCATTCTTTGCGGCATCATAAGTTCCAGGCCCAGCCGCGTTGAAGATCTTATCAATGTTGATAGTTGGGCAAAATGATCTATTCTTGAGGATGTGGAAGTGACGCATACCCACCTTACCGAAATAACCAGGGTGGAATTTATCCATCAGGACTCGGTGGTGATGTTGTCCACCGGCATTACCCCGACCACCTGGATGCTTTCGGTGCTTACCAATACGTCCATGACCAGCGGAAACATGTCCTCGCTTTTTTCGGTTCTTGTGTGTTCGCGTAGGCATGATGAAATATCTACAGACAGTAGAAACAATATGACAACGTGAGGAATGATCGACCGACCAACCGATTTCGCCCTTCGACTACAAGCAAATCCCGCCTCACTGAACTACAGGTAAATCCCTCCGGTACCATCAACTCGGAGAGACTGAACGCTCACCCAAACCAAAGAAGGCAAACACAACAGAAGTCCCTCGTACCTTCAATTGGAAAGTTATCGGAGACAAGGTTTCAGTTGCACCAGGCTGCAGGGAACGACGCCATGGGAACGGGGGAAAGGCGGTGCCTTGCCGTGCGGAAAGGAATAGTAACCGGAAAGAGGTATGGTAAAGGGTAATGAGCTACTAAAGTCCCCTTTGTACCTTTGGTTTGCTTTGTCGTATATCGGAGAAACAACGATTTTCGACGCGAAGTCTACACCTTTTAGAGTTTCGTGTCAGACATAACATATAACATATATACGATACATACCCTGACAGGCAAAATAATGTTCTCATAACCCAATCAGGCAGAGGTCGTACCTACGACGCCAGACGCCAGTACGGATGTCAGTGGAATTGAACAGTCGTGCCGGGAAAGCCATCAGCAACCGTTGACGTAGTCGGCCCAGTCCCCGGAGGATACGATGCCGGCCATCAAATCAACCGAGCCACCATCACCACCGAGATTCGCGTGCACCCAAAAGAATCTCGAATGAAGTCCTTCCATTGATAGCCACCAACTGAAACAGAGCCCCGTTACGTACCCGCAAGCTAATCTCGACGCTTCAACTGGAAAATGAAGTCTTCTCTATTGATTTCAAAACGATTATTCGTCTCTGGGAGGGTGAGTAGTATATGTGGTGGCAGCCCCGAATCACTTGACCGTAAGCGTTGACAGTCACCGCGACCCATTGAATGCTTGCCGCCACTGGCGCGACATGAAGCTTTATCACCTAGAAGCACTGGACAAGTCCAGCGATGTTGGAAGTATCGGGAGACTGGCAACAAAGGTGAATCGTGCTGACAAAAAAAGGTGCTCACAAATTTCCTTTTTTCCTCGCCGTTCCAGCAATGGACTCGACAGGCCACTTCCGCGGCGCGAACACACCAGCCAGCAGTTTTCGCCTCATGGCACGATGCCGGACCGAATAGTTATACCAACCGAACGGTGACTCTTGCTCTTGCCGCTGGAGGCTTGTTCTTAGGTGCCGGTACTGTAGCGTCATGCGATGCGAATTTGAGAAAATCCAACATCAAAGACCCTCTCACGTTTCCTGTTCCCGATCTGGAGGATTCATCTGATCCTAGAGATCCGTCGACTTCGTATGGCAAACTTGCAGCGGATATGGCGATGCAGGAAGAGGCAGAGCACCAAAGCCAGGAGGGACAGCCGTCAGCACAACCACAAGCGACGAGCTCTGCGATCGCTGTTAAAATCGTAGGCGATATGACTGAGGACGAGGTTCGTATCGAGGAAGCAACCAGGAAGGCCAAGCAGCACTCTGGGGGAATCAAACTCTTCAGTGGAAATGGAAATATGGCTTTGTCTCTGGAAATTTGCCGCCATTTGGGCATTAATTTGGGAAAGGCGACTGTTGGGCGGTTCGCTGACGGTGAAGCCAATGTTGTCATCCACGAAAATGTTCGTGGAAAAGATTGCTATGTTGTCCAGCCGACGTGTCCCCCTGTCAATGACAACATCATGGAATTACTTCTCATGGTCTCGACCCTTCGACGCGCCAGTGCTAGACGAATTACCGTAGTTATTCCATATTATGGCTATGCTCGGCAGGACCGAAAGATGCAGGTAAGATACCTTGTGGGGAAGATGAAGATGGAATGTGAATGGTACCAGGGTCTCACCACAGTCTCCGATGTGTAGGCCCGTGTACCGATCTCAGCTGCAGACGTCGCTCGCTTGATGGAAGCTATGGGTATTGATCGTGTCATTGCTGTTGATTTGCACTGTGGCCAAATTCAGGGATTCTTCGGTCCTCGAGTGCCTGTTGATAACCTTGATGGCGGAATCGTCGGGCTTGACTACTTTGGAGGTAAGGAATTGCACAATCCTGTCATCGTCAGTCCCGACGCTGGTGGTGTCTACCGTGCCAAGAATTTCAAAGAAGGTCTTGCACACAAATACGACATGAAAGATATCGGTCTGGCTATGATTGTTAAGCAACGCGCTCGGGCTGGATCAGTCGATCAAATGGATCTTGTCGGAGATGTTAAGGGGTGTGATTGCATTTTGGTCGATGACATGATTGATACGGCAGGCACTTTGTGCAAGGCATCCGATGTCCTGATTGCAAGTGGTGCACGACGTGTGTTTGCCTTTGCCAGTCACGGGCTTCTGAGTGGTCCAGGAAATGAACGTATTGCCAACTCTTCGCTAGAAGAAGTTGTCATTCTGAACACGATCCCGACATCACCGCAGCGAGAGGCCAACGATAAACTGACGGAGCTCAGTGTGGCACCGCTCCTCGCACAAGCTATTTTCAACATTCACGCCAAGAAGAGTATCTCTGCGCTTTTCAAATAGGGCGGGAGTATTCAGTCGCAGCAGCACATTCGTGTCTTTACATCCTCTTTTCTCTGGAATGGCAATATCTGTTATAATTATGAGGGTAAAAAGAGCTCTATGCGTGACCGACAAACGTTACGCTTGGTGCCATCGAGAGGCGATATATTTGCGGTCTCGCAGTGGGCTTGTTGGTAACAAGCTTAAAATAAGGATCATTTGGTTGAAAATGCCGACCATGAAACCCTTAGGTTGAAATACCAACCAGGATCTCGCTCAGTTCCCATAACTTCTTCGCCTTGGCGTCGTCCTTGGCCTCTGTGCTAATGTACGATGCCGAGAATTGGTTACCGTAGGCAGCATCACCATACTTCGAAGAGCCTGGATCACTGTTCCAAAACTTTGCTCTAGTGTCTACCGTGGTGACCATGTACTCCAGGCATCCTCCTCCCCACTCAGGGGTTTCTGCAACACCTGCAACCTTTTCTGCGATGAAACCAAATGCCTTTTACATCGTATTCCCCACAATCGTCAGTGAAGTATCGGTAAAGGGAATCTTCACATCTACAACGAGAACATACCTTTGCGAACAACGGTGACTGATACCGAAAGAAACCCGACGACGTAATAAGTCCTGGACTGAAACTGTTCACTATGATATTCTTCGTCGCATCATTTGATTCCAGTCGGCGCTGAAGTTCACGTGTAAATAGAATGTTGCAAAGCTTGGAATCCTTGTAGGCTTTGTCGCCATTGTAGGGATTACCATCGACCATCTCAAACATCTTACCATCACGCTCAAAACCTTTCAAATCTCCTAACGTAGCAGGTATTCCCTGTTTCCCCCCCGGGCTCTCTGGATCGTGGACACTAGACGCTGTGACTACGATTCGGCCACTCTCTTTGTTTATCTTCGGTAGTAGTAAATGGTTGAGGTAGAAGTGGCCCAAGTGATTGGTCCCAACTGTGAACGGGTAGGGTCAGCTCGAAGTTACAACACGCAAGTTTCGTCTCCATTCTCAAGTAGTATCTCACCTGTCAACTCAAAGCCATCGGCAGATCTTTGAATCTCTGTACCCTGTGCATTCAAAGCAAGACCGGCATTGAAGCAAGCGACGTCGACTGTATCTACAGTCAACGAAGTCACAAATTTCTTCACAGAATCGAGACTAGCAAGATTACATTCAGCTGGTAACAGACTCCCAGTTGAGACTTCTTCTCGGATTCTTTGAGCAGCATTTTGAGCTTTCTCCAAGGTGCGACAACCCAAGATGACCGTATGTCCCTTTTCGGCCAATCGTTTCGATGCTTCAAAACCAATCCCCGAGTTGGATCCAGTGATCAATATCGTCCTTGGTAAATTGGCTGCATCAGCTACCTCAGACCCTAGAAGCATCACCAAGAACGCTGAAACACTTGATTGTATCATATCACGACGATCCATCGAGGGCTCGACCTTGCTTGACGTCGCTTCTTGTGCCGTCGGAAATGAAACAGAATGTCGCACGCCAACAGCAGCCTGAAACGCAGTGATGGGAGAGAATAGCGCTGCCCACAAAACGACGCTGAGGGTAGAGGGCTTCATGAGGCCAAAGGATTGATTTCGAAACTCTTGAAGGTATGAATGTGCAGGAATGAGAGGCACTATCATGGAAAACGATGGGATAACGGATCTAGTGGCGGGAAATGTTTTGGATCCAATACGTATTTGGGAGACTTTGGATGTCAAGAAAAAGTAGGGGGCGTGGCAACCGACCCCCATCTTGAGAACTAAAATAGCCTATAAGGAGTACTGGGTTTCCCCCAAAATTAAGGGAGAATAACAAAGTTCCCTGGTCTACCCTGTGCCACGTCACGAGTCACAGGTTTAGTTTGTGGGAAGCATTTGATTGACCTCATCTTGACAAGTAGGACAACAGACGCATATCACATTCTGCGACTCATTCCCCAACTGTTGATCCGTCGGAGGAGGAGCGCGGCATGAGAAATCGTACTGGGTGGATTATACGGCTGACTAATGTCTGGACTCAGCTGCATCTAATCACTCTACCGGTAGACGAAGCCTTCTTATTTTAGTCATTCTAGTCGACCAGACTACTGGTGGGAAGCAGTGCGCAGAGGGGTAAAAACAGGGTACGACAATCACAACACAAGAGTTCCCATCAATACATAGAAATACTTGAATACAGGCTAGACTTTGGGGATCCCAATCACTTCCTACGTCCACTATGTCAGCTGGATATGCAGCTCGTCTCTCCGAGTATCCCAACAAGGGCGTCGTCGGATTGCCGGAGATATCGGACTCAAAGCGACAACTCACGCTGAGAATACCAAGGTTGGTAGAATGGGTTCAAGAAGCCAAACATTTGGTAGTGTTGACCGGGGCGGGAATCAGTACAAGTGCTGGTATCCCTGACTTTCGTGGACCGAGAGGAATTTGGACGATTGAAAAGCAGCAGCACACCAACAAGAAACGAAAACGAAAGGAAGAAACAGCCTCAAAGAATAACGATGTGGAACCACCTGAGACGGCAGCCAGTATGGATTTCAGTCAGGCTGTTCCCACGTTGACGCATCGTGCAATCACACATTTGGCTCAGGTTGATAAACTCAAGTACTGCATCACTCAGAATGTAGATGGACTCCATCGTCGAGCAGGGCTTTCCCGCAACCTTCATTGTTCCCTACATGGCTGTGCGTTTACAGAAAAGTGTCACACTTGCTTTTCAGAATTCTTTCGGGATCAAGACGTGGGAGGAATGAGCTTTCAACAGACTGGGAACTACTGTGATCTATGTCATGGTAAACTTTATGATACACTGCTCGATTGGGAGGATGCGCTGCCGGAGAAAGATTTTGAAAGAGCCGAAAATGAGTGCGATCAAGCAGACTTGGTCCTTTGTCTCGGTACATCGCTACGAATTGAACCAGCCGGAAGTCTCCCTCTTCGCGCCAAACGATTCGTCATTGTCAATCTACAGGTCACGCCCTACGATAGTGCTGCAGCGATGATCATCAGAGCGCCGGTAGATGACGTTATGGATAGCGTAATGATCGGACTTGGTTTCGCAAACTGGAAGGACGAACCAGCGTACCCTATCGAACGGATTTGGACCTTTTCGCCACAGATATCACCGGCGAAAGGTGACAGTGTATTGTCTATGACATGAATGCCATGTGATTCATAAACCAGTAGAGTTTTGTATTCAACGAATCTTTTGAAGTTCAGTGCTATGAATCCTTTTCCGACTTTTTGGTGTCACGATCGATGACCAGGCGCAAATAGCCCAGTGTCAACCAAATCTCCACATAGGCAGATATCATTCGCCCTGAGTATGCAAGATACTTCAAAGCATCGAAAAAGGGTATCATTTCAAAGTGTTCTCTGTGCGGAACCAAATACAGGAAAAGTCCACAGCTGAATAAGCCATAGATTGTCCAAATCCCCAAGGGTCCACGAAAGTTGTTGGCAAAAACAGCACGAACAATCCAGGGGTCCTTCTCTTGTGATGATTTCCAGTGACTACCGGACTGAGTCGCATGTAGCTGAGTTGACAACATCGTAATCCATTCTAATGAAATCACAAGACACGCCTGTAGTCGGAGTCCATCAGTGTGAGCCGCTGCAATCCATATTGTTGTTCTCAATATGTTGTCAGCTACGATATCAAGAAGGATCCCCAAGGAAGAAGTTTGATTCAATGCCCTTGCCAAGGCACCGTCGAGTAGATCCAAGGAGGCAGAGAAGATCCACGTCCCAACGGCAAGCCGGGGATGTGTCTCCGCAAAATGAAGCCCAACAAAAGCTGATACAATTCTAGCGTATCCGAGCAAATTAGGAATATACAAGGCAATTGGAAGGGACATGCTGTAGTTGGCAAGAGCCGGTTCGAAGAGTGACTTTTGATGAAAACGATGGGTGCGATTTGCAATTTGCGATCCATGATGTCTTCGCCTCACATCGGCACGACAGCTTCGATCCCTTTTTCTAACCGATATACAACGCCAAACTCGATTCCTGCGCACGTCTGAGGGAAAGAACAGGCCGTAGACGACTGACTCATTGCCCCGTCTCATTTTCACTGTGTCGGCTTTCGTTCATGACGTTGCAAGAAACAAATGAGGTCCACTATGATGTTGCATAGTATTTTCGCAACAAAACAAGATGAAAGTCTTTCGTGCTCTTTGTAGCTTCGTTCTCTTTTCAGCGGCACAAGCTTGGTCGATATCACCATGCAAACTGAAGCAAATTAGTCGGAAAGCATTCATCGCTGGGGCTGCCACCGGTGTCGTTATCGGAGCAGCAGGCGTGGCAGGGGCGGCGGTAGCTATCGATCAAGCCCAGAATAACCGTGTAGCTCCCTACGAAGCACCAGCTGGATCCATGGTAGGGAAGGTAGTACTGATTACAGGGGGGTCGTCTGGTCTGGGCCTTGAAAGTGCGAAGCGACTTGGAGCAGCGGGTGCCACCATCGTGTTAACTTCGCGAAATCTCGAAAAGGGACAAAAAGCAGTCGACGAGGTAAAGCGATACCTTGCCGGGAAAAAGATCGACGACCCTCAGATTTACAGTCTTGTGCTTGATCTCGACGAACTGGAGAGTGTGAAAGAATTCCCGTCTACATTTCAAGAACTTAAGCTGGGACAGATTGATGTGCTACTGAATAACGCGGGTGTGATGGCGATTCCTAATAAAGAGCTGACCAAGGATGGCTATGAGCGGACCTTTCAATCCAATCACCTTGGTCACTTCGTCCTAACGGCGGGTCTATTTCCATATTTGAATAAGGACAAGGCCACAGTCGTCAACGTTGCGTCGCTGGCATATACCATTGCCGGAGGGAAGGGTCTTGAACTGGATAATTTGAACGGAGAAAAACAATACGGTGCCTGGACTTCATATGGGCAATCCAAGCTGTCTAACATCCTCTTTACTCAAGAATTGCAGAGGAGAGCTCAAACAACTGGCAACGACTGGTTGACAGCAGTTACCCTTCACCCAGGAACGGTTCAAACTGACTTGGCCCGCTACGTGATTGGAGAGGAAAAGTATAATGACCTGAAATCAAAGGGACCTTCTGGTCTAGATTCAATTCTACTCAGGGCTACTTCCCTATTCCTCAAAACAGTTGAAGAGGGAGCATCAACTCAGGTATATCTTGCCTCGGGCGCGGAAGGCACTTTGACAAAGGGAGCGTACTATGATGATTGTAAGGCCCAAAGTCTCCCTGCTTTTGCGAGAGACGAGAGCAAGGCAAAACTTCTGTGGGAGAAGTCTGAAGAATTGGGAGGTGTCACCTTTGATCTTACGTCTAGCAAGATCCCTGAATCTCCTCCGTCCACCACAACGAGTACAGAAACCCAGGCATAATCAACCCAGGATCATTTTTGTTGCAGGGCTACAACATGTTTCTCGGACAGCCACTGAAAGCCCACAGGCTACGAGTCACTCCTAAGATCAAGTCAGTCCTTAGATAAATCTACCTAACGTTTGCTACAGCCAATGATAACTATGCGATTAGGCTCTAGATACAACCAAGGATCCGTAAGTTTACCTAAGGCTTGAGAAGAAATTTTTGGGCCCAACCTATCATAATCTATGAGATTAGACTCCAATACAAAAAAACGATCTCTATCATACATCACACGTTCCTCGACGTGCAGGAAACGGAGGGAACGACGCTTGGACTGTGTCAAAGGGGTGATTAGGCTGGTAGTACTACTCCTTATTACCCCCATGCGCACGATCGATTTTCCAAACAACCTCACAGTCAAAACGCCTTCTGGTTGTCCGGAACCTCCACAGAATGATGTCAGCTTCTCATTTTCTTCCTCACAGTCGAACTTCCACTTCAAGGACATATTCTTCCTCAAAGTCTAAGGTCCACCTCAACACCATGTTGAACCGAAGAACCCTATCGCTGATTTTCTTCGGCATCCTGTTCCTTGCGACCTTCTCGACGATAGCAATCACATGCTACCACTATCCCTTGTTCCCGACTCAAATCGATCAACTTGATTGGACCGCGGCTTGGCTGAAGGCTACGGTGGGGGACTACTATGGAGCTGCCCTATGCTTTTCCGGAATTGTGTTCTCGAGCGAACCCAACTGGGTGGTTGGATGCTTGTGGGTTGCGGCCTTTTTATTGGCAGGATCACCAGCTTGTTGTTTCTGGGTCCTCTTGCGACTCTGTCGTGTGGGATCATTGAAACTCGAAGACACGTCAAGGAGTTCCGGTTTGACGGGCACTGAAAGCCAGCGGCTTGCGTAGGATAATGGTTTAAACTACTCGTACTCTGGCGCTGAAACATGAAGACCATACATGTCGAAACCCTAGTCTTAATGCGATTTAGCAAAATCAATCTCATAGAATGTCAAGCCGCTTGCACCGGCAACATGGACCGCCTACATCATCTCCAGCACCCACCTTCCGTCTAACAGGGACCCCCTTACTTGATGACAGCACTGGTCGGAAAGGGGTCAACCTTGCTCAACACTAAGACTCTCTTAGCATGAGATAGATATCCCCGAACATAGCCCCGAAAGATCAAGTTCGCAAGTATGCATTCGATTTCATCTACATCTATCGGCATACCGAGCCACATAAATGTCTTTGCAACGATAGGAAGAGGCATCTGATTCTTTTCAAGGATCCGATGAAGGCGCTTGAATAAATTTCGATAGCAAACAGTCTTGCACTTTTCCAACAGTAGATAAGTCCCTTGCCGAATGAATCGATCTTGATACTTGACAAGGCCATCTGAAAACGTACGTAGATCACCCTTCATCAGCCCGGCCACAAGGGGCTTGAACTCATCCAAACCGTACTTGTCCAACAGAGCAGGTGTCGGAAATCGACCTCGATACAGTTTGATTGGTACTAAATATCGCAGAATCCGCTTTTGGTTTTCTACAGCATTTCGGTGGCAGTGTAAAAAGGCAAAGTCCAAATCCTGTTCTGCCAGACCGTGTTGATCCTCATACATATTAAGTCGCCCTCTATAACATCGATACGTTACCATCTGCCCCATCGTACCTGACTCGTGAAGTTTCCGACTTTCTACCGGACGGATCAAGTTTTTGCACAGCCGTAGAATGTTCAAACGAAAGTACATCCCAAACAGAACATTTACCACCGCCAAAACCCCCGCCTTCTTCGAGCCCGTTGAGTCAAACGTAAGCCCAGGCTAAGGGAGAGTATAGTACAATGAAGGGAAATTGTAAGGGAACGTAGTATGAAGTAACCAAAAAGTCATCGACTCCATCGAAAAAATCGAACGATCCACCTACCTGATATTCAGTCCGATCATTAAAGGTCTTTGAGTACGAATCTTGAAGGATCTGGACGGCGCTTTGTAACCTGGCATCTTTTTGATTCCCGACTCTATCTGCCGCCAAAGCTGTTTTAAGGGTATTCCGAGAGGCAACGACCAAGGCTGGGATTAACCAATTTCCCTCTGTCGAACCAAGGACACGATTTAGATTGGTATGTAGGGATGCCTGTGCTTGGAAACACTCCAACGCATATCCAGATTCGGCGGCGGTATGGGCATCAATTAGAGCTGATAGGATACCACCATAGTTGATAGAATTTATGAGAAGAGAAGCAGGTTCTGTAGTAGCTTGAGGAGCTGGACCCGTCGGATGGGAAGCGATCGGTGGAAGGGATAGTGCTCGAGCAACTCCCTCCGGATCTTGAGCATTCAAGGAAAGTCGAAGGGCACTCTCAATAGCCCGTTTGTTCACCATGGAATCCAGTGCTCGGAAGGAAGCTCAAATCGAGAAGCGTGCAGCAAAGAATACCGCCTGGACCCAACTTAGTGGGATAGCTATATAGAAGGTTATTGTGAATCTGTTTAGGGTTCCAGCTATCCGCATGAAGAAGAACGAATGCATGCCAACAAATGGACATACCGAAATGATTGGGTTGGACGTTAGTCGAACCAGTCGACTTTGGATGCTCGGATCTCTCAGGGGGGAAGAAGATTGACGGGATTCGGCAGAACAAAAACAAGGTGACGCCCCCCACGTCACCGGTTGTTATTCAAAACTATCTTTCTGCTGGAACTATCGACCCTTCCTTCATTGTTTGTGGATATTAACAGGGACATCCCTGCCTTGGATTGGATTGTAAGATCGATTTACTAGCAAGCGACGATTCTTTTGGAGAACGAAGATGTCCCAGCCTTCCGTGATGTCTCGCGTCCTCTCCATCCAATCTCATGTTGTTCATGGATGTAAGTTATTCTTTTGTTCGTCTGCCGTTTGATGTCCCACCGACCTCCTTCTTCGTCACAAACAGAAGAGAATCTCATTATTTCTGTTTTTCGCATGGAACTGATGGGATTATTTTTTTCTGTTTTTCCTCCAGATGTGGGTAACAAGGCGGCCGTCTTCCCACTTCAGTTACTTGGGTTCGACGTAGATTTTGTAAACTCGGTCCATTTTTCCAATCACACAGGATACGAAAATGGTCTCAAGGGGGATGTCATGGATGGTGAACAACTCAGAAGTATATTGAAAGGCCTAGAGGATAATGGCCTGTTGGGTGATGTGGGGTATGTGTTAACGGGATATATTGGATCTGTTACCTTCTGTGAGGCTATCCTAACGGTCCTGGAGACGATACGGAAATACAATCCACAATTCCTCTTTGTTTGTGATCCTGTCTTGGGTGATAACGGAAAGTTTTACGTCCCGAAGGAACTTGTTCAGGTATATATTGACACTGTCATTCCACTGGCAGACGTCGTGACGCCGAATCAATTTGAGGTTGAACAACTGACAGGAATCAAGATTACGACGTTAGATGACGCTCGTAATGCATGTATGAAGTTACATCAGATGGGTCCATCCCTTGTGTTCATAACCAGTATGGTTCTTCTAGGTGACGAAGTTGATCCTCCTCCTAAGGAGGAAAAGACAATCTCTATTCTTGCCTCGAGACGAGTGGTTGGGAAGGAAGAGGAAGTTTGGCATATCGAGTGTCCAATGATTCCAGGATCATTCACTGGCACGGGTGACCTGACGGCTGCCTTACTCCTTGCTCATATGGCGAACAACCCAGGAAATCTGTCAGTCGTCATGGAGAAGGTCATAAATACCATGTACGCAGTAATTCAACGGACCCATACTCTGTCAGGCACGTCAGCCAAGTCAAGAGAACTCAAGCTGATACAAAGCAAGAAAGATATTGAGAATCCCCCGTCAGTCTACAATGCATACCAACTGTAACACGATAAGTCTATAGTTTCGCATTAGGTAATCATACATCCGACGAACTAGTCGTAAAAGCCCGCATTCAGGCGTTGCTGAAGTTCCCGAGCCAAATCGCTGTCCGATCGTTTCATCGCAGCTGCGGAAAGAGACAATAGGAATGGCTCTACATCCCTCACAGTATAATTTTCTTCCTTGTTGAGCTGTATTCCCTTTTCTAGTCGTTTCTCGGCGGGGACGACTTGTGGTACCGGTTCAAAGTAGATACTTGAGTTGTCCTTCTCCCAAGTTTTCAACAAAAGGTTCATATGACCACGCAGGTCGATTAAGTCCTTGTGTAGAGCAATGAGTGCGGGGATTTTAGAAACATCCGGAACACCCTTCCCCCCTTCCGACGTACGCGTCTTGAGCTCCAACGTGGCTTCACTCAAAATAGCGATTGCCAAACCATACTGATGTTCAGATTCCCAGAGTGACCGTCCATGAAAGTAAAGGGACAGGGCCTTTTGTAGCTGAACCTGAAACGTAATGAGGGTGAAGAAATCCTTTTCAATCCTAGCCATTTGTGAAAAGGCCTTGGCTCTCATATGGACGACGTAACCCTCCAAAATCTCAACGACTCCAAGAGAAAGCTTTGCAAGTAGGGAATAGTTCGGTGTGCCCGGCTTGATTAGGACCGTGGCGATCGCCATTTGTTGTCCATTTGCCTTGAAGAGCATATTCAAGCCTTTGGCAGTCGGGATAGCACACTCAACAGGTAAATCGGCTTCGCTCATGTTGGAACCACGAGCCACCCACTTCGGTAAGTGGTCGTCGGCTAAAAAGGCAAAGATCCCCGCTGCCGCCGCGTATTCTCGGCTGGCGGCGGCGAACTCTCCCGCTACACTGGTCTCTGTCGCCACCCCCGCCTTGGCAAGACCCTCACAGATGATACACATCGTCAGGTCGTACATAATCGCCTCAGCCTTGTAACTCTTCGTCCGATCGTTTTCGACACCAGATGACCAATCAAAGATGAGACGCTCGTCTAAACGTGCCATTTCTGGCTGAAACTTACAGGATACGAGAATTTGATGAATCAAGGGTTGATATCGACGAGCATCGGCCACCACTCGCTCATGAGAGACATTTCCGGCGTCGACGGCCTCGATCAACTTTTTCCGCATTAGATCCTGTGCCAGAAACAAATGAACCAATGACAACCCATGATTACAGCGTTGAGAATGATGCACACATTATCCACGAAATAGTCAGGTCTTGCTTCGAAGCCTCACCAATACACAAGGTCCTGCTGAGCGGAACACCTCCTAGCACAGACCCAAACACACATAGATGCACGCACGTACCGCCTGGAGAATAATCCGTCGCGATCCCTCCGTCGCTCCGGCCGTACGAAAACTCTTGGCAAAAGAAATTTTATTGTCCGGATTGGGACGAGGCATCTTGAAACGATGGACCGCCGATGCGAGGCGAATGGCCGAATCGGGATGACCCAAATCTACCTTAGCTCCCTCCCAGTCACTCATAGTTGATAACGGTTGATGTACAAATCAATTTCAAAAGGAATTCAAAAGGAAACACTTGCCAATCTTAGAATTGACCTGACCTGATCAATTATTGTGGATGCAGGAGGTTGCATGGGGTAGCTCACATGTCAAATCGAGTCGGGGAAGCCAGGTTCATGTCCGTTGCGAGGGAAACCCCTAGGCTACATGGTGTACATCGTTTTTGATGTATTCGGAAAACGAATAAAGAAATAAAGGGGCTAAGCCTATGTTGTCGAATCATGCTGTGCTCGTGTTCTCATTTCTCATTTTATAAGCGCGACAAGACCAAAAGAGCGTCTGGCCAACGTACGTTTCAAATGGCATTATTTCCTGTAGGGTGTAGGATATGTCATTCCGTGGCATCGATTGTAGTTACAAAAGGAGGTCGTTTGAGTCTTGTTTCCTCATTTCGCGTTATTCCATGGCGAGGAAACGTATAGATGGTAGTTGACAGTCCTCAATGACAAGATATGGTCACAAGGGCTTCAAAGGTGCTGCACAAGGTGCCTGACGAACGTCGAATGTCGAATGGCACGGGTTCGGGGTGACTTCTCACCCAACAAAGATCACAAATGGCTGAAGGATCAGTAACTGTAAGGACAAAGCAAAATGGTCCGACCCAAGAAAATCATCAACAACCCCACAAGCGCCGTCGAAGAATTCATTGCTGGTTTGCTCTTGCAGTACCCAAATCGACTAGTAAAGCTCCAGAACCATCATGTAGTATTGGCGGCGTCCTGCAACGAGAAGAACGTCAAGTTGTTGTCCGGGGGTGGAAGTGGTCATGAACCTTCTCATGCTGGATGGATTGGAAATGGGATGCTATCTGGAGCGATTTGTGGGGGGATCTTTGCCTCACCGAGTGTCGCAACGATCTTGGCAGCTATCCGGGCCAGTGCCGCCTCCAACGGGAGGAACGGCTGTTTGTTAGTTGTGAAGAATTATACCGGCGATCGCTTGAATTTTGGTATGGCCTGTGAGATAGCCAATCAAGAAGGAATCCCTTGTCGTATGGTCGTCGTAGCCGATGATTGTGCTCTACCCCGTACTAGGGGGATTACAGGCGCCCGGGGTGTGGCTGGGACTGTCCTGGTCCACAAGATCGCAGGTGCTGCCGCTGCGTTGGGCAAGACTTTGGATATACTCGTTGATATCGTCGCTCAAGTCAATGCTCGTATGGGTACATTGGGTGTTTCAGTTGGTAGTGTAACTATCCCTGGTGCCGATGAGGTCAATGATCGTTTGGATGCCTCTACAATCGAGATCGGTCTCGGAATTCATGGCGAAGCCGGTATCAGGCAATCTCCCATGTTGACAGCAGACGAAATTGCCAAGGAAATGATTGATACAATCCAAAACTACGGACGAAAGGAACAAGGAACGGAGGGTACTGTACCCATGTTCGAGAAGGGAGATGACCTCTGCGTATTGGTCAATAATTTAGGTGGTACCAGCAACTTTGAAATGTCCATTCTGGTCCAATCATGCGTCAAACGTTTGGAGTCTGTCCATGGATGCCGGGTATCTCGTCTTTTGGTGGGATCATTCATGACTAGCTTCGACATGCATGGAGCAAGCTTGACGATTTTGAACTTGGCGGGTGCTTCGCCCGAATTAGTGGAGTTTCTGGACTACGATACCGATGCACCCGCATGGTCAACCGTCGACATTTGGAGCACTGGAGATGTACGAGAATCATCCATGGAACGCCCTGAGGTATCTGTGGCAGATGTACGCAATGAATTGACGTTGCCACCTCTTGAGATCGATGGTCTCGAACCACTAGCAAAGGAATGGTTGTTGAAGGCAGTCTCCTGTCTAGCGGAACAGGAACCCGTCCTGACGCAGTACGATCTGATTGTTGGTGACGGAGATTGTGGAATGACGATGAAACGGGGGGCTACAGAAGGTACGTCCATTCGAAATATATTCGAATTGTGGATATGGCAATGGTTGTTCCGTCCATGCCCATCCTCACCTTTCGTTTCGTTACACAAGTGGAGAGGCGTGTCTCAGACGGGAGCCTTTCGACGAGTCATCCAGTTACCATGTTCTCTGGATTAGCTGATGCCGTCTCGGCGTCGATGGGTGGTACCTCTGGAGTCTTGTTGGAACTCATGTTCCGGAAAATGAGTTCCACTCTAGCAAACTGTACAAAGATCGGTGCTGAAGAATTGTGTCAGGCCTTCCAAGAGGGAGTGAATGGTATCATCCTGTATGGAGGTGCTACAGAAGGATCCAGAACGATGCTGGATGCGATGATTCCGGCTGCCAAGGTGTTGGTCGAGTCCAATGACGTCCACGCGGCAGCCGCAGCTGCGACGGAAGGCGCTGATAGGACAGCGGCGATGAAATTGGCAAACGCTGGACGATCCAGCTATCTCTCCACCGAGCAGTTGGAAGGAACTCCTGATCCAGGGGCTGTCGCCGTCTCGATTGTACTGGGCGCATTCGTCTCCGAATAGGTAAAGATCTAATGGTGCAGGATTACTGCGGAGCAAGAGACGACAAAGACTAAGACTAGTTCGACGGCAGCTCCACGTCACGACACACGAATTGCATACTAACAGAGACACTAGGTATTCAGATCGCAAAACAACCATTTAGGGTTTGTCCTTATCCTTCCTTGAGACGCTATGGTTATTTTCTAGGGAAGGCGACGACGACTTCTCTGCTTCCGCTATTCGACGACGTTTGGCATCACGTTCGTCGATGAAACTCAACTCCCAAAAGTCTTCCGGTGTTTGAGGTGGTGTAAAGCGTGCTCGATGTCTTGAATTACAAATTAATGCATGTCGATCATAGAGTCCTTGTGGATCTAAATCGCAAATGGCTTCAATAAACCTGCCACATTCCAAACATTCGTACCGTTGTAAACGGTCCCGTTCCTTCTTATTCCGGACGACCTCCAGAAAGGGTTGCTCTTTCGATTTTTGAGAGGGACTATCTAGGAAGTCGTCTTGTTGTATTGGTTTCTTCGCCCTCAACCGATGTGCGATGCCTTGAGGTTTGAAGGTTTGGCAAGTGGGGACTTTTGTGGGTGGTACCGTACTAGTGGATGGATGTTTAGTATTGTCCACTTCCCCAACAAATGCCTTAGCAGGTCGTGTCGACATCCATCCACTACCCACTTTTGGAGTAGGGTCCTTCTGTATATGTAGAGGAACGGCTACGACGGACAACGGATGA
>Ga0194115_10002500_pt1 | contig 21816 bp, 30 predicted proteins | sample TA2MahsurfametaG_3_FD_148656 | JGI IMG/M metagenome (GOLD analysis project Ga0194115, IMG submission 148656) | Freshwater microbial communities from Lake Tanganyika, Tanzania - TA2015002 Mahale S4 surface | ecosystem: Environmental > Aquatic > Freshwater > Lake | place: Tanzania: Lake... | reverse complement strand
GATATTTGTATCACCACGTAAGAACCATAACAACTCGGTTACAATGCCTTTCCAATACATTTTCTTTGTGGTAAGTAATGGAAACCCGTCACTCATTTTATGTCTTATTTGACGACCAAAAACACTAATGGTTCCGGTCCCTGTACGATCCATTTTACGGATTCCATTTTCTAAAATGTCTTGTAGTAACTCTTGGTATTTTTTATCTAAATTATTCATTCAATAATCCTCTTAATCGTCTTATTTCTTCAATTACATCGTCACCCAATTCAATCTTGGACATCATTGTTAAGTCCACAACTTGTGAGTATAACAAATCAATTAACTCCTGTTGTGTTTTGATTATTTCTTGTTCATTCATTGTTTATGTTTTTTTATCTTTGTTTTAATTTTTAACCACACTATTTCAGGATAGTTCCATAACCACCAAAAAAATATGTAAATTTTTTTCATCAATCAATCATTTTATAAGTTGTTGATTTAACTTTGTTTGCTTCTTCTATTACGTCCTTATTTTTATAATCTTCAATAACTTTTAAGGCGGATTCTTCGGTTTTATAACTTGTACCAACTTTTTGGGATAATCCAAAGGTGTTACCGTGTGTGTGAATTATATTGTACCAAACAATTGATTGTCGTTTAATCCAACCCCCAAAAACTTCTACTTTACAAGTTTGTGGTGTATAACCCTTTTCTCCGTTATTTTTTTCTTCTATTTTAATTCTGTAAAATGACATATTATTTGTTTTTATTATAAAAATACATAAAGGTTAGATATAAAAATAACAGAATCGAAAAAGTCCATGATATTAATAAAATTTTAAAGATCATTTTTTATTATTTAAATTAAACGGATCCGGATCAAAATAATCTGAAATCATCATTGTTAATAAAGCTGGTATACCAACAATAAGTGCTGGTAGAACTAACAAAAGGGATAATACCCTAAAAAAATAAAATAATACTTTTTTCATAATTTTTTTGGTTTAATTTTTTTCTTATATGTATATTGATACATTGGTACCACGATTGTGTCATAAACACTTATAAGTACGGTATCTTGTCCAATCTCAGTTGACACAACTAAAGTATCAGTCCATTCCACTGGATATCTCTCAGTGTAATAAACCTCAACATATGTTGTTCGACAAGAAAATAAAATAAGTGATATAAAAATTAATAAAATTTTGTTCTTCATAGATCAAATAAGAACAAATTTAGTAATATATTTTTAAATTGTCAAATATTATTACCATTCAACATTAACCCATATATCATCACCAATACTTGGGTTTAGTTTTTTATATAGGTTTGATACGAATTCAGCTATTACCTCCTGAACATAATCCTTAAATTCAAAGTACTGTACGAAATCTTCAAATGGATTATCCCCACTTGAAAATCTAACGTATTCTTGAATGTCATGGTCATAGTACGTTCCGTCTAATATAACAACACTAGTTTCAATTCCTAGTTCCCCATCAATATATTCAAAACTAACTTTGTCAAATCTAAATGTCATTGTAGCTCCGTCAGTCCAACCATACACCTCACTATAGGAATTAATGTCATTCTGGGTAAATGTATTTTTAGTTAATAACTCTTTGAACATATCATCAATTTGATCTGATTCATATCCCATTATTTTTGAGAAGTTCTCAATTCCCCCAACCGATTTAACACCTTTAATTAGTCCCATTTTTTCAATAACATCTTCCAATCTTTTCTTTAAAGATGTTTCCTCCTTTAATATTTCTTTAATTAATTGTCTCATTTTTGGTTGTTCGGGTCTACCCACTTATGGTCATCTGATAATTTTTTGGTCAATTCTTTAATATGATTACATGATTCACCATTATAATCATATCTTGTGGAAGTAATGTAATACCACGAAAAATTTTTAACATTTATGTTTGATTCCACAAGTTTTTTAAGTTTTATATTTTCCATCACGTCAGTGTCCCCATTGTGATAAAATAATGGAATCCATTTCATTATTATCAAACTATTATTGTCACTTAAACTAATTGTAAATCCACAAACGTGTTTAGATACTGGAACAAGAGATAAAATTCTAATAACTCTATTAATATCCCTAATGTTATCCCTATCATCCTGGGTCTCTTCCTTTAATATTTCTTTAATTAATTCCCTCATTTCTTTAATTTTTTGTTTACAGTAGATTGTTTACTGTAAACTAACATATCACCACGTTTGTTTTATATAAATATTACAAAGTTTATTTAAAAAAATAAACCCCCATTTTAAGTGGGGGTTCATCTCATATGTAGTAGTTGTGGTTTTTATACTATCGTAGTCTTAACTATTTTTCCGTCAACAAATCGACTTAATTCACACAGTTCAATACTGTCATCATTTTTACTTATTGATGTGATTTCATTAACGAATTGTTCACACTCATCCTCATTTTCAATATGTCCAATTTCGGTAGCTACAGATCCATTAAACTTTAATCGATATACACTGTAAGATTTTTCTTGTTTTTCTTCGACCATAATTAGATTATCGTATTCAAGTCCACGACTATCATCTTTCTTTATTAAATTCCCCTTGTCATCACGTTTGTAATGTACGTTGTGATAAAACCCACATTCCGGACAGGATGAGTACATTTCACCAGTCTTATAATAAAAATCCTCAAAACAATTATCCGAACCACATGTCGGACAATCAATGTTACTAATTACACTTCCCATATTAAATTGTTTTACGTGATAAAATTAATGGAAAGAATTAAATAAACAAATTTTTTTTAATATTTAATTTATAAACAGGAATTAAAATGGCTAAAGCAAGAAAAGAAGGTAAAAAGGGTAAGTCAAGAAAGAGTATCTTGAAAACTTTAAAGATGATTGAAAATAATAATAGATTATTATCTAAATACAAAGAAGATTTACAAAATAATTAAGGATTAAACTCACCGGGTTGGGGTGGTTCCATCACCGGGTTAATAGCGTGTAATGAATATGACCCATCCGGTCTATATTCAGCGTATACGTATTCAGCTCCTATAATTTTATTTTTCCCTCCTGGTGTGAAAAAAAAGTCAGATAAAAATGGGTTATACCTTATTTCTGTCGCGTTTTCTTTAAATGATACCGGATCTTCTGGTAATTCCATTACTGTTCCACCAACACCTACTACTTGTTCCCTACTGGCCATTTCACCCTCGTCTCTAGAAGTCCTCATGATTTCATGATATCCCGGACTAATATCAAAATTAATATTTCCACCTAAAAGAATATCATTTGTATACCCGATAGCTCCTTTTGGTTGGTCTTTACCACCACTTTTGGTTCTACCATATATTCCAAAAGCACCATTTTTTTATATTTTATATTATGTCTATTGGTGTGAAACCAAACCTCTTTACCAATAAGTTCGGGTGAGTCTCCTTCTAAATACCCATGTTGAGCTTTGGAAGCGATTACTGGGTCTGGCATTTCTGGATGGTATGGTGGTGATTCATTTAAATATAAACCCATCATGGATCTAATTTTTGATATTTCCTCGATTAATATTTTTTTTCCATCATATATAAATATAATATAAAAATATTTTTGTATATTTGTAGTATGTTATCTGACAAATTAAATAATATTCCGAAGAGTCCTGGGTGTTACCTATTCAAAAATGGTAAGGACCAAATTATTTATATTGGTAAATCAAAGTTCTTACCTAAAAGGGTTAAATCCTATTTTAAGAAAAATCAAAAAGATTTCAAAACCTATATGTTGGTTTCGGAAATTAAGGATGTTGAGTTTATGTGTACAGATGATGAACCCCAATCACTTTTACTTGAGGATGATCTAATCAAGATCTACAAACCTAAGTACAACATGAAGGGTAAGGATGATCGTTCAAGACGTTGGTATGTTACCGTGTCAAATGAGGATTTCCCCAAAATCGAAGTGTACAACTCAACAAAATTGTCTGGTGAGGTTTTACTTGAGTGTACTAACTCAAATACTTGTTACAAGATACATGGTTTAATTTATGATATTTTTAATCTCAGAACATGTTCATATGAGTTAACTGAGGATAACATTTCTTCTGAGAAGTTTAAAGTATGTTTGGATTTTCACATTGGTAGATGTCAGGGTCCTTGTATCTCCGGTATCTTAAAACATCGGTATAACGATATGATCAGTGATATTAGAAAGATATTTAATTTTGATTTTAATTATGTTAGATCAAAACTGAATCGTATGATGAAGTATCACTCGGACAAGTATGAATTTGAGTTGGCTCATAACTTCAAGGTTAAGTTGGATAAGTTATCAGAACTGGAATCAATACTTGAACCATTTAGAGTTAAACATTATTCTGATCTGTCTCGTAAATTCAAAGAGGAGTTGGGTCTTATCAATTCACCAATTACAATAGAGTCTTTTGATAATTCACACACATCTGGTGATTGTCAGGTTTCAGCTCTTGTTAGGTATAAGAATTCAAAACCAGATAAATCAAACTACCGTAAATTCAATATTAAAACTGTTTCCGGTCCTGACGATTATTCCTCATTTGATGAGGTGTTAAATCGTCGATTTAAACGACTTTTAGATGAGAAACAGGAATTACCATCACTCGTTGTTATTGATGGTGGTAAAGGTCAATTAAACGTGGCAAAATCCGTATTTGAGTCTTTGGGATTATTAGGTAAAATTGATTTAATATCGATATCTAAAGACGATCGTCACCAACCAAAGACTATTCACACAACTGATGGTAAATCCATTGAGTTGATGGGTACCAGTTTTAAACATGTATTAGGTGAAATACAAAATGAGGTACATAGGTTTGTGATTACTTTCCATAGAAATAAAAAAACAAAAAAATTGTTTAGTTAGTATTTTTTAGATATTTCACTTTCTATTGATATTCGGTCGGATGGTATCTCCAGATATTTGTTAACTAACAATTGAATTTTATTTTTGGTGTCTTCAATATTAAATTTATAAAATGGTTCGTTCATATAATGGTTGTACATCAATTTAATTTCATAAACACCGTCTTCCTCGTTAAAATGTGTGTGGATTGATTTAACACCTTTAAAGTCAAACATAGATAGGAAAGATTTTAATCTATCATATTCATGATCATCATCCGGTAATATGTTATACATGTAATCGTCCATATAATTAATGTAGAGCTATATTTGTACTATCCAATTGTGTATTTCCATTTATGTATTTAGATCCAAACTTTTGTTCAAAGAATTTAAAACTAGCCGTTTTAAATATCGACTCTTGAGTAAACCACCCTTTATCTTTTAATTGTGGTTTAAGTATTTTTGTAACTTTATCTTTATAACTTCTATCATACCACAATACATTATTTTTTGGGTCGTATATGTAATTAACTTCGGTACTACCACCACTGTTAATTACAATATTGTTATTTTTAATTTTAAAATAATTTGTATTTAATATCGATATAACCTTAACTGTAGTTTTTATTTCCATTTCATTTTCATCATCCACATATGAAGGATCATATTTTTTTGACTCGGTTATGTTTTTGGTGTTAATAAATGATTTTATTTCTGGGTTTGATTTAAATCTATCCAAATCCTTTTCCATTTGATCTTGGTTACATTCATTCTTTTCAAAAAAGATATCTGGTATGTCATCACTTTCACCCTCCAATATTATTATAGACATAACATCTGGTAAAAACTTAATAGATTCCTCTTCGTATTCATCTATCTTATTTTGTACATCACTGTAATCGTGAACCCCTCTTGAATCAATGAAGTTATCATTAACTTTTATATACACATGAATTAAATTTTGTGTGATGACCTCATCCGTTTCAACAACCTTTTCTTCAGATATTATCAAATAATAAGAAACATCCTCATCCGGGAATTTTTCTTTAAAGTAATCAATCACACCGTACGCAAAGTAATGACAAAAACCGTATTGGTAGTCATAACTATAGTCTTTTGATATGTTGTTGTCCTTGTCCATTAAAAAATTTGTTCATTTAGTTTCAGATGAACTCTAACTTTATATTTTATTCTTATTGTGTCTTTAATATAATATAAAAAATCTCCTTCATCAAACTCAGAAATGTCTGTATGATAAATATCAACTTTACCAACTATTATTTTTGATCCGTTATAGTCCGGGTTTATTGTTGAGCTAACAACTTTTACTTTAGTGACATAATCCATAAAGTCACATTCATCACCGTGAAACCAATCAGGTTCCTCACCTTCATAATCTTCGTCACAAATGTTTCTAAAATCTTGTAGAACTCGATCTATTAACATTTGTAATACTTTATCGGTTTGGTTTTCTTTTAGTAGTATTTTCATAACTATGGACAGGAATTACAATCAATGTGTGATGTACTTACGGTTAACGACTGTGTTGTTCCGGATGGTGCACCGTTTGATATGAACTCCCAACATCCTGGTATTTCATTAAATGTGTATACATTGTCATTAGTTATCCCAGTAATAATCGCTTGGGTACTTGTTACAAGGTTTGATACTTGACTACCACTAAAATATATGTCGAAAAATCCAGTCTGACTTTGTGACTGTGTCGCGTAACCATATCTGGTACCCCCAGAGAATTTTAATAAAGCTGTTGGGTCAGCGTAAACTGGTGCACTAACCCAAGTGGATGGATTTGTAACATCAAGTGAATAAGCTAAATAGTATGGAGCTGGTTGACCCACATTGTGAATAGCTTGTGTCTGCAAAGCTTGATTACCAAAACATTTAGTTAAATATATATCATATTGTGGACCTGTTTTAACTATTTTAACCCTAACATATCCCTTTTGATTCCAGTTACCACCATAATAATTGTTTGTTCCTGGAACTATAAACGGACTTAAATCCCTATCATTTACCGTTCCTGGGTTACCATCATTAAATGATACCACCGTTGGGTTAAATGTTGTGTCATTTAACCTAAAGGAGTAAGCGCTGTTGGATAAACTGTAATAAATTAACATGTGGGGTACCATACTAGTTCTAAAGAATAATGTGAGGGTATATGTAACGTTTTGTGGTCCCCAAATACCGTCATAATCTTTAACAGCACCCAATACAATTGAAATAAAGTCATCGTCAATATTCTCCGACCCAAATGTAACTTCATGTATGTAATTATCATATTCACAAGCACTATAGAACCCATTTTCATACCCACTATTTTGTGAACATCTAATCATTTGTGGGTTTGTATTTCCAGCTGCTGTTAACTTATTAACGGCTGAACAAACAACATTATTTGGTCCACAAACAGTATATCTAGGTGTTGGTGGGGTTGATAGTGAAACAACGTTCCATTGGGATGAGTTAGTCAAGTTTTGATGACAGGTTGGGTCACCAACACTTCCTTGATTATCTCTGGGGTCAAATGTTACCGGCTGGGTCGGTGAAACAGATCCAGTAGCTGAGTTAATAACAAATTTATTTATTGTTGTATTATAATAAAATTTACCGTTATTTAATGCTCCTGGGCTACAAGATGGTGGCCAAAACGATGATACAGTACCCTCAGTTAATCCAACTGGTGTAGCGTAAGTTCCACAATATCTTGATGATCCGGTATATAAAAAAGCGTTAGGGTCGGAAGAGTTTATTGTTCCATCAGATCGTAAACCGGACCAGGTACCAAATGTTGTATTACTCATTGATGGTGAAGCTGTACCTAAGAAAGCGAATCTATTCCAAGTATTCGTAATTGTTGTTAAGTCTGTCAATTCATTAAATCCAAAATCATCTTCAGGACAATCAACATTTGTCCCACATCGTCTAAAGTTAGAAACATATGGGTCAACTTCAAAAGTTTCCTCACAACCAGTTACAGGATCAATAGCGTTGATTAGTGTGGTTCCGTTTGGTATTGTAATACAATACGGAGCGTTTACTGTTAAATTTACCGTTGATTCATAAATTATTGTTCCACTCGGGTTACAAGTTAATTCGATTGTCGGTCCTAAAGGTACTGGACCTGTATAAGCTAACGTAATACAAACTACCATAATCTTTTTTATTTAATAAATATAACTAAATTTAAGATTATATAATTTAATCTAACATAAATTAGCTAAAGTTGTTGCTACACCATTTACACTAAAATTACTATCAAATGATGTGTAAAATGTTTGCCCACCCGTAAGATTAGCTAGATTAATAAGTGGTGAATAACCCAAGGCGATAGCCAATGTTGGTGAAACAAATGTTGGTAAAACAACCAATACTCTAATGTTCCCAGAAACACAAGATGGTATTAGTACATTATTAATGAAGTTTGTATCAACAATACTAAAATTATCATTATTACCCCCAGGTGGAGCATCAGTTATTAAAATAATTGTTTTACTATTTAGTGGGTTAAAACTACCGGTTAAATTATAATTAACTATTCTGTCAATTGACATATCCGATGGTTCTGGACCACCAATACCACCACCTAAAACAATTCCCGGTGAACAATTTTTATTTATCCCCCCATTAAAAACACCTCCAACACAAACATTGTCAGACCCATCAACATCTATTGAGAATATAGTATTATTTGCTCCGTCCACCGGTGTACAACCAAATGAAGTATCTAATGTACCGTTAGTATTTAGTTTACAGATACGATTTACAGTTACCCCATTATAAGTTGTGAAATTCCCACCAACAATTATTTTACCATTTGATAGTATATTAATAGAATTAACTGACAGACCTAGAAATCCAGTTCCAATATTAAATGTCCCATCCAATGTTCCATCAGTATTTAATCTACAAATAGAATTCACTGGTGAACCATTATATGTTGTGAACAGTCCACCAACAAGTATTTTACCGTCTGGTTGTATTTTAATAGAATTAACACCATTTAGATCAAATCCAGTTCCAATATTAAATGTCCCATCCAATGTTCCATCAGTATTTAATCTACAAATAGAATTCACTGGTGAACCATTATATGTGTTTAACAGTCCACCAACAAGTATCTTTCCATCTGACTGTATATCAATTGTTCGTGCTAAGTTTCCAAACCCCGTCCCAATATTAAATGTCCCATCCAATGTTCCATCAGTATTTAATCTACAAATACGATTCACTGGTGAACCATTATAAGTTATGAAATTCCCAACAACAAGTATTTTTCCGTCTGGTTGGAATTTAACTTTTCGTACATCTGAACCGGGACTAAAACCATTTGTAAATCCTAAAACTAAAGATCCATTGGTATTTAAAAGTGCTATACTATTTCTTGAGATTCCTTGGTAAGTCGTAAACGTACCGCCAACAATTATTTGACCTATCGAATTAATGTCAAGACTGTTTACAGGGTTATTAAACCCTCCTGACACGATAAATGATGGGTCAATAACCCCACTTGGGTTAACTCTAATGATTCTACCAATTGGGTTTGTAAAATTTCCAACAGCTAATATTTTACCGTCTATTTGATATTTAACATCTGTTACATCACTGTCAATAAATGGGACTAGTCCGTTTTGAATCCCATTTTGGTTTAAACGTGTTAAACGTGCAGCACCAGATGTATTTAACATTGATAATTGAGCTATAAATGACGACTGGTTATTTGGTGATAAAATTTCAAAAGCTGTAATCGCTTGGGATGTTGGGGTGCTACTATTTATATATCTTTGTTGTACCGGTAATGATTGGTATCCAAATTGGGAGAAATACGCTAACCCACTTCCTATTGGTTGGTTTAAATTTTGAATAAATTCATCGAATATGACTAGTCCTAATCTATAATTATTATTTGATAAGTTAACTATTGAGTTTGTTAGGGTTGAAACCTCTTGTTTAATCTTATTAATAGCTCCTCCCATACTTCCAGTATAGTCAATTGAAACGACAACGTCCATTCCAAAAGAACATGGTACATTTTGGGCCGGTGTAACGTTTATTACTTCGGTACAGTTTGTCACCGGATCGTAAGCTGTGATTGATGTTGTCCCACTAGGTACCGTCAAACATAAAGGACAGGTTGGTGTTAATAGAGAACTTGTTGGTTGGTTTATTATTGTACCACTTGGGTTACAGGTTAATTCAATTGTTGGTCCAAGTGTTCCACCACCAATATAATTTAAACAAATACAAACAGTCATAATCTTTTATTTAATAAATATAGATTAAACATAATTAAAACATTTCATATTCATTTTTTCTTCTAATTTTTAATCCAGGGTATTTTTTAAACATGTTTGAACTTATGTTTTTTATTTCTTCTTTAGCTTCTTTCATTTTATTTTGTTTAACTAATTGTATAAAATTACTTTTTCTAAAATTTGTAATACCTACATTAAATATGAGTGATATCATAGAGTTGTACATACCTTGGGTTATTTTTGGTTTAATACCTTGTTCTTCCCAATTATTTAATATTTTATTTAAACTTTCGGTAGCTATTTGTATATCATCATTTAATAGTATTTCAGCTTGTTTTTTTGTTATACTTGTTTTTCCAGGTACTATTTTATTATATTTGGGTAAAAATTCATACTTACCTCCATTATCACCACGTCTCGGGTCTCTAAATATCGAGTGACCATATCCAATTGTGTAAGCTCCATCACCAAGGTCATAAGCGGTTAAAACTGGTTCACCTTTATCAAAAATTGATCCCTCCTCATATTTTAAATGTTCTATTAGATCTGGTGATACCTGTCTAATTTTAACATCAACAATTTTTTCTTGTTTTGGTTTTGGCACTTCTATTACTTTAGTAATTACATTGTTTGATTTAGTCCCAATGACCTCATCTTCAATCGATATAATCTGGGACATTGTTAAAATACCTAAAAAAGAATATAAAACATATTTAAGTATTTTATTTTTAATTGGTATTTGAACATTTTCTAATTTTTTTAGTAAATTTTTTAAATATTCAATTACATCTTCTTTAGTTTTAACCCAACCCTTTGACTTATCAATGTTTTGTTTTACATCTGTAAAATCCCAAACCATGTCTGGCTCCCTCTCTTCATCATTTTCCGCGATTAACGAGACCAAACTAACAACACGATTCAAATATATGTCGTGTGATTCTATTTGTAATCGTCTGGTTTCTTCTTTTAATATTTTTAAAATTAATTTGTCCATTAGTATACCGCTCTTGTTGTACTATTACCAATTGGTGTTTGTGTTGTACTACCACTAGTTGTGGATAGTAAGTTTGGTATTAATTTTAAAACCTCGAGGATTTTTGTTTTAATTGAATCCGGTATTAATTTCAACAAATCTTCTATAGTTCCTGTTTTTGTTGTTAAAAATTCAGTTATTTTTGTTATAATCGTAGCGTCAATACCGGTTAATAAAGTTTTTAATGTATCAAGTACTGTTTGTGGTATTTGAACTGTTGGGTATTTTGACTTTATATATTCGGATAATAAATCAATTATTGATTTTTCACTTGTTCCTTTTGATTTTGCCGGTTGGAAGAAGTATATAACTTTATTTTCTCTTTCACATCTCCAAATGGTACTTCCATAGCTACTTCCTTCAGGTGAAAGTAATCCTGAGACATTATCGGGACCAAAAGAAACGTTTGATGGTAACATAGGGTTTGATTCTAAATTAGCGTAATTTTCAACTTTTTTCCCAGAGTTTAATTGATTAATTTCCTGTTGTGTTGCTAATCTACCCATACCATATGGACATGGACTATCTTCACTTTGTCCCGGTGTTAAAGTTTCTTTATTAGTGTTGTTTTGATTTACGACTGGTTTAACAAATGGTGTCTCAGTCCATTTATTTGTTGACTTAACACCATCTTTATTAACCGAATAACCGTCCGAAAGTAATGTATATGAACCGTCATCCAATACATATCCATATGTACCATCAGATAGTTTTGTTATTTTACCTTTTGGTAATTGTTCTGGTTTTATTTTTTTAAATTCACTGTTGAAGTATTCGGTGTACAATTCCTCATCCGTTTTTTGTGTTGTTGACCCAATTTGAGATGTCGTCTCAGCTGTAGTCTTAAACGTTACATCACTTTTTATTTTGTTCATATTACCCCCAAGAGCTTTAGTCCAATTTGGGTACTTTTTAAGTGGTTCACCTTTGATACCTTTAAAATAATATTTAGTTGTTGTACCATCATCAACTTTAAGGTATTGATATGGATCACCTGGTCTATCCTGATTTAGGTATTCAGCTTCAGTTAGTAATCCAGATCTATATCCAAATTTTTTATGTAAAGATTTTATTCTTTGTGTTTCTTCTTCGGTTAATAAAAATTTATTTTTCATGTCTATTTTTTTTATTTAATATACTGATATATTTTGATTATTAGCTAATGTGTTGTCATTTCCGGATTGTGGGAATATGGGTATGATAAAATCACGTAATTCACCAACATAATTTTCAGAACTTTGACAATATTTTTGATATAAAGCCTTTGACTCACTCTTAGTTAAAGTGTATTTACCATTTTTACTTGGGTATAAATAATATTTATTATTTTTATGTCTTTCACACGAAAATTCGTTTCCAGTACTTCCACCATCTTGGGTTGGTAACCAAGCAATAATTCCTTTAACATTATTATTGTAAATTATTGGTTCTTTTAATATTTCAAGTCCATTTAAAAATTTAAATCCAACTTTTATTTGGTCTTTGTCAACAATTGTCTCAGAAGTGGTTTCTGTACCAACACAAGCTTTAGTACATTCATCCTCACTTGAAAACCCTGTAGATCCTTGCCCATATACACATTTTTTTGTTGTTGGGTCATAAAAATATGATACATTTGTTGTATAGACATTATATGGGTCTACCTGTGGTTTTGTTACTAAACATTTTTGATCCATTTTTTATTATTTTATTTTTTTATTTTTCACCCAGGACATAATAAACTTAATTAGTTGTTAGTTTACTAATAAATATCAATAATCACATAAAAATAAACCCCAGATTTTGTTTCCTGATTTAATAAACACTAATTTGTTGATTTTGATCTGGTAACACAGTTGTTGTCGTAGTTTCAGAACCTGGGAATATTGGTACAATAAAATCCATTAATTTTTCTTGTGTCTGTCCGGGTCTCCAACCAGAACACCAGGAAGTTCTTAGTGATCTATATGTTTTTTTATCTTTACCACCACCTTTCTCGGATATCCAAGAATTTAATGTCTGTTTCCAATTAGATCCATCACAGACAACGGAATAATAAGGCCATCTTTTATTACAGTCTAATGAACATTGTTCATCGTACACTTCTTTTGCTGTTTTTTGTGGTGGTTTTTCAGTCACCCCAACAGTTCCAGTAAGTTTAATATCTTGTTTTGGTTCCTCTTTAGTTTCTTTACATAAATTTTCCTCCATCCAATTTGATAGGAATAATCCAATTTCAGAATAGTAAGCTCCATTGTAAGACTTTAATGATGAATTCATAACAAATGTTTGTGGTTTTGACCCACAATAATACGTCCAACCCCCAAGACTATCCTTCACAATTATATTAATTTTTTTACCGTCTTTTACTAATTTTGAACCTTTTGGTATAGTTGTGATTGTTTGGGTTTGTTTACCAAAATTTGCAGTACCGATTGTTGGTGAAAGGGTTATCTCATAGTTTGTTGTCGTGTCCTCAATTAAAATCCCGGGTTGGTTTATTTTATTATGACTATTTAATATTTTTTGCCTTTCCAATTCTGAAATGATAAACTTCATTTTTATTTGTTTATCAATAAATATCAATTTTAGTAAAAAAATAAATCCCCACTTTAGGTGGGGATTTTTAGTCGTAGTGGTCTTAGTTCGGATTCGTAATAATTTGACTTGTATTTCCTAGACATTTCCTTATCATAATATCCTATCGTATACAATCTATTAATAAAGTCAATTTCATCTTTTTTTACCTTATTTTCAATCTCTTCTTTAATCGATAACAATATATCATCAACCTTTGGATCTTTACCCAAATTACTGTCGATCATTTTAATTATTTTTTTAGAAGTTAAGGACATGTTAATAAATATCACATAAAATAATTATCTTCACACCATATTGGTGTTTTTTCACCAACATAGGATCCTCGAACATTAAAGTCAAAATGTTCAATCGCGTCTTCCATTGTCATTCCCTCAAAGGTTAGTATTTCTAAACATTTGGATACTGAATATACTAGTCTCATTGTGCTCAGATCAATTCCAATTACCGCTTCGTCAAAACCATCAGCTTTTAATATTTCCTCATCGTAATGATTCTCAACAATAGAATCCAACAACCCATATGAGTGATTATTGTTTGATTGTTCAATATTAAAATCAAGTACCGCAACGTCACAATCAATAACGTCAAACTCACTTGTACCGGTAGCAATTGTTTTAACGGTAAATGTAACCTCATCACCATGTTTTGGTTCACCAATGTAGTCGTTTAGGTTTTGAATTGGTAGATCAATAAATTTTGGTCTAATTTCTGTGATTGTGTCAGCAAATCTAACAGTAAAATCACCATTCGAATTTTGTTTTAAATATCCTTTAAGTTTCATGTTTAAATTATAGGATATTTTTTTTTAATTGTCAAATTATGGTTGTAATATTGACGAGGCGTATGTATATGATTCTGTTGGTATTTTACCTTTCAGATCGGTAAACGGTGTTTTATTTTTTAACGCTTGTTTATAAGCACTCTTATATGGCCCACTATTATACCCAGCGATAGCTAGATCAATTCTACCTGGGAACATTTCCATAAGTTTACCCATAAACTTAACGTAAGCTTTTAAAGCTTGTTTTGGGTCACATGGACTTCCCACACCGTAAGCTGGCCAGGTTCCTGGCATAAACTGTGCAATACCTTGAGCTCCTGCTGTTGATTTTCGACTACATTTAACAACATCAGGACTAAAAGCTGATTCAGAATATAATTGTCTCATAGCTACAATTGGATCTAAACCAATGGAGTTTACGTCTCTAATAAATTGATTGAACACATCCGTACTAACAACTTTTTTCATTTTCTGTTCAAGATCTGATGGGTATTTTCTAACTGTGACACCTGGATTGGTAATTACAATTCTTTTACCTGGGGTAACTGTAAATGTGTCACTAACACCATCATCACTACTACTATCATCCGTATTAGTACTAGTGTCACTACCATCGGTTTCTACTTCCCCACCATCTTTAATTCCAAACATTGTTTTCCAGAGTCCCCTTAAAAATGAATCTGAATCGGGTTGATCTGATAGCTTTTTGGATAGGGATCCGGAATTATTTGAATCTTTTTTTTCGTCTTTAGTGGTGTTTTTATTAGATTTATTTGTTTTATTTGAAATATACCCGCTAACATGATTTTTCATTAATTGGTGTTGAGCTCCTCCCGGGTGTATACCATCAGATGTCCATTTTGAATTTCCTTCAATTGTTGGTATAATAACAGCTCCAGTAATTTCATTTGAGAGATCTTTTTGTAATTTGATCATTCTTTCTCTTGCTTTGTACATACAATTTTGATCACAAAGAATACTACCATCTTTATTTTTGGTTGGTTTTAAGTTCTTATCTGTCATAACAGAACCAGCCTCATACCCTAAAAAAACATAAGTTTGACCGCCCTGTGCATTTACGGCATCTACCATTTTTTGGATATTTGTTACAGCATTTGATAAGTTTGTTCCAACCCAAAAAGCGTCATTTGTTCCACCATAAATAAAAACTTTGTCGTATTTTTTTTCTTTTAATTTTGGCAACATATTTTTTAACATCCAGTCAGTTTTCATCGCACCTTTAACAACATGTGTGACTTTCCAGTCTGGGTGTTCTTTCTCTAATAGATAGTTCCATGTGTATCCAGGTCCAGCACTTAAACTATCACCAACGAACATTACATTTAGTTTCTCATTTTCTTCTTCAGATATTAGGTCTAAAATTCTTTTTACTTGATATTCGGTTAACTGTATTTTCATAATTTAATCTAATGATATACCAAAATACTCATCAGCGTATGGTGATCCGTTTATTTTTTTACCATTTTTTTCAAACTCAAAATGTAAATGAGCCCCAAATGAATGTCCGGTGTTACCAATGGTTCCAACAACATCACCAGGACTAACTTCTTGACCAGACTTCATGTATGGTTCGGTTAAGTGAGCGTATCTGGTTAAGGTTTCCGGATCATGTTGTACCTCAACAAAGTTCCCATATCCACCACCACATCTTTTTGGTCCCTCAACACAACCCACATGTACTCTTTTAACTTTACCACCTTGTTTTAAAACAATTTTTTCACCTTTTTTGGCTTTATAATCAATACCCTTATGTCTGGGTCTGGACTTTGTCATAAAACCACTCGATGGGTTAAAAGATAGTTTTTTGGTGTTTATTAAACTACTTGTTTTATTCTTTTGTATTTTATTTAAGTCATAGTCCTCAAATTTACCTTTGGTTAACTCGTCAACCATTTTTTCCAGATCATTAGAATCAAGTTTACCGTCTTCATCTAATCCAGTCACTTCTTCAAAACTTTTTACAGCGGCTTCTGTTTCTGGTCCAAATTTACCATCAACACCCCATACTGGTAATGAGTACCCCAAAAATTGTAAAGCGGTTTGTATTTTTTCAACATCTGGATCTTGGTCAATTAAACTAGTACCCACCTGAGTATTTTCATACTCTTTACCACTTTTACTTAAATCTTCAATTCCGGACATTATATCCAAATTTTCAGAATTTGTTTCAGATTTTGATTCGGTATCACTTTCTTCGTCTTTACTTAATATAGTTTTTTTACCAGTTATTAGGTCAACCAGATCTTTAAATTGTTCTTCATTAATTAAGACTTTCATTCTTATTTTTAATAATAAATATTAACGAATTTGTCTTTTTTTGGTTTTTTTAAAATACTTACTCAAAGCTTCTGTTATTTCTTTGTCTGAATATCCTGAGAATGGATTTTGTATTTCAACTGGTAAGTTTTCAATAAACTCTTCGGTCATTAGGAATCTTTTACTAATTTCATTTATTGATTCATCTAAGAATTCCTTTGGTGGTTCTGTGTCTTCAGTGAAAACTTCATTATTGTAGTGGTACTTATTTTCAAGTGATTGTTTTGTGGCCATCATAAATACCCTTTCAAATAACTCATCTTCTATGGATTGATTTGGTTTATTTTTAAACATCATAACCAGATCAAATCTATACCCAATCGAGTATCTGTATCTTGTTGGTTCTGATCTTGATCCACCCATTGGTGATTTGTAATAGTGAACCTCAACAACTGTATTTAGACCCCTAAATTCCAGTTTCATCATTCCTTCATTTGTCGGTTTAACCATTTCAACATCTTCGTTATAGGTCACATTTTGGAACTGTACTTTAACAATTCCTTCATCTTCACGATTATCATTAACAAAGTGTTCCATATATTTTAGAAATGGTATTCTTTTGGTTAGGTATTTAGCCATTTCATTTCCGGAATTTAAGTTCAGTACTGGGTCAACTATTTCATTTATGGTTGATTCTTTTTCCCAAAATTTAAATAACTCCTTATCGTTGTATGATTTTGTATCGTTATCCCAACCACACATGTGACAAAGATTACTGTGTTTATCATTTGGTTCTTGATCCCAACTATGATCACACTTACCACAATTAATTTTTTTGGTGTTTAATTTTTTGGCTTGTTTTTCGGTGATGATTATTTTCACAAATCTTTAATATTTCCAAACTTTATAGGTGAATCCTTCTTAACTATGTAAGCTTTTTTAGGTCCATCTACTATATAATTATCGTTTGGGAATGAAACATATTCCAATGTATCCATTTTTAGTAATAAAATTCTATTAACTGACAGGTTTAAGTAGTTTTTAGGTGTGGGTGTGAAGAATATGTAATTATTAATATTAGTACTGATCCCTGTTAGTTCTTTAACTTGAAAACTAACTTTTTGACCCCCTTTGAATGTAACGATTATATCAATTCCGTGGTCCCTATCATATGTTGACCCTGGGCAAAAATACTGAACACCATAACCAAGACTTTCTAGTATCTCAATTAACACCAATTCAGTATGACTACCTTTACGATAGGTAGTCATATTACAATTCACTAACTCATTTAAAATTTCACCCTCACCAAATATATTTTTTGAGTTAACTATTACCCAAATGTAGAAATCAACCATGTCATGTTTAACTGGTTTGTGTAATTCAACAAATAAAGATAGTATTGTATTTTTGACAAATTTGTGGCCACCAAAATAATTAATAATTGACCATCTTGTTTTATTATTTAGTGTGTGGATGTCTAAAACTCCTTCTTTTGATCCGTCTTCATTTAATCCTAAATTATTTTTGTAAATCTCAAAAATTAATTTATTAATTAATTTGGTAAATCCAATATTCTTGTATAAGTAATCAATGTTTACATTACTTTTTTTCTTATCGAATTCTGTAACACTAATGTAATCAGATAGATTGATACTTGATTGGTCAATATCCGAAAATAATATAAGATTTTTATTTTTTTTTAACTGGGTTTCTACGAAAGTTTTAGTGTCAAACATTTAATTACTTTTTAATAACCAAAGTATAAATATTTTTTTTTACATTGTAAAGTAGCCTACCGTAAATCCTCTTTAGTTATAATCAAATTTAAAGGTGTCTCACTTAGTTCTTCTTCTTTCCAAACATGTTCAATAAAAACTTCACCATCTTCTATGTTAATAGTTCCGTAAGATCCTTCGTTAATTTCCCAACCACCATAAGCGTCCTCAAGTACTCGATATAGTATGTCTTCTATTCGAGTTGGGATGTCCTGATGGTCACCATTCTCGTCCATATATGTTGATTCGATTTCCCCGGAATCACCGTAGCCACTATAATCAACAGATAACTGATTCAAACCAGTATCTGCAATTATTTCCATTTCAGTTTCAGATAATGGTACGTTATATTCTGATGGGGTTTCAACCACTTCATAACATTCACTAGTAAACACTAATCTTTTATTTGTTATTTCAATAGTTAAATATAAACTATAATAATCACTAACTTCACTATAAGACTCATCTCTAATTTCTTCAATATTATCGTAAATAATACTTTCTAAAAATCCTAAAAAATTAGTTGGTATTGTGTAACCATCAGTATCGGTGTCATCAATGGTTCCACCAACCATATTATATTTAATTTGAATGTCTGATTCATCTTTATACCTCAATTTTAGATATAACATTAATCCTTCAAATAATTTTTTCTTATCCATTTTTTTAATTAAAAAAGTTTATATCGATTGTTTCTTCAAATGAATCATATTCGGTTTCAAAATCATAAAGAACCATAATAAAAGTTAATTCGTTCTTGGTTATCTGAACACTTCCATTTCCACCGTAACCACTATACCAATGTGGGTCACGTTCTATGGTAATATCATGAATAATGGTCTCCATATCAAATTCAATATCTATATCTTCATTTCCGTCACTTTCAACGTTTTCATTTATCATAAATTCCCCATTGTCCCCAAAAAAATTTACAACTATCCAATTACAATCACAATCATCCATTAAGTTATTTATCACCACCTGATCTTCATTGGGTAATTTATGTGTAAGGATCCTATATCTATTCTGTGGGAATTCAGTTTTATAATCAATTTCAGCCCAAATGTCTATTGTTTTTTGTTTGGTGTTTATATTAAGTATTACTCGATACCAACTACCAAAATCGTATTCTTGTTTTGGGATGTCTAGGTCGTGGAATGATGATTCAATCTCATTTTGGAAATTTATAAAGATGTACTCAAAAATCTTGGTAAAATTTGTTGGTATATTAATCTCATTACTAGTGTTATTATCCATATATTCTTCACTAGCAACTACTGAGTCTTCAATATCTAATCTAACTCGTAACTCATCAATTTTTCTAATTCTAAGATATAATATTAAACCTTCAAATAGTTTTTTCATTTGGTTTTATTTTATAAATACCTAATCATCAAATTTAAGTTCTAATGTTCTTATCATCCACATTGGTTTTTCTTTATCTTGGATGGCTTTTATCCATTCTTTAGCTGATGGTATGTGATTATAACAGTCTTCTTTGACATGGTCCTCACCAACGTACCTGGTGTAAACGGTTTTACCATCACTATTTACAAATGATGGTCCGAATGTCTTCTCACATTCGAATATACCCTCACTGTGATGTCTAAACATTCTGTGATATGAGTGTCCTATCCAAGCTTTTGTCTCATCAAACCATTCATGTATTTTAATGTAATCTTCTATTGTTCCACCATATTTTTTAACAGAACTTTTCGCGTGAATTTGTGGGTGTGCCATAATAAATTATTTTATATTATTAAATATAATTCGTTTTATTACTTTTTGTAGGTTTAAAATATTTATAATTATGATTAGAATTAACCAACTTACAAAAAAAATTGTAAAACTGATAAAGGAAGAAAAAAACGATGACAGAGCTTTCAGTGATCGTGAAGTTACTTTCTTTAGATTTTTAACAAAATATAGACAATCTAAAAAACCAACCGGTGCTCAACTGTTTGACACAATTAAGAAGAACTTACCGGTTTTTGGGTTTAATCCGGATTCGTTAACACATTATGTTAACATATTTACACAAAATTACAGAGCTGATGGTAAATACAGTGAAACACTAGTTAGTGATCTGGTTGACTACTCGGGTATGAAACCAAAAAAAATTACAAATGTTAACGCTCGTGAATATGTTAATAATTTAAAACCGTTTAAAGGATCCAATCTTGAGGGTAAATGGGAAAAGGATTATCGTGGTGACTGGGGTTATATCGTTACGTCGTATGGTTGGTACCCAATTTATATATACAAATATAAAAAATGGTTTGAGGTGGATAGTAGGTATTCCTCTAGTACAGGTAAACAAATGTCTAAGGCCAGACCTACCAATTCTGGTGATGGTTTTGTTAATCTTAGTGGACGTGAAATGGAAAAGGTTAGAAATGGGGTTGATGTTGATGAGTTTATGGGTTCAAAGTCAAAATCTTTTACTGAAAGTATTGATAAACTAATTGACTCAAATACTGTAGAACGTGTTCGTATGGGATGGTACCCAAGACTTAGGGTTACCTTTACCTACACTGGTGTTAGAATTAACTCCGGTGTACCTGAAATATCGGTAAACGTGTCGAATGTTGAAAAGATTGTTGACAACAAGTTAGATCGTGAAGCTGGTGACTTTTTTAATGATGAAATGAATGGTGTGACTAAAGAAGTTCTAGAAGACTTACTTAAGGGTTATCTATCGAACAAATGGTACCAGGAGTTCGGTGAATCTGAAGGTAAGTTTAATAAAAAACTTGTGGTAAATGTAAACTACGAAAGATAAAAAAGTCGGGATATACCCGACTTTCTTTTTTTGTTTATGTTGGTTTTTGGTCTAATTCTTTACAATCCTAAATATGTCAGTGTTAACTTTAAACATATAAACTCCTGGTGGTTGATTTAATAACGTAATCGTTTCTTGTACCGAAGAAATCTGTCCCGAAACAACTAACTTACCGTTTACATCGTAAACCCCATATGGTTGATCTACATAATCATCATTTGATATAAATGTAACATTCTCGTTTGTTGGGTTTGGATATATTGTTGGTTTAATCTCAATTTCTTCATAAAATCCGGAAGACGTATCTTTTAGACATCTGATTGAATACCCAGTTCCCCTTACGGAAGGAAATACCCTTAAGTAGTCTCCATACATATGAACAATTTTTGATCTTCTCCCAAAAACCCCATCCATATCCCAAGGAACGGTGTCTGTGGTCCAAAAAGCGGCTTGAAAC
>Ga0194115_10002491_pt1 | contig 21880 bp, 23 predicted proteins | sample TA2MahsurfametaG_3_FD_148656 | JGI IMG/M metagenome (GOLD analysis project Ga0194115, IMG submission 148656) | Freshwater microbial communities from Lake Tanganyika, Tanzania - TA2015002 Mahale S4 surface | ecosystem: Environmental > Aquatic > Freshwater > Lake | place: Tanzania: Lake... | reverse complement strand
CAAGACATTCAGATCGCTCGTTGTTTGTAGGATCAACTGAATAGCCAAGGCAGCACTCGTCGAAGTCTGATATGAATAATAATAATAATATCGGTATTGCAGTGATTGAGTCCAACGAAATACTTTGTATCCAGTTTGAAGTACGACTTGTAGGCGCTATCCGACATACCTTTCCAACCCCACCCTTTCCACCGACGAAAATCGTTTGGCGCATATTTGGAAGCTCCCGAGCCGAGCGTTCAATACTATCAATCAAGTCTCGCATTGACGACGATGATGACGACTCAGCTAACGCTGTGGTAGTGGAAAGAGAACTCTTTGTGGGAGTGCGGATGATTGCATCTCTGCTTCCCACTCCAGGGGATGCGATCCTGGGTGGCAGAAAGCCCGAAACGTTGATCGATCCAGGAACCACCAACGTCATCCACACCAAGAACAGACACATCCGTCGCGTTGCGACGCCGTAGAGATGATTCATTCAGTTCGTGCGATTGGATGTTGTACTGAGCACACAAGCGTATAGCGACACCTTCCGACCGGGATTTGTGAAAGTGAGATGGATCCTCACACAGCGGCCGACGACAATGAGAAGAATGGTATGTATGTCATGAAAGGGCGCGAATGATGTCAAGAGTCTGTTGCCGTACGTGTCTTCCACGTGGCGATAAAATTCGGTAGCTATGATACGTACCGTACTTCAAAAGCTAGTCTTTACGATCGTTCCGAATAGGATACACGAAAACCGCCCAGTGGAATCAAGAAAGAGACGCGACGTCTCCACGAGTTGCCCCTCCCCCCAAGTGATTGACCCGATTCTATTTGCTACATTATGTAGTATCTACAAGGGAAATCATCATCTTATGCATAATACCGTATCCAATTTCAAACATTACCGTGAGCTAAACTGCCTAAAATCCGTGAATTTGCCTGCGGTCATTCCATCGAACCGCAAGCCAAACACGCAGTGAACGTCGGTAGTTGTCTCCAGCTCTGGGAGGTTGCATCGTTGGCATCATACAAGAATGAAGCTTTCTCAATATGAAGATATCTCAATACCGATTCGGTCCAGGACTTTCTAGATGGACTTGGGAAGGACGAGTTGTTCCTCCTAGATTACATTTCGTCACGAAGATCCAGAATATCATTTTCTCAAAAAAAAGGTGAAAGTACTAACGATCCCGCACCAACCCATGAACGTGACGCTCCCTACGTAACTAGCCTCCCTGGTTTCCTTCTCGGATAGTCGTAGATTTCTCTGTATGAACTCGACAGGAAATATCCTTGTGATTATCAGACCACCTTATTTGCCTCTAAAGGAATACTCTACACTGCCGTCGAGGCCTGTTGCGACGAAATGTCTATTCCACTGGCCAAACAGTCCTACATCGGCCGCAACGACCAGATCAACTTCGTGGCATACATGTCGTTACACCACTCTCGTCCCAACAGTCGATAATCTTCCCGTTAACGTCTTCATCCAACCTTCCTGAAGCAATATTAGCGTCTGCTGACCCGCAAATCGTTCATTGATGATTCACCGTCCAGTGATGCCGCTCAATCCGAGCGTAGCCGCCCTCGAAACAGTATGGAGCAAGACTCTCTTGTAACAGTGAAGCCAACATCGGCATCAGTGGCTATTGCTCCAACTGGATGCCTCGTTCGAAAACGGGAATTCTGATCAGTAGCCAAGATAGATCAAGAAACGACGGTGGATTGTTGATATTGCTGCTGCTGCAATGGTTCTTATCCGTCATCTCCAGAAGTCAAGGTTTGATCGTTGTTTGCGATGTAAAAGTTTGCGCGCACTCTAATTGCTCTTTGATGTCGTCGAGACGTCCGAGTAGCGAATACTTAGGGGGTTCCTATCCGTTCAGACGTTCGATGCGTTGGATTATCCAACACGACGTGCAATCGAGGTACGATGGGATTATCCTCAACGGAAGGACGTGCGCCGGGTGATGGCGTTGAGCCTTCCCCATGGCTATGATACTCTTCAATGGAAAATTCCATCCGTGTCGCCAACCCATTCGATATCACCACATTCGTAAAAGACAAAGAATCATCTCTTTCCGACTCTTTCCGACTCTTTCCGACTGGTGTCCAGCTATTGCTTCCCATGAAGGGTAGAAGTGAATGCAGTCGTGGCCCTTCTACGGAACGATGGGTCACTCCGACTCCGGAAAGTAGTTCACGAGGTGATGGTCGGGAAAAAGTTCTTCCGCCGATGACCCTCTTGGAGCGTCTTGTTTGGGTGAAATATCAAAAGTTTTGGTGGCCAGCTCTGTTATATCACTCGTACTCGGAACTTCAAGATCATCTCTTCACGGAGATGGACATGGTACTGAAAGCGCAATTTGCCATGGCTATCCTCAGCAACAACAAGGAACGGAGAAAAATTAAGATCGCCAAACTCTTGGGGCGACCAGGCTTGGAAGTTGTAGAAGTAGATGCTGTAGGGTACTGTGAGTTCTATTGGAAGCTTCCCAATGTCCTTCCTGAAGCCTGCAGGATTAGCAATTACGGAGACAAAATAGAGCTGTATCTTGACTTCCACAGGGCTCTCGATCAGGTGGAGGAGCTCATTCAAGAGGTTTCGCAGAAGAACTTTGCTCTACTACCAGGCTCGAATTCAAATACATGGCTAGAACGAGCGAAGATTGCACTAAATGGTGATGGCGATTCATCGAGTGTGGGCGGAAGCACGGGTATCTCGAACAGGAACAGAAAAGAGGTACGTTGGAGCAGTTGGCTACCGTTGTGTCTTTGATCGCAATTGACACCGAGTTGATCTCATCATCTTCTTCTTCTCTCCCGAAAACAGAAGGCAGGGAGGAGTATCGGTGGAAGGAAGAAGGAAGAACACCAATCGAGAAACCAACATGATAGGATATCAGTCAGTGAGTCCATGCCATCCTCGATATCCCAAGTTTTGAGTAGCCAATCACATCGGTTTGGCAACGATGGTCGAAGTAACTTTGAGTCTCGTGGAGGGACGACATCATCACGTCATCATCTGAATAATATTTGCAGCACCGAATCGATCGCATCTTCAATATCTAAAGAATCGGTAGGATCAATGATGTACTCACCTTCATCAGAAACACAACTGTATCGTCGTGACTCTCAACGAATGATGGGCCTTAAGACACAACGATCTGGGGTTACTGCATTCTCCCAAGCCATTACGGAGGTTGTGGACAATCGTGATACCTCATCCGTACGATCTGGTGGTATTGCTGACAACGAACCATATGGCAATGAAGATCGTGATCAGTGGTCGATCATGAAAGCTCATCGTCGACATGAGCAAAAGCAGTCTTCCGAAAGTCCCAAAGCAGATCGACAATATCATTATGGCCATCCCAACCAGACTCATCTTGAGAAACTATGGTCTTCGGGCAGTAAGGGCGAAGAAAAGAGAATACCTGCCGGAACGGAGAAACCACGCCACCGGTCTCATCGTCATGGAGAGCCGATGAGTCCCTATACAGATCCACATGGGGAAAGTGAAGAGAATGATTTTAGACAGGGACCATTGAACGCCGGGTCTGTTGCTTCATCATGGGAACACCGTCCCGAGAATCGAAATGGAGAATCTGTGACATCCTCCGTGAAACATCGACGGGGTTGGTCTCCATTCCAGCCTCCTTCTTCTGCGGATAAGTCCACCCGGTACCATTCAAGGCATCCCAAGAATGAGATGGCAGCGACAGGAACACATTCAGACCAGGATCGACGGCATGAACTTCATGACGAAACACTATCGCCGTTCGTTTCAAACCGTGGCCGACGGAACCACGAAGACAAGAGTCATCGTCATTCGAAAGGTGGTATTTCCGTTCCTCCACATTCCAATCTTGAACAAATCTCTTTTCCCGCGACGATTGAAGGTCGTGCTTCGTTCCAGCGAAGAGGTGAGGGTATTGAAATCAACAGTATACCGACTGAAGTCTCTACCCTTACGGGGTACTCCGATAAACGTCACCAACAGTTAGGTAAGCACCACAATAATGAAGGCGAGAACAAGGGGACTGCAATCCAGCAAGATGGAACACCCCCTGTCCACCAGTACAACTATGAAGACTCTATGGTCAACGACCTAGGTGACGCATTAAGGAATGACGGAATAACTCTACAACATCCCAACCTAATGCCGAATGTTTCGGAGATATCGACGATGGTCTATCCTGGGTGGTCCACTGACCAAGATAATCTTCCCACAGGCACTGTCGTAGTCGCAGGAGACCAAAGCGTAGCTTCTGTCCTTACGGGTACGAGGCTATTGGGAGATCGATCCCTTATAGACACAACACGTTCGACGGTAGAACTTCCCTCTGCGGGAAATGCTGGATCATGCTGGTCACGCTGGTTATGCCACTAGAAAGCCCCCCCTTGCCACCCCGTGTCTACAAGTTGGACCGCAGCTACTACGCTTACACTACGAGTTCCATCGGACGCCGGACCGTGAATGGGCTTTGATAGATAAGTTTTTGAGAGGAAATTCTTACGAGGTTCCGATTGTAGATTCTACCACAGTAGAGTTGTACGAACGGTTCATAAACATACTATTCTAGCGAAACAAGTAGAGGGAAGAATAAGCTCGCAAACAGGTATATGGTTTTTTTCTGACACAAGCGTAGTAGTAGCTAATCAACTTATTTCCCCTGCTGGTTCCGTCGTTTCCTCTGCCCTAGAGAATCTAACAAGACGAATATCAGCGTTAATGGTATGATTGTGATTGACACTGAATGTTGTCGTTTTTGTTGTCTCGGTGTTTTGATTTCTTTAATAGTCTCCTCCTCCAGCATCACCTCCACCGAACATATCCATACCACCACCAAGGTCAGCCTCTTCTTCCTCTTCCTTTTCTTCTGGCTTAGCTTCTTCTGCGGTAGCACCTGCGGCAGCACCACTGTTGCATGATAATCGACGTGTTTTTTGTTTAAAAAAATGGGAATGGATTGGAAAGAACCGAGTGGTGAGCATCACGTTGTAAATGGCAGATGGAAAGACGGGAATAACCCTGACGAAACCCAAAGATGTAGCAAAATAACCACCACATCCTCAACGACAACTTACCCGCCACCACCACCGCCACCACCACCACCGCCACCGATCTTCGCAAGACGAGCAGTACCAGCCTCCATCAATTCATTCAAGTCCTTCCCTTCGAGTTCGGTCATAAGCTTGGACAATCGATCATCATCGGCAGTCATCCCCACAGCTCCAAGAGCCTTGGTGATATCGTCGGCGGAAGGCGTTGCGTTCCCCCCCAAGACCAACATGAGATAAATAGCCATTTCCTTCATCTTCCCGGTGTTTTGTTTTCTGTAATACTACTATGGAAATTGTCGTCAAGCGTATTTAAGCAAGATTGCAGCAAGAGATCATTCCCAATGAACACAACATCGAAACCAAACACCAGCGTCCGGGTGGGAAAAGGAACCGATGGAAAAACACCATCTAACCGAAGTAGTAACTCGGTTAGCGGTATTTGACTACTTGGACTTCTGAATAGGCACGACTGGCAATTGATTGTGAAATAAACATATACATCGCTGGATATGACATCTTTTCGAACAATGTAGCAGCGGAGGGCGACTCACTCGGAAGACCGACTAACTGCAATAAACGGGTACCGGATTCCATGAAAGGTGCATGTGCGAGACACCCAAAATAGCTGACGGTGAGATAAGATCACCATCTCCATAGACGAAAGGACCACTTCCCTAGGGAACGACGCATATCGTGACTTTCCTTCTTCTCGGTTTTTCTTCCCCGTCTCCCCCCTCCGTCCATTCCATGTCCCAAGAATCACTACGATCCATGGATTCGGAGGAGGAACTCCTAGATTGGATTGAATATGGTGCTCAAAATGATGAAGAACTACGTCAAGTCTTGAAGTACTTGGTCTTATTAGATGCGAGTGCAGTCGAAAAGGCCATCCGTTACGTCCAACGGGGGGCACAGCATAAGAATAAGCAACAAGGCAATCAACAACAACAAAGTTCTACAATTGCGTCGGAACGACAAACGCCTTTCGTGCCTTTACAGGAACAACGACAACCACCGCAGGAGAGATTGACAGTGAATTCGAAATCACCCTCTTGGCACCAGGAGGGACTGGTACCGACCTTTGAAAATACGATGACACCACAGAATCCCTATAGTCAAATTCACAGTCAGACACAATCGAATACACCGTTGCAGTGGAAGCCGACAGAACCAGTATCCACCCCTTCACCGAATAATAATGCGACGACTTCTTTATCGTCTTCATCAACACACCGCCAACCACCACGACAATTATTGGTCCTATGCACGAGTAAACCATCGTCTAGGAAGGAAGGTGATGATCAAGATAATGCTATGAAAATTTGTCGAGAGGCATCGGTCTTCCCCTACATCATCCTAAAGGAATCCAAACCGGTTCTGGCAGAAGCATTATTACGAATTTCAAATATCAATCATTATCCACAATTCTTTTGGCAATCTCGACTGGATGTATCTCATGATCAACAGGATCATCATGGAGGAGATAATGCCAGTAGGAGTACAGCATTTTTAGGAGATTTTGATTTGATCCATCAATTATTCCTTCAGGGACAATTCCATCCATCTCCTATACAACCGAAACGGCCATCAGCATCACCAGTCGTTTCACAGAAATTTGGATTCGTCGAGTCTCCCACCATCATCCACCAAGGTATTCGACAGTCAGATCCCCCTCACCACCCATCGACGCTACGACAGGAGTACACATCAGATTTTTCATCTCTATCAACTGGTTCCCCCGCCGTCGATCATTCCACAAAATTCAATCAACCATTGGAGACGACCGCCAAACCACCATCCCATTTGGATGGACCCCAACTCTCTGTCCCGAATCAACCGTCTACGACGGTCGATCCACGAAGAGTGTCATCCGAAGCGCAACAATATCCTAGACCTGGACCAATAGAAGAATCCGATTTCTCGATGCCGTTACCATCAGCTGCCGAATCCTCAACCGCGTTTGCCTCGCAACCGGTTTCATTACCAATGCGACAGTCTCCTTTCAAGATTCCAGTACCACAAACTCCAGCGCCAGCTCCTACCCCAAAACAACAACCAATGGAAGTACGATCTTCCACCGAACCCACCCAAAGCCAGCCCCAGGATTCAGTTCAAACTAATGTATCAAGGACAGTAGGATGGAACAAGCAACGACCTTCTGGCCATATAGAGGAACCCGATGACACGACTATTTCCTCGTCAACCCAGCGCCCATCATCGTCTCCCGGTACACTCAGTCGTGCCACGCTATCGTTGCAGTCGCTTCCGCCAGCAAAGCCATCTACGCCAGACATATTGTCTCCCATGGACCATCACGCTTTCTCATCACCCAAAAGGGGCCCTATCGATCACAATTCGTCCATCGAAGAAAGGGAGAACACATCACTCCCTGCGCCTCCTCAGTCCATCGCAGACAAAGTATCAATCGGAAGGGATCATATGGACGCTCAGCGATCCACTGTAACTTCCCACGACACCGAACCGCAAAAGGTCCCTAATCTAGGCCCGCCGTCCGCACGGAATTTGGAGCCAGGCACAGATTCGACCAGCAGCCACTCGAACGATTCTTCCGCCGCTACTCAGACATGGACGAACAAGACGACGGTCCCACCATCCACAGGGACGTCGGCTATCGATGGGAGGTCCAACCCTAGCCCAATCGTCGAACGACAGAAATACACATCGGGTTCTCCCGGACCTAAGAACACGAATACAGCACCGACAAAATTATCCACAAAGCAGACTCCTTCCTATCCCCTTTCCTCAGATGCCACTGAAAGCCCACTAATCAAAGCCAAGAACGTCACCTCATCCCAATTAACCAATACTTATCCGCAGCTGCCGCTGCCGAACCAACAAGGAACTGCCACGCCAACTTCAGCCCGCAGTTTGATCAAGCCACAACAGACGACATTCTCTGAAGCTCAAGTACCCTTTTATCCTAAGCTGCCCGTGCCGGACCAACCACTTCATGATACGAACAGTAATCCCAAAGCGATTACCAACCGCAAATGGGGGAATGCGTCACGAACAGCGCCCTCGGAATCAACGTCAAACTATGACACGGAAGAGGCTTCCATGGACACGGTGCCAAGGAACGGTATCGGAAACTCATTGATCCAAACGACATCCCCTACTCTTCCTATCAACAACAGCAAGATAACGCCAGCAGCGAACAAAGGACCATCACTGCCTGTGTCTCCAGCACGATCGTCGAATCGATTGAATCTCCAGCACTACCCCAAAGGAGGGGCTTGCTACCTTGTTTATGATTCGTCGCGTGCCGAGCTTAACATTCACTATAGCGAATTCCCTATCGAAGGTTCTGTTGGAGTTTGGACAACGCCTCATATAAAGGCGTTCAAGGAAGCTCAAGGACTTGGCCGATCGGAAATGATCGGCAACTGCGCTCGCGGTACAAACGACCCGCAGCAGTACTGCAACGGATGGTGTCAATTCATTACAGCTGCAAGGAGTATGGAAGCCACGGTGACGATTTTGGGGGAAGAGGTCGTTCGTGGGAGCGTACTGGTCGACTTTTATCTGTACAAGGATGGGACGACGAATTTGGTTCAGTATGGGACATTTGAAACTGAAACCGTCGACGCTGTGGCGTGTCTACCTAGGAATGCTGAGTTTGCTACGAATTTGCAGGGTAAGAAGTGGGTCAAGGCGGCCAAAAAGCGCGGAGGTGTTGCGGTCTTCCAGGCACTCAGTGGGGGGCCGTCTACGTCGAGAAATGGAGACCAGTACTTCCCGGACACACCATCGAGCATGGAATCCGCTGCCACTCCTCAGACGGGATCAACTCAAGGTGATCGTTCCAGTCTTGATCATCAATACGTGTCAACTTCCTCTCCGATGCTACCTTCGCCGTCATTAAATCCAATATCACCACCCCGACAGGAACTAGCAGCTCCCGCACCACCCGATCCAGTTCCGGTAACGAGTAACAGCCATGGTGGATATGCGTCAGCACTCCATGCCCCCCACCCACCGAACGGTGCCTGTTATCTGGTATACGAACCGGATTCTTCCGGCCGATTGGTCGAACATTGCAGTAAGACGCCGGTTCCGGATGCGATCGGTCGATGGGTCCCTTCGGGAAGCAAAAAGATGCCCGGCTTCAAATTCACACAAAATCTAGGCCGGAATGTCCTTATTGGAAACTGCAGTGCGGGTGTTCAGGGTCGAAAAAATTACAGCAGTGGATGGTGTCAGTTCGTCCGAAGCGCACGAGTCATGGAAGCGGAAGTCATGCTGTGGGATCCCGTTACGAAAGGTCTAATGGTCGACGTTTATCTATATCAGGACGATCTCCGACCTACACATCAAACAGTGAAATTAGTCCCGGGTATCGCTCAAGGTGTTGAGAAGACCTTGGCTGTCGCATGTATACCAAGAAATACCCCATTTTATGAGGGCATGTGCGTGGATATTCTCAAGTGGTTGGGTGATGGAAGTAACTACGGTGCCTCAAGTCGTTTCTAGTCATGAACTCTACAATACCGCAAAATAGACGCGAAGGTGGAAAAGTACTAGCTAGTTATCTTAATGTCTTGTTGTAAACGATGTTTACGTTCCGAAAGACACTCCGATAGCTCCCTAGTTAAGATTTTTGTCGTTGACTGTGAGTAGCCAGGAACAAAGTGTAGAGATTCAATCCTGCGGCCCTCAAATTTGATAAGACGAGTTTTCAAAATGGGCTGGGCGACTGACTACCCTTCGTAGGAATATGGAAACCAAAAAAATGGAACAGGTTATGGAGAGATGGTTGTCGCCCTAGTGGATATATTCGAAGATGATAATCGATTCGATGAAGACATATTCGTGCTCATCATGGTGGTGGCAGATGCCGTATTCGTTTCCGTGATGGTATTTGGAAGAACAAACTCTCCTAGATACCGAAAGACTTCCGGTGCTGATGAAGACGACGAGGAGGTGGCCGTCGTCGTCGTCGTCGTTGACGATTCCGACTGTCGAAACGCACGTGCCTTTCCTTCATGTATCATTACTAATAGTCGAGGTAGTGCAAAAAGACGTGGAGCTGAAGTCATGATGATGGGGAAAATGAATGCCCCAAAGGATAGATGAATGGATGGATTTGATTGATTGTGACAGATGTATGGATGGATTTGATTGATTGTGACAGAGTCCGATTTCGCACTGATCTGCAAATTGTTCTGTAGTTATCATAGTCGAACCCCAAATTCCCGCCAACGACCAAATAAGATCCACTCCGCGGGGTCACATGGGAGGGCTCGGAGTATGACCCATAGTGGTACAGTAGCTTTTTTTTGCCGGCCGGGTCGTGTTGAAACTCCAGACGGTGCCTCTCCTTTCTCCGTTCGAAAATTCGCTTCTTACCCCCTCAAAAACCCAATTTTGCCTTGGAATTGGATCGAACGAAATTTGTTTCGAAGTTAAGTGGTATTATGGAATAACACGACCTAGAATACGACCTCGTGGACCTCGAACCGTCGCAAACGCGGAGTTGCCACCGACCAGAGCATGAAAAAATCGCGCGATATGATCGAACAAGCGACGATTTCGTCCATCCATCCCATCGCCCATCGCCCTTCCCCCGGCGCGTCCTTGTTCTTCGGACCCATCAATGGGGATCCGTATGCGTTTTTTTAGGTTGGTGGTTCTGGATGTTTTGCGTGTGGCGATACAGTGCGATCCGAACACGACGTGAAGAAGATTCATCACAAAATTCATTTTTGCGAGGATGTAACGGTCCATCTCAATCACCGACTCTTAATCCAACGCACAATTTGACGCTTTGACACCACACTCCCTTGAAGGATAGATAACACGATGTTCGGTCCTCTTTCACTTCCTGTTCCTACCCTTGCATTGTCCGTGACGATCCCATCGGGTGGTGATGATGACTGGAGTCGTCGTTCATCAACAGGAACTCCCGTGACTCCGAGGTCGGATCACGAGTATGCCACTTCCTTCAACAACGCGAGTCAACATGATTCGCCAAGATCAAATGATCGGGAGAAAGATCTTCAAAGGAGTTGTTTGTTATTCTCTCTGGCCATGCAGGCAACGGGACATGACGAATAAGTCATTGTTTCCCCCATGCATTTTCCTTCTTTGTGAAATGAGTCCGAGGGGGGTGGGGAGCCTCGAACTAAATTTCACTGATTCTATATACTTTTTTTCATGGATAAAAAATAAGTCTGTCTTAACTCAGACCCCTCATTACTGAATAGTGTCTTGTTGCAGTTGAGCCCACAACCTGGTTCGGACTGTATTTTCATGTCGTGGTGATGTGTGTGTGTGGATCGAGATTGGAGTGTTGCTGTCTCTGATTTTCACAGTAAGTCCGCACTTGTGGAATGGGGTCCGGTCCGAAGAGTTTCACCTACATCAACATGACGATACATTTGAAGAATATCATTCTGGATTTCAAGCCGGCCTTGACCACAATGGAGATCCGTCCGAGAAGAATTGGCGCATTGTCAAAGCTTGTTTCGACATCCGTCTACCGTACATAGTCGATAGAGTTGCGCCCGAGTTTCTCTAGCGTTGTCAACACCATCCATGACTGTGATTTACCTATACGATTCCTTTTGGGGTGTATCTATAACTAAGTGCCTCTAAAACTAAATGCTTAGTCTGGCATTATGTTCCATTTAGAACGGCTACATGGATCAAAGGCCTCCCAAGGCGACACGCACGACTCTTCGATAGTGAAATCAAAAACAATCACAGGAGACTACACAACACCACCAATGAACGTTTTGGTGTCCTCGACATGACCACAGGGGAGGCTTTCTTCGCCCTTCTTACCCCTCTAATACCATATTCCTACCCATCTCAACAGACACGTTAGTTTCACATCTATGGGTGTCCCAATAAAGAGTGCGATGAGAAACTCGCCAGGTCCACGGCCTCCCCAAGAGAGCTTTCCCAATATCAAGACGGGCGGTTCCAGTAATTCTAGCCATTCACCAATGTCGATAATTCAACCGAAAAAGAGTGCATTGAAGGCAAGGAAGGTTGTTGATAGAGTAAGCCTAGAATCAGAACTGCAACTATGCGATGAGGCGAGCTTTTCAGGAGATGGATCGAATAGTGAGAATCAGCTTGGAACGGCCTCTGTGGGTTCATACCAAAATACCAAGGAGGCAGAGAAATACATCAGACGGTCTGCGCTGATACGACGGATTTTTATATTGATGACGATCATCGCTACCACCATTCTTGCATTAGCCGTCCATTTCGTTTTGAAAAGATACATGGTCGCCGCCTTTGTGAGCGAGGTACGTCGACGTGTTCACTGACGGTGTACAACGGATTTCGTCCGAGTCATTTCAAGCCCATTTTTAACTTTTGTTTCCTTTAGTTTGAAGTCATCGCCGATGGAGTCATCGCATCTGCGAACAGTAATGTTCAGCGTATTCTGGAGATTATGAATGGTGCAACCCACTCACTAACCGCGACAATTGTTGAAGAAAACATGGGATCGTCACATCCAGGTTTCGTTTCAATCCCATTTTTCGAAGAACAATTCGGACAGGTCTGCAATGCCTCTCATGCGGTCGCTGTTGGATATTTACCTCTGGTAGTCAAGCAAAGTTTAAATGAATGGAATTCCTACACCAGTTCTAATCAAGGATGGATCGAAGAATCAGTCGTTGGCACAGGTGTTGAAGATTCAGTTCTTTCGAGTATTTGGGATTTCCCACAACAAAGCAATCGCTCCAAAGACTGTGGGATTGATGACCCTGAATTGAATACTCGGGTACCAGTTAAAACAACGCAAGGGCCGTTTGCTCCTGTATGGACAATCTATCCTCTAGCACCTTCTCTCATCAACAAAGATCTCCACGCGTCATCCGAACTTGATGTTGGCCTAAGCGCCGTCAAGACACTTGGCCAACCGCTCATTCTGGAAAGCTGCACACTAGGAAGGTGGTTTTCGGATTCTTTGGAGGACCATTATTCGGAAGTGGTGATCGTGTCTCCGGTATTTGAATCATTCGCTGCCTCTAAGGACACTGTTGGATATTTGATTGAGGTACTGTCGTGGAAGACGTTCTGGAAAGAAGCCGCACCGCAAGGTACAAAGCCATGCATCTTACATCTGGAGTCATCCTGCGGACAGCAGTTAACCTATAGAGTTAGCGCAGCCGAGGTCGAGCTGCTGTCCCGCGGAGAGGCGTACGATGGTGGATATCAAGATATGGTCGTATCCGGAAGTTTTTCGGAGTTCACCAACTCTCCCGACCTCGTCGATGAACAAGGCCTCCCATCTATCTGTGTATATACAATCAATATATTTCCCACACAGGCCATCGAAGATGAGTTTATATCTCGACATCCGCTGTGGTTCACTTTGGGGGTGGTCGGACTTTACCTTTTGACTACAGCTTTATTCTTGGCATTCGATATCGTCGTAACTCGTCAACGCGATGCGGTGGAGTTGGAAGCCAGGAAGCAAAGTGCACTTGTGTCGAGCCTCTTTCCCAAATCGATACAAGCCAAAATGCTTCAAGATGCTGAGGAGACGAGGATGAATAAGAAAGTTGGTAAGGGCAAAGCTGGCATTAAGGACTTCCTGAATGGAAACGACCTAACCGCCGACTTGGGAGGGCGCGGTGCGAAGAAGCCGGCGACAGCAGCAGACAAATCGAAGCCAATCGCCGATTTGTTCCCAGAGAGTAAGTGACAGTGTCGTGAAAGGCATAGAGTCAAATGATCAGTTTCGATTTATCCAAGTAAAATTTCGCTTCCGACGACAGCGACGATCATGTTTGGAGATATTGCGGGGTTTACTGCATGGTCGTCAACTCGTGAGCCTACCCAGGTATTTACGCTTTTGGAAACCATCTATCAGTACGTAAATAGACTTTTCGTGCGTCATCATAGACGATATGACTGTTGCGTATTGTTTACTCACACGTTTGGTCTGAATCTGTATCAGTGCCTTCGACGCGATTGCTAAGAAGCACCGTGTTTTTAAAGATGAAGTTGTCGGAGACTGTTACGTTGCCGTGTGTGGCCTCCCAGACCCACGAAAAGATCACGCTGTTGCTATGGTGAAGTTTGCGATTGAATGCGTCAAAGAAATGACTAGACTAGCGCATCGCCTCGAAATTCAGCTTGGTCCAGACACCGCCGACCTACAGCTTCGTGTCGGTCTACATTCTGGACCGGTAGTGGCTGGGGTCCTTCGAGGGGATAAGTCTCGATTTCAGCTATTTGGAGATACCATGAATACGGCGTCGCGTATGGAGTCAACTGTTAAACCGAATATGGTACAAATCTCACAAGAGACGGCCGACTTGTTGGAGGCGGCGGGCAAAAAGCACTGGTTCGTGCCGCGCGCGGAGAAAGTGGAGGCGAAAGGCAAGGGGTTGCTCACAGTCAGTACTTTTTTCCTACTTAGCGATTCGGGGGCGAAACGAGGGGGCTCGCTCTCGGATGGAGGTTCAACGCATAGCATGTCAATGAGCGTTTGCTCTGACGAGAGATCTTACAGAGATTCCGATGCGGCTAGCCTCGGTACGTTCCGTGACGACGATGAACAGGTTGCAAAGCGTGATCGCATAGCGAATTGGACAGTCATAACTCTGTTGGGACTACTAAGGGAGATCGAAGCACGTCGGATCGCCGCGCAGACGAAGAGAAGTAGCGAAGCTGAACTCACTAGGTTGGAGAACGGATCTAGCTTCTACGAGAACGGTGAGGCCGTGATTAGTGAGGTTGCAGAGATCATTGAATTGCCCAAGTATAATGCATCAGCCGCAGCACGAGAGGCTCAGACGGATATCGATGACGTTGTGTTGCACGAACTCGTCTTTGATGAGCTGAAGGACTACGTTCGCACTATCGCTGGGATGTATCGCCAAAATCGTAAGTCTATTCGACCGTACATGGGACGCAATCAAGAGACCTCTTGCTCATGAATTTTCTCTGCAGCATTTCACAATTTTCCGCACGCGAACCATGTTTCGATGTCTGTTGTAAAGCTCCTCAGCCGCATCAAGGCTCCAGACATCGCCAATATTGAAGGCGCGATGCTCCATGACCACACGTACGGTATTACCAGTGATCCTTTGACTAGGTTTGCTGTAGTTTTGTAAGTTTGTGTGTGGGTCGAATCGCTGCACGATTGTTTATGCCTCTGACATGCTCGGGTTTACAGCTCTGCCTTAGTCCATGACGTGGATCACATGGGCGCTCCTAATTCTGTCCTGGTGAAGGAAGGAGACCCGGTAGCGGAAATGTATAATGATACGAGTGTCGCTGAACAGAATAGTATCGATATTGCGTGGGATCTCCTGATGGAGCCACGCTTCCATAATCTACGACGTCAGATCTACACCTCGGAGGCTGAATTCATACGTTTCCGACAGCTCGTCGTCAACTCTGTTTTGGCTACTGATATTATGGACAAGAACTTAATCGACCTGCGAAATAATCGATGGGCGGTGGCCTTTGCGGGAAATGCCGACCAGCATAGTCGCACGGCAGTCAACCGCAAGGCGACGATCGTTAATCCAGGCCTCCGACGTTTCCCATACGATGCAACACTGGCACATCTATCGAAAATGGAATGATCGATTCTTTGAAGAAATGTACAGGGTGTACGAAGAGGGGCGAATCGACACCGATCCATCGATCAATTGGTATCAGGGGGAGATCGGATTCTTTGATTTTTACATTATTCCGCTGGCCAAGAAACTAAAGGAATGCGGTGTGTTCGGTGTCTCCTCGGATGAGTATTTGAACTATGCGAAGCAGAATAGAAAAGAATGGGAAGAACGGGGTCAAGAAATCTGCGACGAAATGCTAAGGGCTGTGAAAAGGAAATCGGTAGCTCGGCGCATGTTCAAAGCGTCCCGAGGGAAAGGGTCCTTCAGGGATCTTTAGTGCCTTACGAAGAACACAGCAACATTGTCTCCCCGAAGATTAGTTCTGGTGTTCATAGTTCAGGGGGTTACCAGAACGAGAAGAATGGATGCTGCGATTTTTCCATCACATAAATCGACGTAGAGTGTTGGGGGATTTCGTCGAATGTGAATAGTCAGTTATGCACAGGGGACGATGTTATCCTCTTCGATCCTTTTCTCCGGACTTTTTCTTTATAGACGCAATTGGGTAGACTCGTCATCTGTCCTGAAACTACGCATTTCCTCTTCCATGATTCGTTTCGATTTTTTCCTGTCCTTCCTCATCGGGTGTTGTGTACAACCTGCGACGACGTTATCCTTCCAGGCACAAAATTCGTGCAAATTTTCGAGGACGGTCAGGGAACAGTTATTACATCTTTCAACCATGCGTTGATTTTCTGCGTCCTTCGCCCTTTGTACCCATGTCATTTCATGACGTTGACGATTCCGCTGAATCGGTGAAGCAGAGAGATCGCTGTCATCCGTCGGACCCCGACAGTCCTGATTCCGTGTTGTCGAAGAATCGTTTCCAGGCGTTTGGATTTCATCTGCGAGCTCTTCCGGATTCTCACCAGAAAGTAGGCCGAGGCACTGGCTCAATAACAATTCCATCTGGTCCATTGCGAGATGCCAGTCCAGGTAGAGACTTGGGTCATTTCTGAAGAAGTCCCAGTTCAACGCCATGTCATTCACCGCCTCATTCATTTTGGATGCATCGCCCAAGCACCAAAACGCATTATCTCCATCAACTAGTTCGACTATTTCATACTGCCCGGTAAGACCAGAATAGTCACCCCCATGACCTCGTCCTAGCAACCGAACGACGCGACAATTGTTTCTTGGACTTGTCGTATTCCATACCAGCATAGTCGCCACGTCGATGCGTTTCCAGAACAAAGGAATCCTGTACCATACGTTTACCGAGAGGTGTTCGTCATGGATCAATTGTCGATAGTTGTCGTAGAGTATGGCAGGCCAGAGATATCGACCTCGGTATCGAATCCATACCAATCGTTTCTTGAGGATTTGTTCCAAGACTTGCCGTTCACGTCTAACGGCAGTCTGATCATCCAATGGACTCTTTCCTGTCTTGTAGATGTTGGGAGAAAAGGGAATTCCCCATTTTCGTAAATGCTGACAACATCGAACAAAGGAGGCATGTTGGAAACATTGAGAACGAGGTGCAGTAATCACACCGGGGGGGGGCAATGGCTCTGGAGGAGTCTCGACGGATACCGACTGCCCACCGACTTGCCAACTCAACGAGGAAGCCTCAACGATCTTGTTCCGATTTGGAGATTCTGAGACATCATCTTCATCCGTACCATCTAATAGGAGAGAAAGTTCAGTCGTCCCGTTGATAGGAATCGATTCCTTGGAGAGATTGGATTCCTTGAAGAGAGTCTGCAAGGACATGGAAGACTCCCCTTCTTGTTGCATGCTCGATGATGGAGTCTCGGAAACTCCGTCATCATCATGTGTAGTAGACAAGACTGCACCATCATCATCATCGTCATCCGTCGCATTCTGACTAAGGAACGTACTTTCATCGATTGTATGGATAAGTCTAATCTGACGGGGTACACCTTCATCCTTCACCGAGAATCCTTCCTCCCCTTGCGTTTCGACAAGGGTGTTCGGCTCCGTCGTAGTACTAGTTTCAGGATTATTTCCGAATCGAAAGGATTCTATATTGACATCCAAATTGTTTATCGTGTTCTTGCCTTTGTTCCCGGTCTTGATACTGCTGCTGTTGATACTGCTATTGATGCTGCCATTATTGTCGTTGTTGATACTGCTGCTGTTCATACTACTGTTCACGCCAGCGCTATGGTTGCTGTCGTTGTGGTTGTTGTTGTCGTCGTAGTTGTTGTTGCGGGTGCTGCTGCTGTGAAACCTGTGATTTTTCGGAGTACTGTAGCTAATAGTGCAACTTCTACGATGAGATGATCCTTCAATCGGGGAAGGATTTTTTGGATCTTGTAATTCTCGACGTTGCAATGTTATTGTCGATAATGACGACGATAATGAGTTTTGGATTGTATTAAGGAAAGGTAAATGTGCGATGGGCGTCGATTGTTGTTGTTGTCGTCGTTGTTGTTCCATCGTATATGAATGAACTGTCATTTCATCAGTCGTCGTGTTTGGGACTGATGATGGTACTAGTAGCCGTTGGGGTGGTGGTGGTAGGTCGGATCTTCCCTCCGGTGGCGACGGACGGAGCGATAATCGTGGTGGATGTCGATACGGCTGCTGCTGCTCTTGTTGTTCCGGCTGTGGATAAGATTCATCATTCCTTCCAAATCGAAACGAGGCCCGAATACGGGAGGCGACTGTGGGAGGATCAGGTTGTATTGTTCCTATGATAGTCTTGTGTTCATAGGAAGAACAAAGTTGATGTTGTGGATATCCGACGGGTTCAAGAGGTTCTCGGATCGTCGTCGTCGTCATCATCATCCTGGTGGCTTCGGGAGGATCATCACGACGTTCCTCTTGTTGTGGTTCTCGTTTCCACTGCTGTGGCTGTTGTTGCTGAATGGATAGTTGTAGATTTCGTATTCGTGAAGGCTTGGGAGGAGGATACCGATGATACGAACTTGCCACGCTCATACTTAATGTACTATGACTGTCCAAGTCACTGTAATCAACATCATTGTTTCTGTTTCGTTCTGGTAGGTATATTTCTTGATTTTCCATTGAAAATGGTGGTCGTTGTTGTTTTTGTCGTTGAGACTTCTTTATCGTCCGTTTTTCGGGATGACGATGAGTAGTCGACAATTTGGAATTCCGTGAAAGACGACTACTAGAAGGGATCGTCCCAACTGAGGAAGACATGACAAGACTGGAAGCGTTCGAAGGTGCAGGAGTCGTCCATTCATAATAGTTGTTGGATTTCTGCGGTTGTGCTGGATTCGTCCATTCATAGTAATTGGATTTATCCTCATACTGTATCGACGAAGAACGAGGATGGAAGGATGATGTACTTCTGCTCATCCTTGCTCCTTTATTCTCTTTTGGGGACTATTCTTCGCACCGACCCCCACGCGATGCCGTATTGGTTACAGTTTACTGTTAGAACAGGATCGATGCTGCCGCCACTGTCTTCTTTCCCACTTTTCGTTGTACGAGTATCGTCCGAATTTCGGTCCGGTGTGCGTTGGAGAGTCGACCGGCGACACATCCTTCTTCGTAATATACATCATTTTCCGTTCAACCGACATGATAACCGTCCCGTACTGTTGTGGCCAAAGAAATTCGGTTCGGCTGAGTCGATTTGCCATCTGTCTCGAAATACCAAGGGACAAATTTTACCGATTCTCGTCACCGGTGGTGTGAGACCCGATGATACAAAATCATTTACACTGTATACCGAATACATCATTTTAAGAATGGAGGGGTTGACACCAAATGACGTCGTCGGCGAATGTGTTCGATTTAATGCAACCTCTCGACATCCAAGTCCTGTATAAGGGATAGCGACCATCGGATCCCCTAAACACAAAGGAGATGGTAACACCAGCTGGTAGTTATACCGGTAGGACCTTTGTCCTTGATGGAGAGTTCCTAAGGGAGAGATATGTAATGGGACTTCGGGATTACAACATTCCGTCAAGCATTTGAAACAGGTAGTTAGGAAGCCCTCTCTAGCAAACTTTGTTGGCTATTCCGCTCTCGTCGTATCATCATCATTATCAGAACACCATTTATTTGACAATATGTCCGACGATACAACATTCAAATACCTTTCGTCGACGACGGAAAGCGAAGAAAAGGCCGCCGCAGATAAGGTCGTCGCCGCTGCGATGGCAGCCATCGGGGATAGTGGAGATTCTGTCGATTCTTCCAATAACAATAATAACAATAACGACGACAATGGGAATGGTAACAATAGTCGAGTCAATGAGGCTGATAATAAGGCACATAAACGGAAGGAACGTTTGGAACAGAACCGTATATCGGCACGAGAATCACGTAAACGTAAAAAGACGATGATTGAGGAACTACAACGGACAGTCATTGCGTTGAGTAAGGAAAATAAGGAATTGAATGACCGGAATGAAACTTTGCGACAGCAGCTCATGGAAATTGGAACCAAGGTATGGCGAGGCACCGTACAAAACATATTTATATTTTGGAATGCAAATAACCAAGTGATACATCCTAACTTTCTTTCTTGTTTTTTCTTGTTCTCTTGTGGTGCGGGGTCCTCGACTTGGGTACTACCGGTAGTATCCCAACGTGGTACCCTTGCAAAATGTTCTGCCACCATCTTCAGGAGGCGTCGATGCAGCAGCGGCTGCTGCAGCGGTAGCACAACAACAACAGCAACAACAAATGGCTAGAGTATTTTATCAACAGCAACAACAACAACAGCAGCAGCAGCAGCAGCAACAACAACAACAAATGGCTGTGGCAATGGGTGCAGCAGCGGCAGCAGCTGCTTCTTCGGGGATGCCACCACAGCAACCACAAGGATAAAGACAGAAGGACCACTCAAAAATCCAATGGGGTTTCCTTTGAAAAAAGAAAAGACTTGTCGTCGGACCGTGGTCATAGTGAAGGTTGTAAGAAGGAGAGCGTTCCAGCTCACACACCAAGACCCTTTTGTTGTTGGACGTCCAAGTCACACACAGTATATATGTTTTGGGAAAAGTATCATATTTTGTTGTCGGGGGGTGGAAGAAAAATGGTGTATTTTTTGTTTACATCATACGAACAGTTTCAATCCACGCAACGCATAATGCATTTAGTATACGGTATTCATGGAGTAGGTAGAGCTGAAGCGAGTTACCGGTCTTCCTTCCGTACATGATCGGTTCTTCGGGGGGGAGGGGGTACTCTACCACCCTTTTCAATTTTTTTGTTGTCGTTCTTGTTGTGTATCTCAGAATCATCATCATTATCAATTATCGAGTGATGATGACCTCATTGGCAAATCTTTTTGATGGTTCAACGAGGTCCATATTGGGGATATCAATCGTTTCGACCTTTCGTCGTGCACCGGACCATCCTGGACCCCATAAATCAATCTTTTTCATATTCCATGTCTTGAGGGAACGACGAATTAATCGTTCAATTTGTATATCCCGACTTGGAGCTTCGATATACCATTGTTCATCCCATAATTCTGCCAATGGTTCCCATGCTGGATCATCTTGCATTAACATATATAATCCCTCCACAAAGACAATCGAATGGTGATGATGTAATCGACAACCATACCCATTTTCATCGTCGTCCGAATAAAGTACCGGATCAGAAATTTCTCGACTATATACCGGAAAGGTTCCGTAGCCCTGTTGTTTCGCCTTTCGTAAATCGTTAATCATTTGTTCTACATCAAAGGTATCCGGTGCTCCACGTCGACGCATCCCATATATTCCAAACTTTCGTATTAATTCCTTCTGAGGAGTATGCCATCCATCCATCGGAATGACGATTGCTACGTCTGATTTTTGTCCTCCATCCTTTGAAGATGAGGAAGGATCTGTCGTCGTCGTCGTGGTCGTCATCTTCTTCTTGTACAGGTCATTCAATCGTTGAGCGACACGAGCGGTAGTCGTCGTTTTGCCACTTCCTGGACCACCAGCCACACCAATCCAATATTGCGAAAATGGGGGTATATCTGTTGATGCACTTGTTGTTATTGTTGTTGTTGTTGATGATATTGATGAGGATGGCGATCCGAACGGTCGTATCTTCGGAATGAGCTTATCTACCAGTCGTTGATATTCCGACTCCATCGCATCGTTGCCCTTGTTGGGATTGCTGTTATCACCCATCTGAGTGTTTGTTTTCGTGATGAGAAGAAGGATTGTCAGAGTGGTAGACGTTATCAGGGGGATCATATTCGTCGTCTAAACTGCTTTCTTTTTTTCAGAGTTTTGTTATCCTTGTTGTTGTCTTGTTTG
>Ga0194115_10002487_pt1 | contig 21902 bp, 22 predicted proteins | sample TA2MahsurfametaG_3_FD_148656 | JGI IMG/M metagenome (GOLD analysis project Ga0194115, IMG submission 148656) | Freshwater microbial communities from Lake Tanganyika, Tanzania - TA2015002 Mahale S4 surface | ecosystem: Environmental > Aquatic > Freshwater > Lake | place: Tanzania: Lake... | reverse complement strand
TTGACGATGATGATGATGATGATGATGACATGAGGGGAATGAAGTGTGTGTGTAGAGGATTGAGAGAGAAAGAGTTTTTTGGTTTTTCGAGAATCGGATTGACTGTGAACACAGACAGTGTTGAACAATGTGGTTTCGATGTTTCGGTTTGTGGGCCTTGGCTTTGTGACGACAACGGCATCGTTCAAATTTTGATGCAATGATTAATTCGATTGCGTTCGCTAGGATTCGTGGAGGTTCGCCCACTATCCGAAGGGTTCGACCGGCAAGCGGCAAGTGACTGTGATTGTGACGTGAGTTTACAGTTAAGTCCTAATACATATGTACCCTACGTCAGTAGGCGCCCTCTACTATGTATCACTACACTTCGCATGTTGTAAGATGACAGTGAGGAAAAAATCTCTTCTATCGATGGACGGCATTCCATTATCACAGATGATCGCAACTAGTGTTAAGAGGAGCTTGGTTGGTATCGGCATTTTGGATTCATTGGTATGTAACGCAAATTATGCCCGTATGAGCTGCCTGTTCCCTCTGAGGCTGCTGTATTCAATTCCAAGGGTTTCGGGAAATCGCAGTCGACAAAACCAAGCCATTTCACTGCGTCGTTTAAAACGGTGATGTTCTTTGTCCATGCTGCGCTGTCAACTACAATGGCTTGGTCCCCTATCTCCTTTGCAGTCCGGATCAGGTAATCAGCCGAACGCTCGATGACTTTCGCCCTTGCATCCACATCGTTCTTGCCATGGAATGCCCTGATTTGCGACTGGGCTTGTTTTTCCGCATCGGAGCTATAGTTGACGATGAATCTTGCGCATGGAAAGTGACTCAAAAGGAATGCTGCCGCTTCTTTAGCTGGGACTTTGGAATCCAAAAATTTGATGGTTTTGAATCCAACAATCTCTTTGGCTTCATCCTCTGGGGAAACTCGTTTCGAGGTTCCAGTGCAGTCCTTATAGCATGGTGGGTCAATCGCTTCCACCATCTTCTGATATGCGCATGCCAGGGAGCCCTCAGGTATCGGATTGTGATCAAATGCGCCGAATCTATTTGATGATTTCATCTCGAATGGGTATTTCAGTTTTTCTCTCTCGAAATTCATCAGATTCATCAGTAGTCCTTGGTCTTCGCCACTCATGCGGACTCCGGGAAGTAGATTCAAGGTCCAAGTCAATGTCGTCGATGCTGACCTTCCGATGGTTAAAATAATAAGAAAACGCCGCTGACACGTCTGGCAGATGGCGGTGACACTGCATTTTGCCTTTGGGCACCACATGCGATCGATTCCCACTGGAGGAGTTTGTTTTTGTACGATCTCCTTGGTACCTGTCCGAATAATCTTGCCCTTGCCTGTTAGCCCTACTTGTGGTTTTATTGCCGCTGGTGCAGAAATTCCACTACTAGTTTTCGGATCCGTGTTTCCTTCCAGTGGTTTGGGTGTCGACACTGGTGAACTTGGGAGACTTGTGGATGGTTCATCCACCTTTGATACCTCCTCATTCGCATCTTCGTCTATTGCTTGACTAGCCGATTCGAATTCATCGTCATCCTTGTGATTATTATTCGTCTTGTGTATGACAGGATCTATATCAGGTAGACCGACCTTTGACATCTGAACGCAACTCGAAAATGAATTGAGCGACAAAATGACAGACGTCAAAAGAGCAGTTATGGCTGCAATGCAGAATTTGGTCATGGTTTTTCCTGACTTTTTCTGTTCGAGGTTACTATGTAAGGAAAGGAATGATGATTTCCGTTTCGTTGTAGTGGTGCTGGGTGGTTGGGGGGGGCTGAATGGGGGAGGTCGGAGGACTTCCGTGAGATGATGAAACGAAAAGGCTTGTAATTCGGATGTGATGTGAAAAAGACCAGTCGCGGAAGAAGGAATGCAGTTTTTTTTTTCCAGTTCACACTGGTAGAAATACGTCGACGACGAATGCGGCGGGGTTGGTGTGGTTCTCTCTCTCTCCTCGGAAACGGTGAAAACGTTATTTTTCCAAAGAGCCGTTTGAGTTTCCTAAATGAATCTCGCAACAACCAATGAGTCGGCTGGCTCGTCACTCATACCTACATATCATAGGCACGTTCAGCTGCCAGTCTCAATTGTGAAAAAACAGTCTATCCTAGATAAAAACGTGCTACTTCTTGCCCTGTTTCTGATCTATACTACAGTTTGTATCTTTGGAGACGACTTCGACGTCGTATAGAAACAGTTCGTATATAGATTTTCTTTGTGCGTGTATACCTGGGTACATAATGAGGTTAGATAGAAACATTCATCGAAGGCAAATGCAAAATCACGGAATTTGAATAGCACCACAGGTGGTATCCTACAATAGACAAAGACATGATCAAAACCCCTGCATCATCTCCAGGCTAACACAGGGACATCTCTTTTGGTGAATTTTTGTCCATCTAAAATACAATTCACACTTAAAGAAGAAAAAGTTCCTAGATCAAACTAGCCCTATTAATACATTAGAGAAAGGTAGTGGTTGGTTTTTTCTTCTTTTTTCTTTAGTCCCTGCCCAAAAGAAAAAGAAAGTATGCAAAGAAAGTTCCCTCTTGCGGTGATCACACTGTGTGACAAAAGACATTTATAGAGTACAACCCGCTAGTAGACTCGGGAACTTGTTCTTTCCCTCGAGGGTTTTTTTTCTTTTTTTTTCCCATCTTTTGATGAGGAGGGGAACGAGGACGAATATTATTCATTTAGTCAAAGGCCTCATCAAAGGGTGTCTTTGTAAGATATTCGGAGGCATCGAAATCTCGATCTTTCTGTCCTCCTGTAATCATCCAAGGCGCAGCCTGATCAATGGAGATAAGTTCTCCAAAGGATGACTCACGTTGTTTGTCATTCGTCAAAAAGGAAATCTTTTTACGTGTATCGGTCCCAATAAAGGGTTTGATAAGGGAAAAGAATAATAGGAAACTGGTGGGCGTATTCAACATGTATACCCGATTGACACGGGAGGGATAATATTGTCGGAGAGAATTTAAAAATTCATGACTGATCGACATCGGCGTTGCATGTTTCGATTGGAAACCAGTATAATTCCCAATGACCGTAATCGATTGTTCGACCCCACCCGATTCACGTTCCGTACAGGCCAGGGCACGTTCAAAGTTATATAGACTTTCCTTAAGGAACCATTCAGGATCAAAATCCTTCGTCCTAGCTGGATAAATCGTATAGATAGCCCGTCCAGACTTATCATATCCACAAACATAGACCCGTCCAGATGACATCCGATCAGATAACTTTTCACGATAGAGAGCATACTTTTCACGAGTTTCTTCATCCAGATTCTTGAGTTTATCTGCATGGAAACATAATCGTAACCCATCTAAATCTGTCTCCTTCCGAAATTGAATGGCAGCTTGAAATTTCGGTAGAGCTAATTCTATATTCCCCTTCTTACTGGACAAATGACGCATCGCCATTTGCATGGCATAATATTCACGATCTTCTGTTAGTTCCTTCGATGCAACTCCTTCGGCAGTCATCGTCGTTACACTCTTCCAAAGATACTTGTAGGAAGATCGAGCCGCATGTTCCCGTTCATCCTCAGTCAGGGCATCGACCATTTGTTTACATTTCATTTTGAGTTCTAAATCTTCAGGTTGACAATCTCGGACGGGTGGAACCAATCCACGACGTTTCAGAGGGATAGAACCCCGACCATTTTCGTCAGTGAGGACACGTTGACCTGCCATGATCGTAGTAGTAGTAGTAGATTAGTATCGTCTGTAGGAATCAATGAATTCTTTTTCTTGCACAACGGTCTCCGTGTCTTGGAGAGGACTTTGTGTGTGTTTGTGTTTGGGTGTGTTTGGGTGTGGTGTCTATGAAGTGAGTGAAAAAGAAAACGGGGTGCTCCTTTAGAAAACGGTATACAGATTTTAACCGTGGATAGACTACGTGAATAAAATGCAAGTCGTGATGGTCTTCTTTACCCGCCGCTCGTTGATCCCCCCCCACGTTCCAACAGTCCCGATCGTCGACCATGGACCCGAAAAATTTTGTTCTTGGTGTTCCTGGACTTGACACGCGAGTGAAACCGAGGGGGGGAGAACGCGCTTCCATAGCCTGCCCGGCGCTCAATTACACGGTGGATTATACAGAAAACGCCAAAGGGCATAAATACAGGATGCGAAAGGACGACAACTTCGGCGTGCAATTCGCGATCCCCCTACTATGTAACAGTAAGCGAATCTTTTTTCTCAACTGACAGTGACACTTCACATGGCCCCCCTTTCTCCGTGACACTGCTTGCCACGACTACAAAGCAAGTACGTTTTTACCAAGGGTGCTGCTCTAGTGAGAGCTTCCTTTTTTTTGTTGAAGGGGGGCTTCCGGCATCCAAGGCTTCCACGATCCAAGGGCTTCCACGAGTGACCTTGCAAGGAATGTACAGACAGTGACAGCGAAATTTGTGATTGACTGTGTGAGAATCTTCCTTTTTATTTGTGGCGACCCAATTTTCATGGAAATCAAATGTATAGACGTTTCAAGAACAATTGAATACCTCCCAAGTCGGTTTTTACGAGGTAGAAATGGATGTCCATGTTGTAACTTTGATTTATTCCTTCCATCATCATCACGATTGAAGGATGATGATGACGAAGTTGATGATGAAGATGATGACGCTGATCGCAATGATCAAGAGAAGAAGGAGGACCTTACTGCAGCTTCTACAACAACAGCAGTTGGTGACATAAAGGATAAGGATCTCCCATTGAATCCGAGTGAAGCCTTTGAAAGACTCATACAGAAGAAGGTCATACCCTTTTCATTTTTAGTCGATACACATGGTCATGCTCAATTAGAACGTGATCGAGATCCAATCTATGACCTCTCGGATGTCATGATGATGACGACGACAGACCCATCATCGAAGAAGAAGACCTCTGTCAAGGCTATTATTTGTGCCGTTGAACCTGCGGATTGGAAGAATACCTTGGATTATGCATCTCAATCGGATCATTATCTACCAGGACTTGGTATCCATCCATGGTATCTAGAGGAGGGATTACCAGAAAATTGGGTATCCGATTTGGAAACTCTACTTGTCGACCATCCATCAGCAATAGTCGGTGAAATTGGACTTTGTAAGATGGCACGATGGACACGTCAATATAGTGGAGGGAAGGCAGCAGCAATGGAAATTCAACGTACTGTCTTCCTTCAACAAATGGAGGTAGCGACTCGTCTTCGTCGACCAGTCACTGTCCATTGTGTGGATCAACATGGAATTATCCTTAGTCTCCTCAAAGATATCCTCCAACGTTATACGGGGAATGATGATCATCGATTGTGTTTTCCTCCGACGATTGCGATGCATTCCTTTTCTGGAACGGCACATCAAGCACAAGAACTATTGAAATTTGAAAGAAATCTAGTATCAGAGGATCATTCACCACTTTTTTATTTTGGTTTTTCCCATACTGTGAATTATGTCATGAATACATCAGACAAATCCAGACGGAAGGGAAAGGAGGCAGTCCGTTCGATCCCATCCAATCGATTATTAGTCGAATCGGATGTTCATTCTACAGAAGATATTATCGGTGGGACTGTCGGTGCTATTGCCTACGTTGCATGGGCAAGAGAAGAAAAGATAGAATCGATTGCGAACTTGACATCTGAAAATGGGATGCGATTCTTATCTACCGTCCAAACATAAAGACGCGTCCTTCAGAGGGGGAGGGGTGGAACTACGAATTCCTCATAAAGAATTTTTTAGAGTATAGTTGAACCTACGTCTTTCGTTTGACATAGCGTACCTTTACTCTGGACAAATTTTTCATTTTCTTTTAGGCCCCGCATAGTCGCATGGCTCCACCACATGGTTCCCTTGCTTCAATCAAAATCCTTAGGATCATCGTCGGCCAATCATCATCTTCCTCTCGTGATCGACGTCTGGAATGTCGACTTTTTCTTCGTCCATTGCCTGGTGAGGAGGAGGAGGATGGGAGTCTTAATTTCATCGATTTCGTATTCCCGTTCACATCCATCATGGCCCCATCACTATTGTTATTGTCGTTTCCACCGGTAGTAGCTTCCAGACCATTCGTCGAATCACGATATTGACTCGGTTGGAGGTGGTGGTGGTGCTGCTGCTCATCTCGAGAATCACTTTGTTCAAAGGATTCGTAGGTATCATCAGGACCATCTAGGTCCCATGAGGTGATTGTATCTCGTGAACCCGAAACAGCATCCCTCAACGATAGGTCCTCGACGTCCATCCAGGGATCGTCATTACTTAATTGTGTATTCATCCTTTGCGGTGGTTCCATTACCTTACTTTCTTGTTGTTCCACCACAAGGTCCGAACCTTCCGGAGAATCCATTTCACCGTTATCCTGTGATACGGTAGCCGATTCATCGGGGGAGAAATTATTAACTTCCTGTTCCTGAAAATCCTCACGACTCTCAATACAGATATCAGTCTCTTCCTCGCCAACAGATTCCATATAACCTTCATCAAAGGGAAGGTCCCCTGGTACTACTGGTTCGATTGTAGCTTCGATCTCATCATCTTCATCAAAGGGTGTACGATCAAAGGGTATACCATCTTCGTCCATCTCGTAGCTGAAGGTTAGCTCCGAATCTCTGGACATGGTTGCTTCCCTTGGAGTATTTACACTTCCACCTAAGCACTCGAATTGGTATGATCTTGACAACTTTCCTACGGTAGGCAACTCCCTTCCAATTGCCGAAGGTGATGTCGTATTGTTCGGCAAACGCGGAGTTACCTTATCCCGAGAGTTTCTGACACTTTTCTTCTTCTCGTACATGGCTCGAAGACGTTCCCCTTGTGCGTTTGGACAAGAGGCTTCTTTTTCTGAAGCTTCGGAATGGGGTCGCTTTGAATCCCATGGACTCGTCCTTGACGTACGCATGGCGGGTGAGGCCGAATGACTATTTCTAGAAACGATCGATTCGATTCGATTGGCCTTTCGAACCTTAGCCCCGTGTACTGCTTGGTCGTTGGAGGAATGCGTACCAAGAAAAATAGAGCTTCCCCGTGACCTTGGCGCATCTAGAAGAGAGTCATACCCATCTTCATCGAAGCTGTAGACGTCACGCGAGGGTTGTTCTTCTACCTCGCTCTTCATTCGGTGTATCAGATCGGCTGTGAAACTATCGAAACGATCCAACTCAGGGAATGCACCAGCATCGGACTGTCTAGCCTCCTCATTGAATGATCCGCGACTGCCAGGGAGTTTGCATTCATAGAACTGCACCTTTTCGAAAGTCGAAGACCGTTCGATCGTCGGAAATTGGTTTTGCTGCTTCGGTAAAGCACCTGGGGTCTTCGTCTTGATCAACTCGACATCCTTCGAAACGTCAGCCTCTCTTTGCATGGTCGCCACTTTTGAATCCATTGGTTTTGTTTCCTGCGCAGATGATCTGAATTGAAAAGGAGAGTTACTGCCCCTGGTGTCAATGGCTCCCTCTCCCCGAGCACCGTCTTCAAACATTTTAATCAATTCCCCCACTCGATTTGGTTTAGTCGGGGAAGATCTTTTTTGAAAGCCATCATGATTGTGAGCATTACCTTCAACGCCCGGTGTGAACCGTGGTGAACACCGTACATCCGCACTCGGCACAAACAGGCTGGTCTGGTAGTCTTCATTCTCTATATTCACGGTGGTTTTCTCGTCTGTCGTCGTATTTCCGTCGACATCTGAGATGTAATCTTCACCGACACATCTTTCGTCTTCGGATGGTACCGCAACTGGGGGGAGACTAACATTCAGAGGTTGTAAATGGATTCCAGAAGCTCCTTGATCCTCGAAGTGAAAGTCTTCGTCACGGATGAATCGCTGTACCTCTCTTGTACTCGGCGAAACTGCTCCATCCGCAGTTGCAGACCAGATTAATGAGAAGACAGAATCCTCATCACTTGAATCGCTTTCTGATGTTTCGTAGGCATCGGGTGAGGTATGCTGCCCTATCTGTCCATCAATTTCTGCAGTATCGACGATGGGTCCTGATTCCGTTTGAAATTCAGACGACCGTTGGCTGGTCCGAACTTTATCACACGGGCCAGCTGCCTCATCAAGAGATATATCACTCATCGAGCTATGATTATGAAGAACAAAATTTTCGGCGCCGCCTTCTGAGTTTGAAGACGACATTAAGGGCTGATCGGGACGATCGCTACTTTCAATTTCCTCTCCCTGCAATCGCTGGAATCTCGAAGAAGGAACGATATTCTTGGTTCCTTTCGTTCGTCTCATCTTTCCTAGCAAAGAGTTCATTTTGGTCATCGTTTTGAGGTGTTAATCGGTGTGCATCCCAAATCAGCTGCTGCTGATCAAGGTAGCGTACAATCAAATGTGGGTCCAAGACATGGCTTTGTCATTCATTGACGTTGAAAGCGTTGAGGACCCTTTGGTTTCCGTTGGTCTCTTTCCGTCTCTAGAGTTATTTACGGATTTTAGCCGTTGCATCCGACTGCTTACTTAAGGATTCGGCCATCGAGAATCGAGCCGGCGGTTCGAGGTAGTCACAACCCGTACTTACTCGAAAAGTCCCGGTATATAAAAGGCGTTAAGGCATATTACAGCAGAAAAGTTTGCGTCGGGGTGTATGTTATATTGCTGGATCCAGTACTTATGTATGTTCGATACTGTATCTTTTCATACAAAGTGGCAACGTCCGAGTGAGTACTGTAAAAGCGGATTCGAAATGCAACACTTTACGGATGCAATCGGTCTTCACGTGAGCCGTATGCAGACACGGGTGAAATGATGGGGGCTACCGTGATCATAGGAATATGACATGCACAATATGTAAGCGAAGGAAGGATACTGCCTTGCTGACAGTGAATACAGATTTATATGTCGACTAGGAGATCCCCGAGAAAAACTTCAATCGCAAAACAGAACAGGGTTGAGAAGTACGGTAACCTGCTTAGCTCATGACAGCAGCCTCCACATGTAAGCCGACATCACCCGAGGCTTCAGCAGGAACTTCCCTGTAGGATGAGAAAACATTGGTACACGTAGGTCTCTTGTAGAAACAGTAAAATAGGATCCCCACAACGTTGATGCCCCCGGTGATTATATACGTCAGCCGATCGGCTATGCATAGGACAACAATGATTGCCATGACGGGAAAAAAAATAAAAATACAAGACCCAACAGTCCCAAGTGGAATGCGGAAAGGTCTGGGGACTGAATTACAACAAATCGTCGTGAGAGAAAATCAGCCGCAATATTAGTCCTTTCGCCAAAAAACCTACCATCGGGCCTCGTTATCCGCAGCTTGATGAACGCCGCATACTCCAAGAGAATCGCAATAGAGTAGCTGAAATTAAGCATTTCAATCAGTTGCTGAACTTTGAGACGTACTAGAATGACAATGACGATTACGCCGAGGATGATTGCAAAGGTCGGAGTTCCATGTCGACTCCTGGTGGCAAAAATCTTGGGTACGAAACCGCGTTCTGCCATCCCCATAAGCTGGAAGGCGTCTGTGCTGAGCTCGGCTTCAAACTGTGCGATGTTTGAAACGGCTGATGCGACTACCAACCACCCCCCCAACGCTTTACCACCGATTTCTTCTGCGGCCATTGTCAAGTATCCATCCTCCCACATTGAAGATTCGGAATCCGTTGCACCGATAGCAATCATAAGTGGTAAGAGATATCCCAACACCATCAATATCCATGCCCCCATCATTGATCGCGGTAGAACATAACCAGGATCTCGGACCTCCGCCGAGTAGCTCGCGCACGCATCAAAAGAGTTGAGGTTCCAGAACAAACTATTGAAGAGCGGTCTCCATAGGATGGCACCAGATAGCAAAGCAGAGAAGGGGCCTTTCGATTCGTCAACATCAACACCTTCTCTCACGGGAGTTTCGAGCCACCGCCTTGGGTCCAACTTGAACAGACCAATCAATGTCATGATAACAAAAGGTGACATTGCCACAATGCCAATGATAATCGACATGTTGCCTACAATGTGGAGACCACGCCAATTCATGTAACCCAGAAGGATCGTCACGCAGGACAGAAGAATCCACTCGAGATTGTGATCGACCTCGTGTGAAGACACCAGTGGCATGGCATAGTCCAAAAACATTACTGGATAAATTGCGTTGTCCGTCGCTCCGGACACCCAACCAAGGAATCCTGCCTGCCACCCTACTGCTGGTCCAAAGGCCTCCTCCACCCACGCTACGCCACCTGCAGCTTCTGGGAAAGCTGACCCGAGTTCTGCAGTCATCAATGCTTCTGGTAATGACCAAACGAAGGGCATGATAAGGAAGCCAAGGATGCTAAAGAAGAAACCTCCACTCCGTACACTTTCTTCAATTCCAAACGGCCCCCCGCTAACGTTATACCATACTATCATTGCCAGCTGAGAGACTCCAATGTAATGCGCGTGAACAGAATCAGAATCACCATCCGAATCCGCATTCTCAATTTCCAGTGGATACGTCTCCGCAGTACCGCCTCCCGTGTCATCTGTATGTTTCCCAATCACCTCTCTCTCATGTCCTGTAAATTCACCAGCCTGCATCGTACCGATGGAAAGCTCTTGGGAGGCGGAAGCACTAAAAACAAGCGCCATCACGTTGAGAGTTGGGTTGCTTATACGACGAGCAGCGTTTCGTTCTTGTGACACAAATACGTATAACCGCCACCGTGAAGAATCGACAGGGAAACGTTTGCGCTTGCTCTGTGGGAACGGATTTTTCAACTGAATTTTTTAGCCTGCGCTTTATAGTACGTTTGATACGTGGTTGGGCCCAGAGCCGTTCGGTATTCACAAAACTGTCATTTGTCGCGCGGCGTTCCTTTTTCCACAACTTGCCTATGTTTGTCACTTTCAAACGATCATCAGGTCGAATGAGTCCAGTTTCCTCTCCAACCAACTGACTGACTGTGACAACAGGTACCATAGCTGGATTTCTGATCATACAATAAACGTTTTCGTGTCATCGGTCACTACGATTCTACTTTAGGTCGACGAGACAGTCGAATAGTATAGACAAGAGCTTGTGACACTTTCATATCGGACTTTTGGGGTGTCAATTGCGTCGCAGGAACAGGTTGATCGACTTCAAATCCTCGTTCCTTGGCAAGGTCTAGAAAGTTCCAGACCTCTTCTTCGGGGACATTGCCATGTAGTGCCGACGTCAAGATGGCCACCCCATTGTCTGCCAAGAGACTTTCGATAGAATCCAACAAGTCTGAGTAGAACCATGGCATGAACAGACACTCAGTCGCTACTACCATATCAAACCGTGGATGATCCAATCCTGCCTCACTAGACTCCCCATCCTTGGAATTTTCTCCACCGAGAAATTGAAAGAGTTCATCGACGGGGGATCCCCAATCGTGGGGGTACACCACAGGTCGATGGAATGTGGGTTTGGAGTCTTCTCCTTCTTCTTTTTCTCCTGTTAACGATGACTGTACCTCATACCAGTTTCGTGCAGCACATTCGGCGACGACACGAATCCGTCCAGCAATGGCTTGATCCAATGCCACAACACGGGCACCCATCCGAAGTGCTATCCAACTAGGGATGGCAGCACCAGCACCTAATTCACAAAACCATAATCCCTGAAGGGGATGACAAGATTCACCTGCCGTTGTTGATGATGATGACGATGCATCGGTCGTCGAAAGAAGAAGTCGGCATCGATCGACGTCGACCATCATATTCGCAAGATGACGTGCTGCAGCCCAGACCTGATTACCAAAACCTTGCCAGTTGTCAGATAAGATATATTTGACTGTGACACTCCCTGGTTCCTTTGGAGGAATATCATTGTCCGCCACTTCCTCTTCTTTCGACACTTCTTCATCTGGTAGATTCCCCTCAGCCGCAGGGTCTTTATCGATTCCTCCATATCCATCAGGATTTATTTGGCTAGTCGTAAATTCACAGATCCGAGGTGGTTCGGAGGATGACGACGACGGAGGTGTAGCAGTAGTAGTCGTCCCCGCCTGCTGTTGTTGAAAGGCTTGTAGGGAACGTTGAATCTTTAACCAACCTCGTTGCTTCTCATCTTCATCTTCAAGCCATTCGTACGTATCCTCCAATACAATATCACGCAACAATTTCAGTGGGAGTTCACTGGAAGAAGAGAATGCATCTTCATTACTGTTGCCGCTCGCCATCGTTACGGTTTGATTTACTTCGAAAAATGGAAATCTCTGAACGAGTTCACCTGTTTTCCGTCATTTCCAAACCAATGGACATCGCTCTTCGGTCAAAGGACTGCTTTTTCGCGTCTGTCATTCAGCCGAGAGACCGTGTTGTCAAGTCACGGCGATCGCGCCATCTACAGCACTATTGTTCCGAGTTGCTCACTCACAGTCGCCCACCTACCGTACCAGTATAGAGGTATCATACCGGCTTGAGGACTCCCGCAGGAAGGGGATAATGATAATCCAGTAATCATATTGTAGCTAGCCTCATAAAAATGCAACTATAGTCTACAATCAAGCGGTTATTCAAAATAGAGTGCTTCTACGCGAAACTCTTTCGGGAAAGAGCAGAGATTCGTTCTTCCGTCCCAGCGAGAGCCGGTCGGACATAGCCCTCTGCCCCTTCGGCAGGAGTCAAGGCTGGGAACGCGTTGACTTGGATCAAGACATCACGAAGAGCCTCAGCCTTGGCGATAACGTCTGCTGCCTGGTGTGTGGGCTCACGCTTTTCACGACGTAGCGTAGAGGCGATCTTGTCGGCTTCGACACAAACGGGAAGAGCGCGAATCAAGTCCGAAACCTGATGGACTTCGCCTTCAGGAGCCATGTAGATACCGCTGGTAAACATATCTCGGACCTCCGAAGGTGTAGTGAGGAGTCGGGCAACTTCCTTGGTCAGAACATCGCTGGGGGCGTTGTATGGACGGGTGAGAGACCCAAGTGGAAAGCATCCCATCTTCATGACCGTGCTGGCAACAGGTCCCAAAGGACCAGGGAAATTATCGGAGGCTTCCTTCAAAGCATCTTGCGCCTGTTTCTCCAGTCGAAGCAGGGCATGTTCCGTGATGGCCTCCAGGCCTTCCACTCCTCGTTGACGGCTGTAGTGGTGAAGGGTAGCATATCCCAGGAAAATGGCACCCATGGCATCAGAGAGACGACCCATGAGAAGTTCTTCAAACTTGAGGCGACCGCCAAGAGTGAAGCAGAGATCAGCTGTCAATGCAAAGTTGGCGGACAGACGTAGGAGTTGCTTCTCATGGTACTCCAACAACTTATCACCATCCTTGTAAGCGGTTTTCGATCGAAGCGCAGTGGAAGCCGTAGCGCCGATTCCCCGAGTAAGTGACCAAGCGAAGTTGGTGAGGCCATGATTTACTACCTTGTAGAATTGTCGGACGAATGTCGCCGTCGCCTTGTCCTCTTCTTCGCGGGGCGCTTGGAGCGATTGGATCAATTCAAGCATATGTGGGTGGCATCGTGTCAAGCCCTGTCCGATAATCTGGAACGAGCGGGTCATGATGTTGGCTCCTTCCACGGTAATGGCGATGGGGAGGCTCATGTATCCATTGGCCATGTAGTTGTTGTCTCCACGGCAAATGGCAGAACCAGCAGCGATATCCATGCCGTGTTCGACAATGCGACGACCGCGCTCGGTGCAATTTTGCTTCATGATGGAAGAAACGACCATCGGGGCTTCGTGGTTGTCCACAATAGCATTCATCAAGTCGCAACCAGCGATAGTGATCAAAGCATCACTTCCAGCTAGCGACATGGCTTCTTGGATTCCTCCGAATTCAGCAATGGGGACACGGAATTGCTTTCGAATGCGAGAGTATGCACCCACGGCACCGACGACGATACGTCCAGCCCCGGCTGATCCAGCTGGAAGACTCACTCCACGCCCTTCGGCCAAACATTCAACAAACATGTGCCATCCGAATCCGCATCTTTCTCTTCCTCCCAAAATATTGCTCATGGGGATCCAAACATCCTCTCCTTCCACGGTTCCATTCATGAAAGCAGCATTCAACGGCATATGTCTAGGGCCCATACGCAATCCTGGGTGGTCACGCCTAGAAGAAAATCAGGTCAGTGTTGAGTTCCAGGGCATAGGAACAGCCACCCTATCCAGAACATAACTTACTCCAGAAGCGCAACCGTGAATCCCTCGTCGCCTTGTCCCTTCAACAGTCCCTGAGGATCCTTCAAGCTCAACCCAAGCCCGACCACTCCAGCGACGGGAGCCAAGGTGATGTATCGCTTCTTGAAGGATGCAACGATTCCGATTTCTCCATTCCTCTCTTCTACGACGGCATCACTTTGAATCAACGATGTCGCGTCGGATCCAGAGTGAGGTCCCGTCAACCCGAAGCAGGGAATCAAAGTTCCATCGGCCAAGCGCGGCAGGAAATATTCCTTTTGCTCGGGTGTTCCATATCGGACAAGGAGTTCTCCAGGTCCAAGAGAGTTAGGAACAGCAACTGTTGCGTTGGCATCAAAGCAGTGTGTTGCCAACTTGGCAAGAATAGCGGAAACGGCATGTGTCGAAAAGCCCTTGCCTCCCCATTCCTTTGGGATCTTAAGCGCAAAGAAGCCTTCGTCCCGCATATAGTCCCAGGCTTCCTTGGTGAAATCCTTGGTGTTGACGACATCATGGTCGTTGATGAGGCCGCAGAGGACATTGACTTCGTTGTCGAGAAAGGATTGTTCTTCAGCGCTCAACTTAGGCTTGTAAGTCTCCAACAAGTGTTTCAAACTAGGATTTCCAGTGAAAATATCACGATCAAATCCAATCGTTCCACATCCAAGAGCGATTTGTTCCGTCTTGGAAATAGGAGGCATGACACCCTTCGCCATACGATAGGCTCGCTTGTCGACAGCCTTGGAAATTCCCAAAAAGGTACGACGTTGTTCCGTTGAGGGACTAGCGGCGACTGTCGCACCAACAGCGCGGGCAGCAGTGGAGGTAGCCGAAGCCACATGGCGTCGAGAAGCTAGCATGATGTATATGTTTGGTCGTTTGTTTCTGTTGTTGTGAGGATCGAAGTCAAGGTGTCAGAGGTCACAGTGAGAATGAAAAGCGTTCGACGAAAATAACTGGCTATGGTCAACTGGTGGAAAGAGATCCGGAGACCATCTTCAAAGATCCTCCATCGGTTCGACGTCTTCCCATTGACTTACAAGTTTGAAAATAAAGTAAAGAAGCGGTAAGTCGATCAACTTGGAAAGCGGATACGACTAATTTTTGTGTCAAGTGTGGTGAAGGGTCACGAAGATGACGACAATCTTTTTTCCGGGCACGACGACGACTCGTTCGTGTTGATGATGATGGCACTTTTATTTCTACCGGCGGCGAAGGCAGAGAAGGAGAAGAAGGGTGCTGTCATGACAACTCGTGACCCAACGTCTGGCGGGATAGAACCGCCAACCAGAATGCATTTGCGCATTTGGCGGCAGTTTTCGAGGGAATGAATTGGTACGTCGTGCGTCCGTGTGGACGGGCTGTACGGAAACGGTCGATTCCTACCCTTCCACCTACGGTATATACCGTGCAAACAATGTTTGGAAGAAAAGATGGTCTCGATTTTCTGGCAGATGGGATAGTTGTCATGTCCGTGAGTCGGCTAGAAGGAATGTTATTGTAGATGCAACTGTCAGTGAGGAATTCTAACGACACGTATGGCAGCTGTATTGTTTCTCTGGATCCATCAGTGTACATCATGCTAGCGCCGTGAGAAGAAGAGGGGATCTCTGGCTGGGGTCATCTGTCTGGGGAGGTACGATCGATCTCGTCCCTCCGACCGAATCAATGGAGGTCGTCGCATGAACATTGTCGAATTAGATCCGCTATGGATAGTGGTAGAGTTAATTAGTTAAGAATATGCTAGATTTCTTTCTAAATCATATTTGGATCACCTCGTACTACTACAAATTCAGATAATTCAATGATAGGACCGATCTTCCTCTCGGACATAGAAAGGCCGCGCTGCTATTAATAGTAGACCTTAGTAACCTTCTTCATACATAGTCAAGTCGATAATTTCTTCGTCGTTGTCGTACGAAACGCGAGACTCGTACTTTCCCATCATAGTAGTCGGGATGACACGTTGACGATACATCCTCTCGGGATCCATTTTCTTGTATTGAACAGAATCCAAAATTTCGGATTCGTCGTCTTTCTCTTCTTCTTCGTCCTTCTCCTGCATCTTTCGGATGGCACGATTGTCATGTAGAGGTGTGCTCGAAGAGGAAGTCTGTTCGATACCATAACGTCGATCCTCCATGGGAAGGGATGATGAACGATACTCTTCCGACAAGTCTCCTCGATACTCGGTCGGGACGATGGCAGGAGGGTCGGCACATTCTTTTGACTGCTCGGTAGGTGTCTCGGTCGGAACAGGAATCGAGACTTCATCTTCCGCACACTGTGATTCTGTTTCTGTACTCGCAGGGATACTTTGTTCGTCGAACCTTCGTCGTCGCTCTGCGATACGATCCAGTTTTTCCATATCAGCCCTGAGCAACCGGTCGAATTCATCCATACTGGGAGATGAAAGGTCAAACATCGCCTCACCATCATCTTCCATACTGGGGGATGAAAGATCAATGATTGTCGTCTCAACTTCGTCTTCGTCAGTTTCCTCGATGGGAACATCGAGAATCGTTTCTTCCTCCACTTCAATGATGTCGATGTGTTGGACCTCCGACGACGATACGAAAGTATCATTCTGTTCCTCCCATCGAGTCGCGTCGACTCTTTCCTCAATGAACTCCTCATTGTTGACTCTTTCCTCAACGTACTCCTCATCGTCGACTCTTTCCTCAATGTACTCCTCATCGTCGACTCTTTCCTCAATGTACTCCTCATCATCGACTCTTTCCTCAATGTACTCCTCATTGTCGGCTCTTTCCTCAACAATGAAATCATCATTGTCAACGACTCTTGCCTCGATAATGAACTCCTCATTGTCAGATTGACTGTGAGTTCCTTTCTGGGATTCCTCAACAGGCACTTCTTCAAAAGGATGGACGACGACGACGGGGGCATCAACATCATCATCATGAACAGATGGGTACATGACTTCATCGCTGATAGTACCCTTGATACCGTACTTGTCGCTGTCACTGACAGAAGCCTTCACTCCGTACCTATCGTTGTCACTGACAGTCCCCTTCATAGCATCATCGTACTGGTCGTCATCACTGACATAGCTCTTCATATCAAACTTGTCATGTTCACTGATATAGCCCTCAACATCATACTGGTGGCTTACACTGACGTAGCCCTGAACATCACCATACTTGTTGCCTTCCCTCATATGGCCCTCAAGGACGTCGTACTTGTGGCCTTCACTCATATCGTCTTCACCAACATCGTACCTATCACCTTCGCTCATATTCTCCTCGATATCATACTTGTCGTTTTCACCGATAGGGCCCATCATATCGTCTCTGTCGACTTCACTGACATAGGCCTTCATATCATACTTATCACTGAATTGTACTCTCGGAGTTGAACCAACATCCGAGGTCGGTTTCCTCATTTGTTGTCGGATGTAACGTTCCACATCATACCTATCACTATATTGTATCTTTTGTTGCGAAGAAGGATATTTATAGATTTCGTTGCCCGCGGAGATTTCGTGATCATCATCAGCGACTTCGTAATCATCGTAGGGAGTTTCGTCACGATCATCATTATCCTGTTCTAATGATGGAGGACTTGGTAATGACGGTTCGTATGAATCAGAGAGAATTTCATCTAACTTTGCATCTAAAGATTTGTCCAACTCTTCGGCAGACTTGGAAGTCCCTTGTTCTGTTGGTCGTAGAGTCTTTTCATCATTCATACGATTCTCGATGACCGATGTCACTCGACGTAACCTTCGAGAGGAGGAAGCTTGGGTAGATTCCAAACAGGAATCTAATGTCAGTTCTTCATTGACAGAGACCGATGTCGAATGATCCAATGAATCTCGGACCTGTACCTCCTCCACCGGCTGATCGAAGACAGTAATAAGTACCTTATCGACTTGATCATGACACAGACCAAGTTTCGTTTGAATCGTGGAGCATGAATCTTGCACTGCATCTTGTACTCTGCATTGTACACCGATATTCCTCCTCTCCTCTTCCTGTTCTTGTTGGTGGGGGGGTGCAAAGCAATGTTTGATCGAGTCGAACAACCGATCTCTCGCCGAGGTGGCCCTTCGGGAAGCCTGAGCCTGTTTCATACTTTCTGCAATGCCCATGTCTCCTCCTCCTCCTGCACGTGGACTTTTCACCACACCAGCATTCCCATCTTCGTCTGCAGCAGTAGAGTGGGTTTCTGTAGCATGAAGTTGCGACCCATCGTCCCTTTCCTCTGAATTCTGCGTCGTTGCGGCGTCAATTTGAGATTCATCCTCATCGAGAGTCGAGTTTGAATCCAGTAGGGCAGCGTCTCGTGTAGTAGTAGTAGTAGCTGACTGTGGTTGTTGTCTCATTTGTCCGATCATTGTTCTTCCGTGCAAGTAGTATCTTATGGAAAAGGTAACCGAAGTGGTGGCAAACCTTTCTCGGTATTGTTTGGTAACGGGAAAATCCGTTCGTAGTGTGGTTTATATTCCGCCACCTCGGGCATGCGCAACGGACGTCTATGTAATAATAAAATCTTGGCAGTTTACGGTTAAATCAGCCGTTGCCTTAAAGTTATATATAGTCGCAGCTCTTCGGCGATGACTGTTACGGACCTGGCAGTTGCAGATCCACGTCTTGGATTGGGTTTATGAGAATACCAACAGCAAAATATATACATGTGTGCATTGGATTCCACTCACAATCTCAATTTCATTCGAGTACGGTTCGTATATATCGTAATAGTCTCTTTGCTGGATGACGTCACGCCATCGGCCATCCCTGGGAGTCCGCCGGTCACACACACACCTCGTCGGCTTGAACGGAAAGACCGAAATTAGAGGAATGGCCAAAAAAATCCAAAGATGATATCTATTTTTTTGGTGAAGGGGTGAGTCGCGAATATCATACAGAAAACCGCAATTTGTTTCCCTCTCTCTCTCTCGAACTCTCTCTCTCGTGGAGTTCAGAGTCTCCCATTATGATCGATGGATACACAGAAATAAAGGCTGTGAATTCATCATCGACGGGAAGTTTTTTCAACCCAAGACAAGACATATTATTACATTCAACTCCCCCCCTTCATTGGAAAGGTTCCTTTTATTGTTCGAAGGAACAGTAAACAGACTTCCTACCGGCATCGTCGAGAAACAGTGTCATCATGGAATTCCCATGGATGGAAATTGTTGGTAATGTCTTATTATTTGCATTAGTATTTGGAATGTCTGCAACGGTCGATACGACATCGATGCAGAATCAGATTCGGAATCGGAAGGCGATTGGTTTGGGATTATTTTGTCAATTTGTATTACTCCCCTTACTTGGATTCTTGGCAGTCAAAATCCTAGATCTCGAACCAGCACTGGGAATTACACTGTTAGTCGTCGTCAGCTCTCCTGGTGGTTCCTATTCCAATTGGTGAGAATGAAGAGAGTGTTGGCGTGTTGGGAGATGGAGTTTTGTGAACTTTGTGTGCCTGTCCTTCAAAATGGTGTTTCTTCTGACACATATTATGGAATTTGTGAATTTTTGATTTTTCGTTTCCAAAAAAAGGTGGTGTTCTATGTTCAATGCAGATCTGGCACTGAGTGTAGCGATGACGGCTATATCGACGATTTTAGCTGTCTTATTCCTACCACTCAATTTGATCATTTATGCGACAGTCGCATACCATGCCGATGTTACTAGAGATCTGGATTGGACGTCAGTCTTCCTATCACTCGTCGTCGTCATTTCAGCTATTTCACTCGGTCTCTTAGCCTCGGCACGAACGAATTCAGTCAAATTTAATGGCATCGCGAATCAGGTAAGTGAAATTCTTTACGTTTTCCATTTGCGATGATGACAATCGATCGATTTCCATGTCGTCGTTGTGTACAGTGAGTATGAGATCCCCGTCTTCTCAAACATGGATGGTTTTTTTACTACCATGCATATAGATTGGGAATATTGCAGGTTTTTTATTAATTCTCTTCTCGGCGACGGTCACAAATTTGGGAAATGCCGATTCGAAAATTTGGTCAAGACATTGGACCTTTTATGTAGCATGTGCAGCCCCTTGTGTCCTCGCATTACTCTTGGCATCTATTTTAGCATCGATATTCAATCTCGATCGTCCAGAACGAATGTAAGTGTGTCGGAAAAGGTTTTGCCTTTTGTTTGTTTGTTTGTTTGTTTGGGGGGACAATGGGTTCCATTTGGAAAATCAAAATCCTAGGTCTCTCTCTCTGGCGCTAATGAAGTTTTGTTCTCGTTGTTTTTTTTTCCTCTGTGTATACGTGGTCCACGACCGACCGACCGACCGACAACGATACGATAGAACGGTAGCGGTTGAATGTTGTTATCAGAATGTGGGTATTGCAACATCATTAGCATTAACAATGTTTCAGGGTGATGAATTACATCATGCAATGGGGATACCATTCTTTTATGGCGTCTGTGAGGGAATAAGTGTCGGTATATATTGTTTCCTATTTTGGAAGGCTGGTTGGACAAAGGCACCTAAAGATGAATCCTTATGGAAGGTTCTGACGACATCGTATGAAATCGTTTCACATGAGACAGCACAAATTGATTTCACGACCAAGAAGGAAGATAGTAATAATACGAATGTCGGTCTCCCTAGTATTGAGAAGGCATCTGAAGTGGACTACGTCGAAATGGGGAATCTTTCTCCTTTAGACACCAACAACAACAACAAGAAGCCCATCCGATAAAGGTCAAGGCTTCTTTCGATAGGAAGAAACTGTTAAACGTATCCCAAAGACACAAAAAATAAATGTAGAGAAAGAATGCATCCGTTATTTTTCAAAAACTATAATCATGGCAAAAAGGAAGGGTCTTGCCCGAACACTCAACTTAGCACAATGAACCTTTATATATTTTATGTCAATTCGGGTAGAGTACTACTATTTCCTCCTCTTTCATCTGCTATTCGTCTGGCATTGGATTTTTCTGTTAGGGCATCTTCATCGACTTTATATCCATCTTGTGTTTGTGTAAAGACCATATTTTCAATATCATTCCCAACAACTTCAATCGCATTCGGTGATTCAATTCTTGATTTTTCTACCTCATAGGATGTTGCCAAGACGACACATACATTTTCATTGGGCGGTGCCTTTGTCCACCCGACCTTCCAACATATCAAACAATAGATTGCCAAAATAACAGCTTCTACCACACCATAATATAATGGGACAGCAAGTGCCTTGGCCAATTTATCACTTTGAAACATTGAAATTGCGACAGAGGTTGCAATACCTGTATTTTGATAACATCCCTCTACAGCGACAGAGACACGTTCAGGTTTTTCCAATTGTGCCCTTGTTCCCATATATGTTGCTAAACCAATCCCAATAATAGCAGGAATCGCTACACCGATATAGAATTTTGCATCTTGACTTAATAAACTTGCATCTTCCGATGTCGATGAGACCAATGCTGAATATAGGACTAGGGCAACACCTGCCAAATTCCCTGCCTTGTTGGCCATTAGATTAAATCGTGTCGAATTTTGCCATGCCGAACATCCAATCCCTGCCGCGATACCCGAAATGACAACCACAAGAGATAAAATCAATCCAAACCAATTCAATGCCTGAACGACATCACTTGAATAACTTCTCGATGCATATACCATCAAGTTAAATGGTAACATAAAGATAGAACAGATCGTCGATAGGCCAGTCATTGTTACACTCAATGCCAAGTCAGCATTGAACATGGAACACCACCCTGGAAAAGAAATAGTAGGAGAATGTCAGATACGGAACGAGAAAAAAAAACAAAAGGTGTGGCGCGGGGTTGTTTTTTTGTGTCACA
>Ga0194115_10002485_pt1 | contig 21915 bp, 27 predicted proteins | sample TA2MahsurfametaG_3_FD_148656 | JGI IMG/M metagenome (GOLD analysis project Ga0194115, IMG submission 148656) | Freshwater microbial communities from Lake Tanganyika, Tanzania - TA2015002 Mahale S4 surface | ecosystem: Environmental > Aquatic > Freshwater > Lake | place: Tanzania: Lake... | reverse complement strand
TTCAGAAAATTGTGGAAGATATTGTATATCTAGTTTTTGCGGATTGGGACTAGGTAGTTAATTTTCTTGCTCCTTTAGCAATCTGGTGAATGCACCGAACTCATAATTCGGCTAAGGTGGGTTCGATCCCCTCAAGGAGCATGGACAGAATCCGAACTGTCCTACTTGACTCTTAACCCAATTTTTCTTATAATAACAAAGTCAATAAACAAAACAATGACTCTCACAGCAAAATTCAAGAAAGACGTTCAAACCCTTCGTGGTGCTGCAAATGGCGACTTCTACCTTGATGTAAAGAATCCGAAACTCTACAAAAAGGTTCGTCGGTACTATGAAAATGAGGGTGTAGTATTCTCTGGTGATCCTCTGGATGATTATGAGATGCTTATGGAATATGTTGCTAGCGATCTTGAATCCGTTGAGGTTGCATGAAAACAAAAGTTCTTTTTGAACGTGAGGGATACCGTTTTGTAGAAGCGGGTATCCTTGAGATAAATGGAAAACCAGATTACCGTCTTCAAAAACAAAATTATTATACCAAACGTTGGAATGACATTTATCTCTTTGATAACGGTATGCAATGTTCTCTAGCAATGGAAGACATTGAATATGCAAAATGGTTAGATCCAGATCGGGTTCCTTGTTATGTGAAAGATGATTGATTCTTTGTTCTCTACAAATGTTTTTCTTAAAAAGTGTGATCTAAATATTTCATACCTTGAAGAAAAATGTAGAGAGCATCAAAAAACTGTTTCTTCAGTAAAACTATCTAACAATGGTGGATATCAAGGTCATAATTTTTATGACTCTGATCTATTAAATGAAATTATATCTTTAGTTCCAGTTAGACCTGACAAACAGTTAAATGATCTTAGTGTTGATTTTTGGGTAAATATAAACAAACTAAATGATTGGAATGATTTACATAATCATGGACCATATCATGGAGTATTTCTATCTGGTGTCTTTTATGTAAAAACTCCAGAGAATTGTGGAAGACTTAGATTGTATGATCCTAGACTTCACATTTGCAATTCATTGGATATGAATTACTATAATGATGGGCACACCTATCATTTTTATGAACCAGAAGAAAATATGTTAATTATTTTCCCATCTTGGATTCATCATATGGTTGAACCGAACAAATCACACGAGGATAGAATTAGTATTTCATTTAATCTTACAGTCTCGGGATGACTTAAAAAGCGCCCTGGTCGGGATAAGCGGAACCCCCCCTTATGTCAAAAATAAATATCTTAAGATACATCGGCAACATTCTTCTCATTCTTGGTTATCAAATCATGCTATGGGGAGATTTCAAATATGGACTATTGGTAAAGTTTATTGGTGGCGCTTTAACTATACCTTTTGCAATAAAATTAAAACTCTATGATGTTTTGATTTTATGTGTTTTCTTCTCAGTGAATGAAATTGCAAAACTGTCCCAACTTTTCTTAGTTTTTCAAAACTAAGTGGTGGAGTCAAATTTGACCCCTTAGGTTTCTTGCTTCCTAAAAGAGCAAGTGGTGCGGATGGGACTCTCTCCCGCCTGGTTTCTTGCCTCCAGTCAAAGGGCAAGTGGCGAGCCTGAGTTACAGAGGCGGGTTGCATAAACCCACCTTTTTTAGTATAATAAAAAGAAAAAAGTATGACGGTTTTAGTTACAGGTGGTGCAGGATTTATCGGTTCAAATTTCTTGCACAATGCAATTGACTGGTTTGCAGAAGATATTGTCTGTGTAGATAAATTGACTTATGCTGCGGATTGGAAAAATATTCCTGATCCAGTTATACTCTACACAGTTGATATTTCAAATGAAGAAGACTGTGATTATATTTTTGAGAAGTATAAACCAAAAACAATCTTTCATTTTGCCGCAGAAAGTCATGTAGATAATTCTATTCAAGACTGTTCGGAATTCATTAACACGAACATAAGCGGGACCGTAAATCTTTTAAATCTCTCCGTAATGTACGGAGTAGAAAAATTCATTCATGTTTCTACTGATGAAGTTTATGGATCAGTAAAAGATAAACCATTTACTGAGACAACACTGTATGATCCAAGAAATCCATACTCTGCATCTAAAGCAGCGAGTGATCATTTTGTGATGGCATATCACAACACTTATGGTCTTCCTGCCATTATTACTAATTGTTCTAACAACTACGGACCAAGGCAACATAGGGAAAAGATGATTCCAAAGACAATCACCAATCTCTTAGAAAATAAAAAAGTCCCTGTGTATGGTGATGGAAAACAAATTCGTGATTGGTTGTTTGTTCAGGATCATTGTGAAGCACTTCTAACTGTTTGGAGTGGTGGAACGGTAGGTGAAAAATATAATATTGGTGGTGATCACGGTATGACCAATATTGATCTAGTAAAACATATTTGTAGTGCCTTAAATAAGAGTGAAGACTTAATTGAGTTCGTTGAAGATAGACCAGGGCATGATAGAGTGTATGCTACAGATGCTACAAAAATTAAAGATGAACTTGGTTGGAGACCTTTGACTACTTTTGAAAACGGTATAGAACAGACAATTAAATGGTATGAAAGCAACAGAAATTAATTTAAAGGATGCTTACATCATCACTACTCCAAGGTATGAAGATGAGCGTGGATTCTTTCTTGAAAGTTTTAATCTAAAAAAGTTTAGAGAAGCAACTGGAATTGAAAGTGAGTTTGTTCAAGACAACCACTCAAAGTCATCTAGAGGAGTTTTGAGAGGACTTCATTATCAAATTCAACATGCTCAGGGTAAATTAATTAGATGCACTCAAGGTGCTGTCTATGATGTAATCGTCGATATTAGGAAAAGTTCTCCTACTTTTGGAAACTGGTTTGGTATAAAGTTGTGTGAAAACAACATTCATATCTGGGTTCCTCCTGGATTTGCTCATGGTTTCTACACTCTTACAGAAACTGCAGAAATAAACTACAAACAAACTGATTACTATTACCCTGAATTTGATAGAACCCTGATGTGGAATGATCCACAAATTGGTATTGATTGGCCAGTAGATGGGATTCCAACTCTTTCTGCTAAAGATCAAGTAGGAAAATATCTTGAGGAGTGTGATAAGTATGAATAAAATATCCGTTTATGGTGCTACTGGTTTTATTGGTGGCACCTTTTGTGATCTCTATTCCGACGATGTAATTAAAATACCAAGAGATCAGAGAGAACCAGAGTCTAAAAATATCTTGTATTTGATTAGCACAATTTCAAACTACAACGTATTTGATAATTTGCATTTGGATGTTGATACCAATCTTACAGTTCTTCTTGACACTCTTCAGTACTGTAAGGATAATGACCTTATCCTCAATTACGTGAGTACTGGATTTGTTTATGGTCCAGATATTGTCTATGCGAAAGAAGATGATCCTTGTGATCCAAGAGGTTTCTATTCAATCACTAAAAGAACTGCCGAACAACTTCTAATCTCATTTTGCAAAACTTTTGATGTCAAGTATCGCATTATGAGAATTGCAAATGTCTATGGGCAAGATAAAACTATTTCCCCAAAAAAGAATGTTCTTGGATTTCTGATTGAGTTGATGAAACAAAATGATCCAATCACGCTCTATGATGATGGTATGCAACTCAGAGATTACATGCATGTAAGTGATATTTGTAGAGCACTTAAACTTGTAATGGACAGGGGTGAAGTCAATCAAATCTATAATATCGCAAGCGGAACTGCTTTACCGTTTAGAGAAATTATTGAAATGGTAAAGAAGAATCTTGGAAGTGAAAGTGAATTGGTTTCAATTGAAACACCAAAATTTAATCAAATAGCACAAGCAAAAAACTTTGCTTTAAACGCAGATAAACTTAAGTCTTTAGGATTTGAGCAGAAAATCTCATTGGAAGAAGGCTTGCAAACTCTCTGTCTGTGAGGTACAATATATACTAGGAGTAATTTTTCATCTATGAGTGATTATAAGAAAACAGCACTTGTTCTTGGTGCTGGTGGTTTTATTGGAAGCCACATGGTAAAAAGACTGAAGGCAGAAGGATATTGGGTTCGTGGTGTAGATCTTAAGTATCCTGAGTTTTCAATTTCTGCCGCAGATGAATTCGTTCAGGGAGACCTGAGGGATGCTGATTTTGTTCGTCGCGTCATTGAATTCAAAGGAGAACAGGGTAATTTTTACGCCAATGTTCCCTATCGTTATATCCAACCTTTTGATGAGATCTATCAGTTCGCTGCTGATATGGGTGGTGCAGGATTTGTATTTACAGGTGAAAATGATGCTGAGATCATGCACAACTCTGTGTCAATTAATCTGAATGTTCTTGAAGCACAACGTCAGTTGAATGAAACCTTTGATGGTGTGGATAAAGAATGGACTGCTTGCAATCGTCCTAAACTAGATTATCAGACCAAGATCTTCTATTCTAGTTCTGCTTGCATGTATCCAGAACACAATCAATTGGACCCTGATAATCCTGACTGCCGTGAAGAATCCGCTTATCCAGCAAATCCAGACTCTGAGTATGGTTGGGAAAAACTGTTCTCGGAACGTCTCTACTTTGCTTATAATCGTAATCATGGTATCCCTGTACGTGTTGCTAGATACCATAATATTTTCGGACCAGAAGGAACCTGGAAAGGTGGTAGAGAAAAAGCACCAGCAGCAATCTGCCGTAAGGTAGCAGAACTTCCTGATGATGGTGGTGAAATTGAAGTCTGGGGTGATGGAGAACAGACCCGTTCATTCTTGATTGTGGATGAGTGTGTAGAAGCGACTTTCCGTTTGATGAACTCTGACTTTATTGGACCTGTGAACATCGGTTCAGAGGAGATGGTGACAATCAATCAACTGGTGGATACTGCTGCTAAGGTTGCAGGGAAGACTGTTACCAAGAAGCACATTGATGGTCCTCTTGGTGTTCGTGGTCGTAATTCTAATAATGATTTGATTCGTGAAAAACTTGGTTGGGATTATTCTCAAGCACTTGAAGAAGGTGTCCGTAAAACCTATAATTGGATTAACTCTCAGATTAAAGTAGTACATCATCCTGTTTGAATATGAAAGTAACTATTCTTGGATCTGGTGGTCAGATTGGTGCATATCTGACAGAGTATCTTCGTGACAAGGGACATGAAGTAACAGAGTTTGATGTTGTAAATGGTGAGGATCAGGATCTTACCGCTATTCCAAATCCTAAACTTCAACATGACATTAGACTTTCTGATTTTGTATTTTTTCTTGCTTTCGATGTTGGTGGATCTAGGTATCTGAAAAAGTATCAGCATACCTACGAGTTTATTAATAACAATACTCGCATCATGGCAAATGTGTTTCAGTGGTTGAAAGAATATCGCAAACCATTTGTCTTTGCTTCATCTCAAATGAGTAACATGAGTTATTCACCGTATGGAGTGTTGAAGCGAGTAGGAGAACTTTATACTCAAACTCTCAATGGATTGACTGTAAAGTTCTGGAATGTCTATGGCGTAGAAAAAGATGCTGAAAAGTCTCACGTTATTACAGACTTTATTCGCAGAGGATTTGAGGAAGGTGAGTTTGAGATGCTCACTGATGGAACAGAGGAACGTCAGTTTCTTTATGCGGAAGACTGCTGTGAAGCATTGGAAACAATCATGAATTGTTACTCTGACTTCAAACCAACGGATCCTCTTCATATCACCTCTTTTAGGAATGATTCTATCAAGAGTGTTGCTGAAATTATTCAGGGACAATTCAATCTAGTTGAAAGGTTTGATGTAAAAATTAAACCTGGAGTCGCAAAAGATAGTGTTCAGATGGATAAGAGAAACGAAGCAGACAATTACATCACTGGATGGTGGATGCCCAAAACTACCCTTGATAAAGGCATCGCTAAAGTGTTTGCTGAAATGAAAAAGGAGTATAGTGAATGAGATACTCTGTATCACACTGGGCAGGAAGACTGGGAAATAACATTCAACAGACTGCAAATGCCATTATGCTTGCCGAACAAAAGGGACATACCTTTGAGCAAAACCTAGATCATGAAGTGATTGGTAAATTTGTTTGTAACTTTGGATCCGATGGACAGCACGTTGCTGGTAAGTTCTATAACTGGGAAGCAACCATGCACTGTGATAATGGAGTTCTTGAGGGTGGTAATGAAATCGGAATTTCTAAAGAACATGTGCATAAAAACATTCGTAGAATTTGTAAAGAATACATCTACCCAAATCTGAAAGTAGAACATCTAGATCCATTTGATGATGAAACTGTAGTAGTTCATATTCGTGGTGGTGATATTATTGAGAGGGAATATGAAAAACCTCACAACTATGTTCAAAATCCTCTGGACTATTACATGCTTCTTCTTGATATGTTTCCGAATATGATTGTTGTTACTGAACCAGTTAATAACAATCCTGTTCTTCCTGAACTTAAAAAGATTGATCGTATTAAGTTTCAAACTCTAACAGTTGCTCAAGATTATGCAACTCTTCTTGCTGCAAAAAATCTGGCAACTTCTGGTGTTGGAACTTTCGGTGTTTCCGCTGCTCTATGCTCTCATAATATTAAAAACCTTTATACTTCAGATGCTTACTTGACAGAACATCTAAATTATACTATGTTGTATGATACCGATGTTGTTATTAATGAAGTTGAATTGAAGGATTACATTCCAGTTTATCCTTGTAGTTGGAGAAACAACGAAGAACAAAGAAAATTAATGTTGGAGTATAAATTACCCGAATGAAAGTATTCGTAACAGGTTGCGCTGGACTTCTTGGTGCTAATTATTCTAGGCATTTGATTGCTAATGGGCATAAAGTAATTGGAATTGATGATCTCTCTGGTGGGCATAAAGCATTTGTCCCTCAGGGGGAAAATTTTACTTTTGTGAAATTGAACCTAGAGAAAAGAAAGAAAGTTGTAGAGTTGTTTGAAGAACATAAACCAGATGTTCTGTGCCACTTTGCTGCTTATGCCGCAGAAGGATTATCTCCTTTTATTCGCAACTATAACTATCGTAATAATCTTATTTGCTCTGCAAATTTGATTAATGAGTGTATTACTCACGGTACAAAGATGATCTTTACATCTAGTATGGCAGTTTATGGAGCTCAAGAACCTCCATTTACTGAAGACAAACGCCCACAACCAATTGATCCTTATGGTGTTGCTAAGTATGCTGTTGAGGTTGATCTTGAATTAGCACGTCAGCAATTTGGTTTGAAATATAATATTGTTCGTCCTCATAATGTTCTGGGCGTATATCAAAACATTTGGGATCGCTACCGTAATGTGATTGGTATTTTCATTCGCAAAACTCTGAATGGACAATCAATTCTTGTGTATGGTGATGGAGAACAAACTAGAGCATTCTCTGATATCAGATATTATATGGATCCCTTTGATAAACTTCTCACTGATTACGATGGTGAGACTTTTAATATTGGTGCTGATAAGTATTTCAGTTTGAATGAAGTTGCAAATGCAGTTCAGAGGATTGGTAAGAAGTATGGTTATGAGGTTCCAATTGAACATGGGGAACCAAGGCATGAGGTAAAACATGCTTACTGTGATCACACAAAAGCAAAGACTGTGTTAGAATTTAGAGATGAAACAAATCTAGATGAACTCATTGAAAGTGTGTTTGTTTGGGCAATGAAACAACCAAACAGAAAAGTTAAGAAAATGGACTATGAGGTTACAAAAGACATTTACGATTATTGGAAAGACTGATGGATCAATTTATTTTTCCCAACTGCAATAGGTATTTTAAAAAGGATTATGGCAATCTTCGTCATAAGTTTCCTGGTGCAGAAAATATTGAGAATAATTATTCTCAGGCATTTCAAGATATGTTTGTCTTGAGTATGTTGGATGGCAAAAGGAATGGAACTTATGTTGAAATTGGCGGAGATCATCCAGTTGTAATCAACAACAGTTATCTTCTGGAAAGTGAGTTTGGATGGAAAGGTGTATCATTTGAAATCATTCAGAGTGCTGTAGATTTCTATAATGATTTTCGTAAGAGTCCTTGCCTTTGTGAAGATGCAACTGCTGTAGATTATGCTGAAATTTTTGAAGAGAATGATCTTCCCCTACAAATTGATTATCTTCAAGTTGATATTGAACCTGCAGAGCAAACTCTGAGAGCACTTAAGAATATTCCTTTTGATCAGTATCGTTTTTCAGTTATCACTTATGAAACTGATATGTATAGAGACGGTCCTGACTGCCAAGAAGAGGCGATGAGGTTCCTTCAGGATCTTGGTTATGAACTAGTCGTAAGGAATGTTGCCAACGAAGGTAACCCTTATGAGGATTGGTATGTTGATCCAAATGTAGTTGATCCTAAGATTATTGCTAAGTTCAAACAGATCGGAAGACTGTCTAAAGAAAGTAACACTTGCGTTTTAAATGTATGACCGTATTTGATTCATTCATATTCTTTAATGAGTTAGAACTCTTAGAACTACGTCTTAATATCTTGAATGATGTTGTAGATTATTTTGTTCTGACTGAATCTCCATTTACCGTCAGTGGAAATGAGAAACCACTGTATTATCAAGAGAACAAAGACCGCTTCGGTAAGTTTAACGATAAAATTATTCACAATGTCACGGAGACCATTCCCGATGACTTTAGTGAGTATCTTGTGAAGAAACCATTTCATACAGACTATAATAGCACTGATGAAAGTGGGACACGTTATATTGACTTACCCATTCGTTTCCAACGCGCTGTGTATAATCGTGAGTGTAGTGCTTATGGTCTTGTCAGAGCAGGTGCATCTGATGATGATATTGTATTGACCAGTGATGCCGATGAGATTATCAATCCATATGTGATTGAGGATTTGGATTGGTTTGATCCAGCACATAATTATGTTGCTCAATGCCGTGCATTTTACTTTAAACTAAACTATCTCTATCAAGAGAATTGGAAAGGAACACGTCTTTGTACATTTAAACATCTGAAGACCACAACGGTAGATCGTCTTCGCACCGATTGGAGGCAAGCATATCAAATTGAGAATGCTGGATGGCACTTTAGTTTCTTGGGTGATGCTGATAATGTGCGGCTCAAACTTGCTTCTTATGAGCACACAGAGAACAACGTCTCATCTAATATCGACAATATGGAACAAAGAATTGATATGGGACTTGATCCACTGGGACGTACAAATCGTTTAGTTCCTGTGCCGATTGATGATACTTTTCCAGAATATATCCAACAAAATCAAGATAAGTATGTTGATTTGATTAAGCCATGGAACTGATTGAGGGTGTAGCACTTTCTAAACTTTGTGATTATTCTTTTGGAGACCAGTCTGGTCAGTGGGGAAACATCTATACTTCTTTTATGAAGGATGCAAATCTCACCAATGTAGAGTTTGTGAGTAAGTTATTTGAGATAAAGAAAAGTCGTGATTATATGACTTTGTTTATTGATAATATTCGTTTATACAAAAGATATATTGTTGAGGTAAGTGAAGCAGATAGACCCTATATTGACGCACTTCATTCCAAAAATGATTTACTAAGACTGTGTGCAAACTTTCCAGATATGAGATTTATTATCTTTACTAATCTGGAAGATACTCCAACTGATGATTATATCTTTGAGGCAATACCTGACAATGTTTTGTGTGTTTCTGCTGTCAATGCTGTGTCTCATGGAGGTAAAGTCATTCCTGCTCCCTACGGATTGCAGAGAAGAATGACGCCAGATGATAAAAGGATAGAAGATATTGCTTCTGCTATAAGAAATCTTCCATCTAACCCTCCTGGTCTTTTATATGTTAGTCACAATGAAGGATCTCATCAGGAAAGAGTTGGCATAAAAGATTTGTTCCGCAATCAATCTTGGGCAGAAGTTCATGAGCAAAGAGTTCCGTTCTCTGTCTTTCTACGCAACCTATCACAAGTTAAATTTATGATTTGCCCCAGAGGAAATGCGATTGATTGTCATCGTAACTGGGAGGTTCTCTATATGAGACGAGTGCCAGTGATGAAGAAGCATCCGTATCTGCAAGAATTATATAAAGATTTACCTGTGCTGTTTGTAAATGACTATTCCGAAGTTACAGAAGAACTTTTAATTGAGAATGATAATCTTTTTCAGCAAGCACAAACGATGGATTTGAGTTCATTGACGCTTCCGTATTTCTTTGATAAAATTGTAGAAGATAGTCTGTCTCAATGAATTTTCTTTGTATCTCAAGTTATGACAATGACTTGGAGTGGGTTAGGAATTATCCTAATCCACATTTAATTTATGACAAGACTTGGAATGGTGGATCTTACAAAGATGTAATTGTTCAACCATCGGGACTAAAAGACAAATATCCAAAGTATAATGTTGTAAATACATCACCAAATGGATATAACATTTATGATTACATGACTTTTATCATAGACAACTATGATAATTTACCTGATGTGATTTCTTTTATCAAAGGGAATACCGTTGGTCGTCATGTAACTCAAGAGTTCTTTGACAAGATTATTAACAGCAAATGTTTTTGTCCTGTAGAAGAATGGACTTTTCATGATTTAGAACAACCAGCATTGCAGAATGGATATGCTATGCTTTCTCCCGATGGTGGTTGGATGGAAACAAACAACAGTTGGTATTTGAATAGTGCTGACCATCCAAGTAAGTATTTCAAATCTTACAATGAGTTTATGTTGTTTTGTTTTAAGAATCCTGTTCTTCCAAGATATGTAAGATTTGCTCCAGGAACAAACTATGTCGTGCCAAAAGATTATATTCTTAAGTATGAGAAAGTTTTTTATCAAAACTTAAGGACATTTGTCGCACACGCACAATTGTCTGGAGAAAGTCATATGATTGAGAGAGCATTATATACGATATGGATGTGTAATTTTGAAGTAGCAGACACAATGAAGGTACTAGTAGAATGATTATTACTGAACTTTATCACGGACAAGGATTTGGCAATCAACTCTTTGCCTATGTTACAACCCGAATGCTTGCTCTTAATCTTGGTTATGAGTTTGGTATTTCTGGTAGAGAAAATTTAGGAGACCGTAGATACAATACTGAAGGTGTCCATTTTATGGATTTGGATTTGGGTCGTGAAGTGATTGGTGGATCTAGTCCTCCAGGTGGTCCTCCTACAGAATTGCCAGAAGGTATTGAGAACTACTATGTGGAATATCGACACGGTAAGCACACTGACCCCCAACTTAAGACAGATATTCGTCTGACAGATAAGAACCTCTTTCTGATTTCAGACAATACTAAGATTGATGGTCTCTTTCAGTCTGAAGATTATTTCTATGATAAACTTGATTTGGTCAAAGAGTGGTTGCGAGTTAAACCAGATTACGAACATACAGATACTCAAGGAGATAATATTTGTATTATCAATTTTCGTGGAAGCGATATGATTGGTAATGCTGGGTGTTGGTTGCCACGGTCTTATTATGATAATGCGATTAAAGCAATGGTCGCTCACAATCCTAAAATGGAATTTGCGATTGTGACTGAGGATGTTAAAACTGCTAATCAAGTTCTCCCAGAGTATCCTGCTTATCATGAAGGACTTGCATGGGATTTTGTTGCACTGAAGAATGCCAAGCATGTGATTTGTGGAGCATCTACATTTGCTTGTTGGCCCCTGTGGTTGAGTGAGACTTTAGAATACTGCATTGCTCCAAAGTATTGGTTTGACTTTAACCGCTCACAAGGATGGTGGTCTCTTGGTTGTAGCATATATAATTATCCCACGCACTATATGGATAGACGGGGAAAACTTTTCACACCTGATGAATGTAGGGTAGAATGGGAAGAGTATAAAGTAACATCCAATATCTATGAAGGTGATTTATGATTGAGCTTCCAAATGTAACATTATTCTGCATCTCCTCAAATAAAGTTCAGGACGCAATCAAAGTTCTTCAGTATAGTATGAGGGGCATCAAGTTTGGTGCAGTTAAACTCATTACACACGAAGACCCTGGTAATCTCCCAGAGAACATTGAGTTCTCTCAATGTTATGAGATTAAATCTATACACGATTACAACTATTATTGCCTCTATAATCTCACTAATCATATTGATACGGATTACTGTCTCCTCATCCAACCAGATGGATTTGTAATCAATCCAGAGATGTGGGATGATGATTGGTTTAATTATGATTACATTGGAGCACCCTGGGCACTTGCTGATGATGCCTATCTTGATCCATGGGGAAAACCACATCGTGTTGGCAATGGTGGGTTCTCATTCCGCAGTAAGAAACTTTTGGATGTTCCCAAACATGCATACATTCATTTTGATGTGAATTGGGGAAACTTCTATAAGCATATGAATGTTGGTTTCACATCAGAAGATGGGAATATCTGTGTTCATAATCGTCATATCTATGAAGCACTTGGTTGTAAGATTGCACCGATTGAGGTTGCAGCAAGGTTCTCACATGAACGACCATTACCAGAAACACAGGGTATTAAACCATTTGGATTTCATTTCTTTCTTCCAGAGGGAACAAAACTATGATTGGACATAATCACCTAGGTAAAAATGGTCGCTTTGGTAATCAAATGTTCCAGTATGCTGCAACTAAAGGTATTGCAACAAATCGCGGATTTGATTTCTGCATTCCTCCTGGACCAATAAATGATGAAGAGTTTAATGATGAGGAGAACCAACATAAACTTTTTATGGCATTTAAGTTGCCATCAGTCAAAGAGGTAAATTTATTTCCTGCACCCTATGTTCAGGAAGCAAGTTTTACTTTTGACAAAGAACTCTTTAATACCTGTGAAGACAATGTAAATCTCTATGGATATTTTCAGTCAGAGAAATACTTTGCTCACATTGCACAAGATGTTCGGGATGACTTTGTGTGGAGAGATGATGTCTGGAATACTTGTAAGGAAATCTTTGACCAGATTGTTCCTGATGGAAAAGCAATCTCATTGCATGTTCGTCGCACAGACCAAGTAGTAAAGTCAAAGTATCATCCAGTCCAACCCAATAGTTATTATGAAAAAGCACTTGCCAAGTTTCCAGACTTGCCTGTAATTGTATTTTCTGATGAACCTGATTGGGTAAAGAGTGAAGAGTTCTTTTCAGATGATAGGTTCCTGGTTTCTGACTCTAGTGATAATATTCATGATATGTGCTTGATGTCCATGTGCTCTCATCATATTATAGTGAATAGTTCTTATAGTTGGTGGGGTGCATGGTTGTCTGGTTCTGAACATGTAATTGCACCAACAAACTGGTTTGGTCCAGAGGCAGGACTTGATGATAGAGATTTGGTTCCTGAACGATGGGAGAGAATTGATGCCTGAAATTTCAGTTTGCATTCCCACCTATGAATTTAAGGGACAAGGTGTAAAATATCTCACTGATATTTTTAATGGTCTTCAGAAACAAACATTCCAAGACTTTGAGATTGTTATATCCGATCATAGTAAAGATAATGTCATTCAGGAATTCTGTGAGAGGAGCAGCAAAGAATTTAATATTGTCTATATGAAAAATCCAAATGACCGTGGATTTCAGGGTTCTAATATTAACTGTGTAATGGAAAATGCAGAAGGTAGAATTCTCAAGTTGATTATGCAAGATGATTTGTTTGTAGATAATAAAGCACTTGAGAAAATCAAACAAGGATTTGATGAGACCGATTGTAAGTGGTTGTTTCATGGTTTTACACACACGACAGACGGTGTAGAAACGCATCGTGATTGCGTGCCAAGATGGTGTGATATGATTTTAGAAGGACGCAATCTTCTTGGTAGCCCATCGTGTGTTGCTCTATTAAATGAAGCAAAGATGTATCTGGATACGCAACTTAAATTGCTAGTGGATGTTGAGTTCTATCACCGTATGAGATTTGAGCACGGGATGCCGCATATTGTTTCGGATATTTTAATTGCAAACCGAGAGCACGAAGACCGCACAAGCAATACCATGCAGTATGACGCACGAATAGACCATCCAGAGGGTTCATGGTTAGTTGATAGTAAAGAGATTGATTATCTAATGGTGAAGCACAGGGACTTTTTTATCAACGACAAGAGGTATCCAGATGAAAACTGATTTATCAAATGCTACATTTATTATTCCAGTTCGTATTGAGTCGCAAGACAGAATGCGAAATGTGATTACATCAATTAGTTTTCTTCTTAAAAACTTTGACACACACATTATTGTAAAAGAAGTAGATAAGAGTTCTTTGTTTGTTTCATCAGCATTACCACAAATCACAGAGTGTTGTGGAAGCGATGTAAGAAGCATTGAGCATGTTTTTGAGCAATCAGATGAACCATTATTTCATCGGCAAAAAATTCTAAATGAGATGATTGCATTAGCGAAGACTGATATTGTGGTTAATTATGACTGTGATGTCATTCTCTCAAAAGAAAGTTATTACCTTGCCTATGATGCGATTATGAAGGGGATTTGTGATGTTGTCTATCCCTACGGACAGGGAATGTATCAGAAGCAAGTGACTGCTACAGATTTTATTGTCTCTGAATTCTTAGAAACTGGTGACTTTACTTATCTGGATCGTCAATCAAAACCAAGCACCTCCGATTTTGGTTGGGCTCAATTCTTTCGTCGTAAAGTTTATATTGAGGGTGGTATGGAGAATGAAAACTTCAAAGCATATGCACCAGAAGATAAAGAAAGATTTTACAGATTTACCACATTAGGGTATAATGTAGGACGAATTAATGATTTTGTTTATCACTTGGAGCACGAGCGAGGAGATAATTCTTGGTTTAGCAACCCTCATATGCTATCTAATATGCAAGAGTGGGAGAAGATACAGGACATGAATAAAGAAAAACTTTTAGATTACTATTCCAAACAAGAGTATCTTAAAAAATATGTTAGCGTTTAATCAAATCGGTAATTTAGGACGCTTGGGAAACCAAATGTTTGAGTATGCAGCAGTTCGTGGAATTGCTGCACATCATGGTTATGATTGGTGCATTCCTCCATTTAGTAGAGCAGGTATTGAGAATTATAGTCTTCACCAATGTTTTAAGTTAGAATCTGCACAAGAAGACAACTTAAATTATATTGATCATTATCAGTATGTTCAGGAAAGATTCTTTCATTTTGATGAAGAACTTTTTAATCAGTGTCCAGATAATGTAAGTTTGCATGGATTCTTCCAATCAGAAAAATATTTCCAACATGTTTCTGATGAGATTCGTAAAGATTTTACATTTCATGACGAACATCTGGGACCATGTAAAGAGATGATAGACTCTGTAGAAGGAGAACCTATCATGCTTCATGTACGTCGTGGGGATCCAAATCTTACAGACCCTCGTGGATTTAAATGGTCATATACACAGTGCTCTGAAATGCACCCAGTTCAGACTATTGATTATTATGAAAAAGCACTTTCATATTTTGATAAAGATCAACCAGTAATTGTTTTTTCTGATTCTCCTGAATGGGTAAAGGAACAAGAGTTTTTCTCAAGTGATAGGTTTTTAATTTCCGAACCACAAGAAAAATATGCAGATGGATCATACACTCCATACGCTGATTTGTGCTTGATGTCTTTGTGTTCTCATGCTATTATTGCTAATAGCAGTATGAGTTGGTGGGGTGCTTGGTTAATTTCCAACCCTAATAAAAGAGTTATCGCACCTCAAATGTGGTTTGGTCCTGCTTATGCGGACAAAGATACTAAAGACCTTTATGTAGAAGATTGGGTTGTATTATGAATCGTATTACAGATTACGAAAAACTTAAGGATAGAATTGTCAGATGGTTAGGTGATTATGTTATTGAGCATAACATCAAGGCATTTGTAGTTGGTGTTTCTGGTGGGATTGATTCTGCTGTTGCATCTACTCTTGCAGCATCAACAGGTCTTCGTACCTATGCGATAGGGATGCCAATCTATCAAAAAGAAGAACAAGAAACACTGTCGGACTCTCATTTAGAATGGCTTGAGTCTAACTTTGGTAATATTATTGTGAATAAGTTTGATCTATCAAAAACATTTGATACTTTTCAATTTACGATGCGAGAGTATGGCGCAGATAAACTTGCACTTGCTAACAGTCGCTCTCGCCTTCGGATGGTAACTCTTTATCAAGTTGCCACAACTGTCGGTGGTATTGTCATTGGAACTGGCAATAAAGTTGAAGATTACGGTGTAGGATTTTATACTAAATATGGTGACGGTGGGGTAGATATTGCTCCTATCGCAGATCTTTACAAAACTGAAGTATGGGAACTTGGAAAGCATCTTGGTGTAGATCAACGTATTATTGATGCTAAACCTACAGATGGACTCTGGGATGATGGGAGAACTGATGAAGATCAGATTGGAACATCATACGAAATGCTTGAGTGGGTAATGGAAAATGGTCTTCATGAAGATCCCATGTTTCTGAACGAGGAAGAAACTCTTGCGGTAAATATCTATCAAAAGTTTCATAATCAAAATAAACATAAAATGATTTCTATTCCTACATTCAAACTATGACAGTAACAATTGAAGAAGTAAAAAAGTTTTGGGATGATCGTCCCTGTAATGTCAGACACTCTAGTAAAGAAGTTGGCACTAAAGAATATTTTGATGAAGTTGAAACAAAAAAGTTTTTTGTTGAACCTCACATTTTAGAATTCACAAACTTCCCTGAATGGGAATGTAAAAAAGTTCTAGAGATTGGTTGTGGTCTTGCAACTGTTGGTATTAATTTTGCCTCTAATGGTGCTGATTATACTGGCGTAGAACTATCTGAAGAGAGTCTTGCTCTTGCAAGGAAGAGATTTGAGGTACTTGAACAGGAAGGAAAATTTTATTCTGGTAATGCAGAGGAACTTTCTTCATTTGTACCTGTAGAAACTTATGATCTAATTTACTCTTTTGGTGTAATTCATCATAGTCCTCAACCAGAAAAGATCATTTCAGAGATCAAAAAGTATATGAATGAGAATAGTGTTCTCAAGATTATGCTTTATGCAAAAGATTCTTGGAAAAATTATATGATTGAATCTGGATTGGATCAACCAGAGGCACAATATGGTTGTCCAATTGCAAATACATATACTAAGCAAGATGTGATAGAATTGTTGGATGGGTATGAGGTTCTTTCAATTGAACAGGATCACATCTTCCCATATCAAGTAGAGCCTTACAAGCGTGGAGAATATATCAAACAACCTTGGTTTGAATCTATGCCTCCAGAAATGTTTAGGACTCTTGAAAAAAATCTTGGTTGGCATTTACTTATTACGGCAAGACTGAAATGAAAATAGGAGTAATCGGAGCAGGAAGACTTGGTATTTGTTTCGCTCTTTTGTGTGAGCAAGCAGGTTATGAAGTGCTTGTATCGGATGTTCGTGAAGACTATGTTGCTAGTCTAAACGAAAGACTTATTCAAACTAACGAACCAGAAGTTGCAGAACTTTTGGATAATGCTAAAAACTTCAGAGCAACTACAGATAACACTGAGGTGATTAAAGAGTGTGAGATCATTTATACTCTTGTAGCAACACCTTCTCTTCCAGATGGAAGTTATGATGTAAGTGCTGTTTGGCAAGTTGTTGAAGACTTCCAGAATGTTGAGAATGTTCAAGGTAAAGCATTTGTTGTTGGTTGTACAACCAATCCTGGAGACTGTGAAACATTCCAGATGCAGTTGGATTCTTATGGTGTAGAGGTATTCTATAATCCAGAATTTATTGCTCAGGGATCTATTGTCAAAGACTTAAGAACTGCTGACATGGTTCTGATTGGTGGATACGATGCTACCTTTCTTGGTAAAATCATTATGATCTACAACGGTATTCAAACTACCGAACCAAAGATCGCATTCATGTCTCTAACTGCTGCTGAGATTGTAAAACTTGCAGTTAATTGTTATCTCACAACTAAGATCAGTTATGCCAATATGGTTGGTGAGGTTATGATTAATGCTGGTCTTGGCGATGAAATTGAAAATGTTCTAGGTGCAATTGGTCTTGATGGTAGGGTGGGTCAAAAATATCTCAAATATGGATATGGATTTGGTGGTCCGTGCTTACCAAGAGACAATCGTTCTTTTGCTGCTTTTGCAAAAAAACTTGGACTAGAATATAACCTAGGTCAAACCACAGATAAGTTTAATGATGAACATGCACAGTTCCTCAAGACTTATTTTATTAGAACAAATCCAGATCTTCGTCCATTCTATTTTGATTACATCTCTTATAAGAAGGGATCAGATATTCTCACTGAGAGTCAGCAATATAGACTATGCCTTGATCTTTTAGATTCTGGATTTGAAGTTTATGTTGATGATAACGAAGATGTTATTTCTCAAGTAAAAGACTTCTTGACTGAGAGGTATGGGAATAAAGTTCATTTTGGAAAACCACTTAACGAAGAAGAAGTCTTTAAGATTGAACTATGATGGAACTGCTTGATAAAAATAAATCAGCCAACAAACTAAAAAACATTGGTCCAATCTATTATTTGAATCTTGATGGGCAACCAGAAAGAAAAGAATATATGGAGAACCAATTTAAGTATTGGGAGATTGAAAACTATACTCGCATCTCTGCCTATGATGGTCGTGATGATGATTTGAGTGACATCATCACTGGACGTTATCCTGAGATGATGACCTCTGGTGAAATTGGTTGCATCACTTCTCATTTAAAAGCAATCAAACATTGGATGGAAACATCAGATTCTCCATATGCAATTATGATGGAAGATGATTGTTGTTTAGATCTTGTTAGATTTTGGAATTTTAATTGGAATGATTTTTATGCAAACATTCCTTATGATTGGGATGTAGTTCAAATTGCGATTATTTGTACTGGAGACATTCATGTAAAACTTCATAAGAGGTTTGTAAATGATTTCTCAACTGCTTGTTACTTGATTACTCGTCATCATGCAGAGAAACTTCTGAAGTTTCATGTTCGTGAGGAAAAATATAAACTTGATAATGGAGTCAAACCACGTCCAGTTGCAGATGACTTAATCTATAATTCTGGAAATACGTATTCAATTCCACTTCTCCTTTACAGAACTGAATTGGGATCTTCCATTCATCCTGAACATATTGATGCTTTTCATGTTGGAAACTTTAAAGCACTGTCTCAGTTCTGGGAACAGAATGGTGCTCAGATTGACATTCGGGATTACATGAACTATGATCCATACCTAGGCAGAATTACCGAAAATTCTAGTTTGCAAAATCAACAACAATAATATGGAAAGAACACTTTTAGACCTAGGTGCTCAACCTCTGGTGAATAATTTGTTTAAGACTAGAGAAGAGTCTCTAAATGCTAAAAAGTATCCAATGGCAGCTACGGTTGATCAGAACATGACGATCAAACTGGACACTGCCATTCCTTCTGAGAAACTTTATGCAACATACCTCTATCATTCTGCTGTGAATAAACCATATGTTTATCACTGTCAGCAGATGTGGCATAGTATTAAGCATCTAAAGCACAACACTATTATTGATATTGGTGGGAACGATGGATCTCTTTTGAAGGCATTTAGATCTCAAACTAAAGATCCTCTCACTTTAATCAACGTAGATGCCTCTGCTTCTTTTAGAGAAGAAAATATTGAGGCAGGTATTGAATATGTTAATGACTATTTTAATGAAGACTTAGATCTTCCTAAGGCAGATATTATCACTTCGACAAATGTTTTTCAACACACGCCAGGTGTAGAAAAGTTTCTTGCTGGTATTAAAAAGCATCTTGGTGGTGTGTGGATTCTTGAGTTTCCTTATACTCTGAGAACCTTTCAAACGTTGCAGTTTGATCAGTTCTATCACGAACACTATTACTACTGGTTGGTTACACCTCTAGTAAAACTATTTGATCAGTATGGACTTCGCATTATCAATGCAGAAGAACAAACAATTCATGGTGGAACTTTGAGACTTTGGATTACTCATAAATCATCTTCCAATCCAACTGGAGTTGAAAGTGAGTATATAAATGCTGAAAAAGATTTTGATTTCTTTGGAGCATCGCAAAAGATTTATTCCAAGATCGAAAGAGATAAGAAATGGTTTTCTAAACTTGAAGGTAAAACTGCATTCTTTGGTGCTGCAGCAAAAGGTTGTGTCTATTTAAATGCTCTGGGTATTAATTCAAATCAATTTATTGATTCTTATATTGTTGATGATACAAAGAGTAAGCAGAATATGTTCATGCCTGGAACTGGATTTGAAATTCTTGATAGGGAAATGCTTTACAAACATCAACCTGATAATCTGATTGTTCTTGCACATAACTTTAAAGATTATATTACTAAGTCCCTGAGACCTCATTACAAAGGTAAGATTATTACTATGTTTCCTACTCTTCAGATTGATATGGGAGAAGAATATTGATGTCTATTCAAGAAAAAATTCAAGGGTTTATTTCCGAACTTTCTGATCAGAACGATAATCTTTTTCCATATCTTCACAACAAAAACTATGTGAAGGGTGAAAGTAATATCTTTTACTCTGGTCCATATTGGGATGAGCAAGAGATTGGTGCCGCTGTAAATAATCTTTTTACTGGAAAGTGGCTCTCGTCTGGAGAGTCTGTCAATAAATTTGAGCATGAATTTTCCAAGAAGTTTAACTTCAACCATTCTGTGATGGTTAATTCTGGAAGTTCTGCCAATCTTGTTATGATTGCAGCACTTAAAAAGTATTTTAAGTGGAACGATGATGATGAAATTATTGTTTCTGTTTGCGGATTTCCTACCACAATTAATCCCATTATTCAGAATAATCTGAAACCAGTTTTTGTTGATATTGATTATTCTGATCTGAATTGGAACATTGAGGAACTTGAAAGTAAAATTACCCGCAAGACTAGAGCAATCTTTTCTTCTCCAGTTCTTGCAAATCCATATGATTATGATACCATTTTAGATATCTGCGCTGAGTATGACATTCAGTTGATTGCTGATAACTGCGATAGTCTTGGTAGCAAGTGGAGAGGTAAGTATCTCACAGATCATGCTGTAGCAGCATCTTGTTCTTTTTATCCAGCTCACCACATCACAACAATTGAGGGTGGTATGGTATCTTCTAACATTAAAGAAGTGGTTGATCTTGCCCGTAGTTTTGCTTGGTGGGGTCGTGATTGCTACTGCGTTGGCGCACAGAATCTTCTTGCATGTGGAACTTGTGGTAAAAGATTTGATAATTGGTTGCTTGGTTATGATAAAGTTGTAGATCATAAGTATGTCTTTGGTCAGGTTGGATATAACCTAAAACCAATTGACATGCAGGGTGCAATTGGATCAATTCAACTTAAAAAGTTTGATGAGATTCACTACATTCGTAGGTTGAATAAAGCAAGACTTCATGAGATTTTTGAAACTATTCCTGGGGTTCGTGTTGTCGATGAACTAGAAAACGCTGAGACAAGTTGGTTTGGTGTTCCTATTGTTTGTGATGGGGATAAAACTGAACTGGTTAAATTCTTAGAAGATAATAAGATTCAAACCAGGAATTATTTTGCTGGTAATCTTTTGATTCACCCTGCTTATCGACATTTGGAGTCGGCATTTAATTATCCTAATGCTATGAAAGTTCTCGATAACGTATTTTTTATTGGTTGTTCTCCTGTGATCACCGATGAGATGATTGATTACATTGAGGAAACGGTCAATCGGTACATTAAAAGCTTGACATAATCATAGTAATATGTCAGAATAAATACATTCTAGTGATGAGACCTCAATTACTCGTTGACTCACTGAACACGGAGTTTGTCGAAACTCCTTACATCCGCAGGTATTACTCTGCGAGAAACTTAGAGGTACAATTTTATGTTTAAATTCGCAATCGCAGCTGTTGCAGCTGCTCCTTTCCTTGCCACCGCTGCGTTCGCTGGCCCTTATGTCAATGTTGAGTCCAATAGCGGACTGACAGGTTCTGATTATGTTGGCACCCT
>Ga0194115_10002483_pt1 | contig 21927 bp, 19 predicted proteins | sample TA2MahsurfametaG_3_FD_148656 | JGI IMG/M metagenome (GOLD analysis project Ga0194115, IMG submission 148656) | Freshwater microbial communities from Lake Tanganyika, Tanzania - TA2015002 Mahale S4 surface | ecosystem: Environmental > Aquatic > Freshwater > Lake | place: Tanzania: Lake... | reverse complement strand
AGGATACGACGAATGCAGAGGAATATCGGCCACCTCATCTCCAGAATATCCTGCCGGACCTAATCGACGACTCCGCCGGACCACACAACGAAGAGATTCGCAAATTGGAACAGGATCTTCTGCTTGCTCGCGAAGTTCACGAACGGAACGCTCGACTTGCAAAACGAGCGAAAGAGAGAAAGTCAAGGCGAGCAAAAGGATTCGGATCTAGTACTCTCCATGTCATGATGAAAGAGGATCCTTTGTCCACCATGGAACTAAGGGTGCTCTTCATCTCCATCTTGAAGACGACCTATGAATTCCAGATCGAACACGGTGAACTCGAAGGCTCTCACCTTCTAGCGGTCCTTCTGGATCAGTCTCTTGATCTAGCGTTGGCGAAGGTCTCAAACGGCGAAAGTCTGAGGGACTGGGAAATTTTACAAGATATCCATCAACCTCTGATTGACTTACACACAAAAATCCTCGGAAAGAAGATGATCATGAACATGATGCCCGCAAAAATAAAGCACCGATCTCGAAATTCGAACTCAAATGACCGGGTCATTGACAGTGCGTTGTGTGTGATGGCCGCACACGAGCGTGCCCAGATAGCGTTTGCTGCCGAACTGCAAGACGCAGACAGCGAACTAGCGGATGTTGCCAAAATAGTCATTGGAGAAAGCGAGATACAGTACAATCTAGCCCAGAATAGTTTGAAGGCCTTCGACAAACAAGTCCTCGAGGGTGCCATCTCAAACAAATTCTGCCGAATTTTACTCAACCTCGGAATCGGCCACATCGAAGAAATGGTAGCCCTCGGAATGATGAAGGAAACTGAGGCTGAGCCCCTTATTGAGGAAATCGAAGAACATTTGTACGAGATAAACGAAAACAACGATCATGCATCCTTTCGAGAGGAGAGCGGAGGTTCCGATGTCATCGAAGAAGGAACCAGCGATGTGATCGAAGAAGGTGCTAGCTATGATATCGGAAACAATGCAGCTAACAAACCCGGCGTTGATGCTTAGTGGGGCTAGAAGGCGTTTCGCCCATCTTCTAGCAAGGAAGACATCTCACGCAATGTGTGTAGGTCATGCTTGTCGTTGTAGATTCGAATGAAGGTTCGACTGTAGCGTACTTTAGAGTGACTCGGGTTTCAACACCAAAACTCCCTCCCACGACGCCCCTGATTCCAACGTAACCGGGTCAAACTACAATCACGTCATTAGTTCCTTCTTCGAGTCAGTTTCAGTTGCCACGTCAATAGATCTAGTACCTACCTTGACTGATTCAACACACACGAACTGATTGTAACCCATTCCTTCGTTTCCGTATGGGCTCCAGATGACAGTATCAGCCCAGCCGGCTTCATTCATGACGTTCAACTGACGAAGAAATGTGTTAGGAGGGACAAAAAACAAAAATGAGAGTATCGGGAGTCTACTTACCGCTTTGCCTGTCCCTGCATCCTTCAATACCGGATCATTTACGCCTTTGTAAACACGATCATACTCTTCACTGATAGTAATGACACTACGGTCTTCTGTCTGCATCTCGCCGCCGTCACCAACAAGCTTGTTGAGAAATTCCTTCCCTTGGAAGCTTCCCGAAATCTCCAACTTGTCGAGAGAAGATACAGTAAAGTACGAATGAAGCGCCGCCTGGAAGTCAAACGATTCACTAGCACCAACATTCTTGACCATCATGTTCGTCTTGAGTTGATCGGCGCCCAGCTCCACTTTGAACGTGCACAAAAAGTCTTTGTCCCACATGGCCTTCGTGCTGGAACGATGAGGATGTATGAGGAATGGGAAGTACACATTGACTGCAAGGCAAGTAGATTTCGACTGGACTTACTAGTCTGACGGCGCCATCTCGAGCTCGACGGTCGTATCGGTCATAGCGCTGACTTTCCAGTCAACGTTTCGGGCGAAACCATGCTGTTGAATAGCACCCGGTCCGAACTATACAACAAACAATTTTGGATGAGAATAGACATGATATCCTTTAGTTTGCCTACAAGAACGACAATTTTCGAGTCCACGTACTTGAGGCCAGCAGTGCGACAACCCACCCGAGATGGGCTTTGATCCATCCATCTTGGCATCTGGTCTAACTGCAATGAATTCTGTTCCTTCGGCATCCTTGTAACTGGTGACGACTCCGCCATAGAGATATACTTCTGCCGATGAACTTCCGTCGCTAAGCTTGACGTATTCTAAGCCCATCTCATTCTTCATGAGACCGGCAGATGCAGGTTTTGACTCATCAATCGCCTGACCACCGCGTGCTTCGAGCCACTTGGCTCGTGATGCTGCTTTGGTGGCAGATCGACTGGCGTAGAGTTCAGTCCGAACAACGCCTCCAACATTTGGCTGTTGAACGACGAAGCCTGCACTGGCGTGGAGCCCGGCCAGAAAACAAGACGCAACAAGGAGTTTCATATTCAGCAATGCACACGAAATGACAACTGAAAGAATAAAACGACGGGAACAGGAAGATTCGAGGTATGTACCGTGCTGTCGTCATCCGATCGCGAGGAAAAAATCTATTTTGCTACTGTTATTCACAATACGAACCCACACATCATACCTGACCAGATCATTTCGACATGCGTCATCACCGTCACGCATCACGTCAACGTAGAGGATGTAACTGTAATGACCTTGCCTTGCATCGTGTTTCTTCCACGTGGAAAGGAAAACGCCATGGCAGTGGGAAATACGATACGGCCGAATGAATGAATATTGAATAGAAAAAAATCATGACGTAGGGAATAACCCCTTGCTCTAGAGAAAAATCGTGAAAGTGATCATAACGTACCCCTATACGGTACCGTTGTTATTGAGCCGTGATAACAGTAAAGGGGGTCCTGATGGATACGGTACCAATTGACCCTGACACTACCGTCGTCCAATGAAGATAATGCTGGGCACGTGTCATATGTCATATCGTCATCGACTTGACAGTTGAGAAAGAAACGTCAACTCCTACCCGCCATTTCGTGATCCTTCGATCCATTGGATGGGATTCACTCATAGCTGAAAACGAAACAACATCTAACTCAAAGTCGGATGACTGGGAGAAGGGAGCATCTGGAAGACCGCTAGTCAATAGCGTAGCCTCTAAAGGCTCATTTCGCCTCGTCGATGACTCTTTGCTGGGGTGGTTTCTGCGATAGCCGGTACGGACCTGTTAAGGATTCGTTGCCACCCGAATATCATGAAATCATGATTTATGACTCGCCTAGCATCATAGATAGTCTACGAAAACTGTGGGGTGGGTTTTGCTACCCTTCAAGAGATGAAGGCAGGAAAGAGGCTGCACTAGCACTCTGTCACCATACGAAGAATGAAAAGCTCGTCAGGTTGCCCGTCAGCTCCTCTACTCCCAACCTTAACGAGGACCAAGCCAAGCCTACAGCGATAGATTCGAAACGTTCACCACCCAAATTACGGACTAACATTGTAGCCACAAATCAGGGCAGAAGAAAGCGTGTTATCCGAGGTCTCCAGATAGCGTTCGTCGCCCTCCTCGCAGTCGTCATTACACTTTGCACGCTTCATCGTCTGGGCTATGTAGCCGATCTCCGGTTTTCAAAATCAAATAACAGCGAGAACATCAGATCTGGACTACAATCAAGGCCACTGATCAAGATAATGAGAAATCGTGATGTCAATCCCGACGTCAGCGCGCGAGCGTAATACCTGGAGGTCATTAATTCGAATTCAAGCTCTCCTTTCAGTTTCATTTTAGCCGTGTATTCATGAAAGACGGAGTAGCTGCTGCAACAAAAAAGAGTGCCTGTAGGAGTAAGTCATAATGCATAGTATCACTTCGAGGCCTCGGCGATGGCGATAGCAATTTCGGCAGCAATCGCTACATTTCTCCGAACCAGTGCCATATTGCTTCGAAGACTGTCCCCACTTGTTTTTTCCGCTACCGCTTTCAGAAGATACGGAGTGACAGCTTGGCCTGTAATGTTCTTCTCGTTGGCTTCTAAGAGAGCCGATTGAATAGCTTTCTCAACGTTGTCTCCCGCAGGATCGCGATTAGGTACGGCCACTAGCATCCCATGAGGTAGCTTCAACGTTTGCGATGCACTGAAGATTCTAGAAATCGTAGTCGCATCATCCACACGCGAACAATGAACACCCGAGCTGGGCGAGAAAAAGGCGGGAAACTCATTCGTTTGCCAGCCAAAAGTGGGAACGCCATGTGTCTCCAAGAATTCCATGGTACGACCAATATCCAGGATGGACTTTATGCCCGCCGAGACAACAATCACTGGGGTGTGCGAGAGCTCTAGGAGATCAGCGCTGATATCCATGCTGTTCTCTCCATTTCTGTGAACTCCCCCGATACCTCCGGTAGCAAAAGTCGAAATTCCCGCCAAGTGCGCTAGGCGCATCGTAGACGCGACGGTCGTCGCTCCCCATGAAGGCTTTTCAGTGTCTTTCTTAGAATGTCCCATTGCAATTTGAATTGGTAAATCACGTGTAGAGCATTTCTGCGCCCTTCCTTCTTCTCCCGCCTTTGCTAAATCCGTTAGCTCAACTTGGTCCAGACCGATTCTGCATTCACCGTTCTTCACGGCAATTGTTGCAGGTATTACGTCTCGACTCCGTAGAATATCTTCCACTTCCAATGCTAGTTCTAGGTTCTCCGGAAATGGCATGCCGTGAGCAACAATCGTGCTTTCCAAAGCGACAACAGGATGACCTTCATCGACGGCACGTGCAACGGCTGGATGGATCTTGAGCATGGGATTGTTGCGGAAGGAAAAGAAGCGTTGCTGCCGTGAAATAAATGTTTGAAAGGTTCGTCGTGGGATGCGATACATGGCGACTGAGAGTGAGCGTGAATAGTTGTGAAGAAGCGCGGCGGCTATCGTCACGAGAGCTCGGTTGTGTAGAAGGGTGAACTCTCTCTTGCGTGACGAGGATGAATGAGATATGGTAGTCATGATTCGATATCCTGCATGGCCCCTTAGGCACCAAGCCGCGCTACCTTACTATTGTTCCTCCGTGTGCAATAACGTGTACATGCGCCAACATGAGAGATATTGATTTCTAGAGTCCAAAGCTTGATTCATAGCGATGTAGAGATGGCTGGATCCCTTGTCGCATCCATCCTTCACATGCGTAAGCGTCACCAGCATAGATAGCTCCCTGTAACATATGATACGGTAGTTAACTGTAAGGGTAAGATAGTCGTCGCGCCTGTATGATACTAGGCTCGTATTTTCACCCCTGAGCAAAGCAATAAGTCTATTTCCACATCGTCGTTATGAGTGATCGTCGAAAAATCATCTCTGCAAGGGGCATGTTCGTAGTTCGCAGTCGTGAAATATCGTCAATATGAAATCCTAAGACTGTCCAGCCAGCCCTGAGGCTCGAAGTTTACTCGTTTCACTGGCTCACAACAAGATTCCTCATGATGACACCGTCCTTGCTTTCCAACCAAATCAAACTCGTTCCTGGAGTTCGTCTATTGTGCAACCCCCGCTGATTCTACTTTTCAACAGCACTCAACAAAAACCATAGTTCATCTAGAATCACGTTAGATGTCCCTCCTCATGATTTCATTCTAAGTGTCGAGGGTTGAAGGTGAACTGTTCGAAGCCGTTTCGTTGGTCGGCTTTTCCTTGTTTACGTCACCGCTTGCGACCTGATCTATCCTCACAGACTGCTTCCAGTGGGAACTTTGACTCTCAGGTAGTAGGCTCAGCATCCTTTCGTACTGTTTCTTGATGGGTTCAAACCCTGAAGAATCGTCCTTACTAGTCCAAAGGAACAAAAACTTTCTATCAGGTAATGTCTCCGTCGTATCAACAGTTTCGACCAATTTCAGAGAAACTTTCATCAACAAGTCTCTTGGCATCAAAAGGTTGCCGAGGGAGGCCCATTCATTTAGTAGCATCAAGAGGTATTCATGCCCAGCACTTGTGATAGATCCTTTCTTTTTCTTCTTGTTGCTGCCACCGTCGCCGGTATTCGGGAGCCTCAGCCATGAGATCCATGAATCAACTATAATGTCGCGCACTTTGAGATTCAACCGTCCTTTGTACCTCAAGATGGTAGAGACCAAACACACGAAGAAAGCCCTCTCATCCCATAGATTTCCTGCAAGTTGTTGCAGCGCGGAAGAAAATTTCTCAAACGTCGTAGCAAGAGACGAATCCTGCGAGTTCCCGGGCGAGCAAGTGAACACAAACAAGCCTTCCAATAGGGCTACAACGACGTGATAGGGAGGAGATTCTTGGTCTACTCTCACACTGGGAAACGGCGATCGCAGTACGGAGTCGGCAACGGGATTTAGGTCTCCACCAACGGCGACGCGTTTGTCCAACTCGGCCTCTAGTGACAAGTGCATCAACAACGGTAAGAATCGACGAAGGGAGTCGTATGGAATCATCTCTTCAAGTGCGGATATTTCCTGTGGGATAGTCAATCCAGAATCAGGAACTATGTATCGACGACCACGAACCGCACAGATCTGGGTGGAGAAGTTCGCGATGTGGAGCAGCTGTAAGATCGACGGAACCACAGCATGGGACGTTGGGATACTGAGGCCTGGAAGTACATCAACTCTGAGGGAGCGCAGGACCCGGTCGAGCAGAAGCCGAACAACAAATGGGTCTGCCAGTAGCATCGAAGAAAGAGCTGCCATGCTCAAAGTGTAATCCTGATTTTCCGATATTCTGCGTTTTTTCGTTGCCCCAGTCAAGGGCTCAAATTTCGGGCTCTTGCTTTCTTCGTCCGGCTTTCGCTTCAAGACATCTGCTTCAGGGTTTCGTTTCTTTACTTCAGCTTCGTATAGCTTGTGCGCCTGCGGAACAATCTCATCCTTGAATACCTTTGACTGTCGCCCAGCTTCTCCCCGAAACCATTGTCCTGCTGCTCCTTTGTTGTAATCGATGCAATTCTTGAACATGAGCTGAACGTCTGAGCTCCAGTCATCGATAGAAAAGTATGCGTTCTTCTCAACCTTCGTTTCCATCGTGCTGATCGATATCGGCTTCTTGATGACCTTTGAATAGCCAGGGGCAATAGCGTCAGTCACTGGGTTAAGGAAGAGATTTTGTTGATCGGACTCCTTCATCGCCTGGAGCCCTGCCGTAATGATTCTATTGAGTTGTCGCTGTAGAAACGTCGTTGGCTTCTGCCTTTCTGCCTTCGCAGATTGTTTGACTTCAGATGCTCGTTTCTTCTCGGTCTCCTTGTCGGTCCGAATTTCTTCTTTGTCTGGTTCTGTCTGCTCCTCAGCGTAGATCTTCTTGAGCGCGTCTTGAACTGACAGTAAATCCTTGTCGGTAAAGCTTCCATTTCGGACGGAATCATCCAGAGTTCGTGCCAGGGTGAGGACATGATTGTAAATCTTTGGCAGGGGACCGCCCACGCTAAGCAAAATATCAGCTACTAGAGTGCAATGAAGATGGCTCCCAGTCAACGTCTTCGGAGCCTGTGATCCATGATGGGCCATTAATATACTTAAAACCGCATGCAAAAGTTTGGGTCTATACGAAGTGGCTCCTCCCATGGTCTCGCCGAGCAATTGGCGAAGCTGCGACACTGCCTTGCCAGAACTCGCAAAGGGTCCCACGGGAGTGCCTGAGCTGGGTGGTACAGACGTCTGTTTATTCCCCGATTTCCCGAGGAGAGCAGTCGTCGTGGCGACCTTGTTCGTTGTCGATGTCTGTGCAAGCGCCCGACGTTGATTCGTGAGGATACGCCGTTCCAGTGCGGAACTGACGAACAGCTTACTACTGGATTCAATTAGTGCTTCAGTTGAACAGTACTTGTTGATGATTGGCTGCACCGTTGCGTGCAATAAAGTCGCTTGCACCAGCTTAAGATGCTCCTTGGGGCTGTTCATGCTCCATTCCTGCGACATAGGCACCTTATCATCCCAATCTGCTTCCCAAACTAATCGTTTCAACAGTGGCGGTAGCGGTCGGAAGATTTCGGCATGTTTGAGTTGATGTGAATCTGGTTTCTCTCGTTCTGCTAGTGCCTGAAGAACTGCGAGGGGTGTTTGTTCTCCCAACTGTTTCAACACCGCCCAAAGAATAGGACGAAACTCCGGAACCGTCGTAGCCGGGTGCCAACAGTTCTTGAGTAGGTTCAGAAGAGGTTGTTGATTTGTAGGATTCGTCTTTCGGATCTCTTCTTCTAGTTGTTTCTGCAATGAATCTGCTATGCGTTTATGAGTCTCATAACGGCTTACGCCCAAGTGTCCCAAAAAGGATAGGACAGAGTCTGTATCTAAGGACTCTGGTGTCGATTGTGAATCATCCGTCATTTCATAATGCGGTGTCGTCCCAAACGACTTGGCAAACATGGAATGCAAACTTCGAGTCGTCTGAAAATTCATGATAGTATCCGCCGGATTGACTGATCGCAACAACAGCTTCTTCACCTCTTTCTTCCCCTTCAACCCGACATCGAATGTAGGCATCTTGTTCCTTTCCGTCATGGTTCTGATCTATACATATATCATGCCGATTAATGAATTTGCCATCCGTCTTCGATGTAGCGTATCCGACGTTGTGAGGACGGTATCGTAGGTGGGTTTCGATACGACACATGGAATGCCGTTTCGCCAATCGCGACGCTTGCGACACCTTTCCGCTACGTCAAAATGTTGGCGTCTTAAGGGGTGACAGTGACAGTGACTCACAATGGGTGCTGAGGTATGTATAGTAAGTATTGATGCTGGACTGTCGATGGCAGATGGCAGTCTGTATGTACGATACACGAGTCATCGCTATGCTATGCTGTGACTGTGATACACAATCTGCATTATATGAAACGAATGCGTGATCGAGAGCTGCATGTCGGCTGCATGATGGCAAGAAGCTGCATACTCCCAGAGTTAAGATGTGAGGGGCCTACCATCTTCAACTGCTTCGAAATGAAAGGACTGTGCTCTGGCTACCTACTCTATATGCATAGGACACGTACGGTACCTAAATGATCAATAGAATACTGTCTTCGTAGCATGTCGCTGAAACTTTCGAACTTCGGGGATCTTACCAAGACCTCCCCAAAGATAGTTCCTCAATTCGATCGAACGTAGGGAGGTCATGCCAACTACCAGCTCAATTCCAACCAGGGCAGCAGTCCGTAGGGCGACCTCTTCTTCTGATCCCTTTAGTATTTCAATACACCCTTCAATCTCATCATGGAGTTTAGCACAGGGAAAAATCACCTTTTTGTACCGCATACTAGCACATATGACGTTATCAATATAGGCTGTGAGGCAGTTCCCATCTACAAAATTGAACCGTTCATCCTCACGATGGAATCGATGGAACATTTCACCGACCACCAATTGTGTCTTCTTGTAGAGACAGACCTTTTGTTTGTTGACAACGTAGCAATTATCAAAGGCACCAGGAAATGTGTTGATGAGGGTCCAGATCATGTCCCCCGCTGGTGTCTCCATGGAGGTTTCTTGTAGTTTGACGTTTACAAAAGAAGCCAGGGATCCATAGTCTAGAGTTCGCGTTCCAATCTCAACAATTACTGCGTAAAAGTGTCGTCAAGTCATCTAGGCCGGGGTTTCCAGAAATTTGAAAGTGTTCTGCTACTTCCTCCTTCGTGCAGCTCATCAGATCAGTCGACTTGAGATCAGGATAGGAATGATAGAAGTTTTCAACTCCAGGCTTAATCGTAAGAAAGGCTCCTTTGCCATGATGACGATGAAGCTCTAGTCGCCACCCGGAACCGAAATCAAGTGCATGGAATAGCAGAATAAAGGCAGCTTCCATATCGACACTCTCAAATCGACAGTTAGATCCTGTGAAATTGGCATCCAGAGCTAGATTGGCACCAAAATTCTTTACCATCTCCTCATCGAGGTCATCTGCTAATGCCTTGGTAGCTTGAGTGTCCACGGACACGAGTTGGGATTGAAACGCTTGGCAGGTAGATCGAACAACTTCATAGGGTGGAAGAAGGTGAGAAGTCTCTGGAATAGTCGTTGACATGGTTAGGGTTGGGGACTGTGTCATTTTTGTGCACAAATTTCCATGCATGGGGGATGGTATCGGTGAACAACCGGATTCTATTCGCTTTGCCCACGTTTGGAACGAATTTGGCGGGTTTTCATCTATTTTTACTGTATAATTTCTGTACTACGTCTGGCCGATGTACGTGACGTCCATGTCACAATTTCATGAAACAAGGCCGACGCCAGGAGACATCCCGAACACGCAAGCCACGATTTCCGGTACAGTACACTCTCTTGTAGCTGTCATGGTCCTTCAATGGAGCGATTCACAGTCAGATTGTACTCCTGCAACTACTGTACTCTAGAGCAGGCGGATGTGCCGTTCACAGTCATTGTCGTTGTTGTACTCATATACGTGGATATGGAATTCGGTATGTATGATGTATCACATAGTATGTATCCTCACAATTATATCATATGCATAGTGTCGTATATACGTCCACTCGCCCTCTTGCAGCCGTTCCTCAACCCTATATACTGCCTTATATCGAGTTGGTGTCAGCTTTGCTCAGGGGCTCACGTGAGCCCGTTGTGTCTGTCCGACGGCAGCGGGTGTCGAGCCATCACATCCATCCCACAACTTTGTTCGGCGACACAACCTCGGCGGCCAAGGGTGAAATCGTAAAATGGGATTTCGACACCCGAGGATCCTCCATCCAACGTGATCTCTGCTTCTATGAAAGGTCGGAGTAGCTCAGGGCCATCCATCGAGATTCGACTGAGAATTTGCATGTTTGCAGTTTCATTATTGTCGACACGATCATTTCCTTTGCTAGTACAGCACCGGACGCCGACAACGTTTCGTCACATTTCGAGCGCACGGAACCAAATGTCGACGTCGACTTCTACAAAGCCTAAGGTTATTGTAATAGCAGGCCCTACTGCTGTGGGGAAATCGAACGTCGCCGCAAGACTATGCGCAAGCAATCGAGGATTGCTCGTATCGGCAGATTCAGTTCAAGCGTATCGGGGGGTACAGATTGGAGCCAACAAACCCAGTGTGGAAGAGCAACGGGTGACTCCTCATATATTGCTAGATGTTGCAGACCATACCGAAAATTATAATGCAGCTGACTGGAGTCGTGATGCTCTTCTTGCAATCGAATCCATATGCGGTACGAACAGCGACTGGGAAGAAACCGTGGATACGCAGCGTCAACGGATTTCGGACATGGTAGCAGAGGCCCGATCAATCAAGGGCTATGCGAAAGAGGAAAAGTTGTTCCCAGTCGTATGCGGTGGTGAGTGCTTATACTCCGGCCTGCAGCAAATGTGTTATAGAGGACTAGAGATCTTTCTGACTGGTTTCCTATGGTTTTAGGAACAATGATGTATATCCAGTGGCTCGTCCACGGACGACCCGATGCCATGAAACCCTCCCCTCAAGCCATACAAGAGGCGGATACAATAATGTCCAAGTATGAAGCTGGTGACGACTATCTGGGCGCTGTTGAATATGTAGCTAGGCTGGGAGAGAAATTTTCTGAACGGGCAAGGAAATTTTGTGACAGAGACTTTTATCGACTGCGGAGGACTCTAGAAGTCGCACTTACAGTAAAGGGACAGTCGAATGAAGAAGAACTGATACAAGCTTTGTACACGGGGGAAAGACGAGGCGACCTCTCGGGTCTGGGATACGACGTTCGTTGTTTCTTCCTATGTCCCGACGACCGAATGAAGCACACGAGTATAGTCGACGAACGATGCGAACAGATGATCATGAGAGGACTCTTGCAGGAGACCACTGAATTGCTTTTGTCAGATGAAATGCCCGACATGGCGAAAAAGGCGATAGGATACCGACAAGCAATAGACTATCTGTCGGATGATCGTGATGTAGAATCCGAGAGCGGAAGATTCAATGAATTCCTAAACGACTTTACGACCGCCACCAGACGATACGCCAAACAACAGATGGCTTGGTTTCGACGTGATACATCATTCGTATTCGTACCGGTCAACCTTGACATAACGAGTAATGCACGTGTCGAAGCCGCATTGGACGTCGTTCAAAGATATTGCGACATGACGAGAGATGAGTATGAACACGAACGGGATTCTCCCAAAGGCGATTCGGCTGCATGTAAGAAACGGAATGAAGATCAAGGTCCCAAAATGAAATTTTATCAGTTCAAACGTTGCATCTTGACGGATCAAAGTATTGAATTCAAGAATGCACTGTCCCAGGCATTGGAACAGCGGAATCAACTCCAAACCCGAAAACGCAGACGAGTCGAGTCTGCTGATGATCCGACGGCAGATATCGGTGGGATAAGTGTGACGCATATCGGGGATGAGGCAAAAAAGAAAATGAATTCACCGGAAGGAAGTCGCTGAACTGCGAAAGCCAGCGTACACTAGTATGGCATTTGTTTTTCCATTGGATTTCCTCTAGCTAGCACCAAGGTGCATTCTCATTAGAAAAAGATGGGCTATGTTCAGGGCTTCAAAAAGTAGAGGAGAGCTGCAAGTTACCATGGATTCGTTTCGTCATTCATAGAAGTTGGCGAACGAAAGTCCGATTGACCCCTACGATCAAACCAGTCTTCTGGTTGACGTCACACATCAGCGACGCTACCGGCGGTAAATTTGCGGGAGATGTCGGCATGACAGTGAGAGAAGGGTTCAAGCTCAAGACGACTTCCACACACACAGAAGCAAGTTGTAACGTCGCACCCTCCTTGATTCTATCCTAGATCCACCCGATGGTGCACTACGAAGGGTGGATCATGATTGGGTTTCATCAGTTACTCTTTTGTTTATTTGTGAAATCGGCGACGTCGTTTTCTTCCCCCCAACGAGTTGGTAGGCAGCGGTGTTCACAAGACCTTCGATTGTTTTCATCGGAACCAAATGATCAAATTGACTCTTTGAGATTAATGTTGGAGGCGGCATGGGACTCTGATACAATGGGACAGGTACCTAGTGACGCTAATATTGCTGCCAATGAAGCCTTTTCGTCGATCCTTAGCGCATCTGACAGGGGCGTTTCCATTTTCTTCATCGACCTTCTACTTCCAGCATTCGATGTCACACAGGGATCGAATCTATACGACGAAGTCCTTTGTGTTGAATATTGTATAGGACTTGCTGAATGCTTCAAGGACAAGTCCCGAATCCTTGTCAGGGATAAGAAGACGGTCGACACAGTGCAGCGGATTCTCGATCGACGTGAGAAAGAACGACTCCAGTCCGTGCCAGTTCAACATGATGACGATGAAATCGATGATCCGGACACGGAAGACATAGATGAGATAGATAGTTCCGAAGACGAATTGGACGATGAAGTTTCTCCAACGTCTGACCTGGATTCATTTCGACAGCAGTTAGCGTTGTCATGGGAAAGCAGCGCTGTAGGTGACACTGGAGGAGGATCATCGGAAAAAGTCGACGAAGCTACGGCGCGAAAAGATGTTCCATCCAAATCGAAGGAACGGAAAGTTCCCGAAAAACGATATCAACTTGCGAGTATGTTTGGGGATACGAAGATTTCACAGGGGGCTGACATGATGCAAGAAGTCGTTACTGCACTTCGACGTCATGCCATCCCGGATGACGATGAGAAAAATATCATCATTCTGTCAGCGATTGCTATGGATGAGATGGTCGCCGTCCGAAGTTTAGCATCAAGATATGCTGGAGAAAGAAATATCATCCTAGTAAATTGTAAACTCAATCCGATTCCACGGGAACTCTACGGCGCGGAAACAGTCTACAGTATGCTTCCTTTGATCGCAAGAGCGAAAGATACAATGTCACAAACGATATCAAGAGAAAGCGAAATTATTCCCAAAACAGTTGTTCTACGAAGGTATCCGGGGGACTGGCAAGTATTCGTGGATATGGGGAGGGGTTTCGCACTCGCAAATACTGCACCGAGTGATTTGTCCAATAGGCGTGGTCCGCCGATGAAATGGATTCAACAATCAGTACAAGATTTCGTTCGTAGGTATTCGAAGTAGCCTTTCTTTGACTCTTCTATCCTATGCCGTATCCACCGTGTCGTCGTCCTTTACCTGGTTTAACACCGATTGGCTTTTTGGACATCTTTCCCTCTTCCTTCGTCTGAAAATCCTCCGCCAGACTCTTTGCCAGTGTTTTTGCTTCTGACCTACTGAGTTCCCACGTAATCAAAAAGGATGGAAGCTGGTAGATTGGTCGAGTTTCGAATGACTTCCTATTCTCGTCGCCACCATCTTCGAAGTCCTCATCGCGAATGTCGCGTTGCTCGTCTTCGCCCATAGTCTCCACCGATACACTACCCTGGTCGAAGATTTCGCCGCCCTCATATTTATTCCGGCAAGCCTCAGCAATTTCAACGAACTTCGTGACGACTCGCAACGGTGATATATCCGTGACTAGCTCATCCATCCCAGTGTTACCCTTATGGAGCACAATTGACGGCTGTCCTCTGGCATCACAAAGGGACCGATAGGTATTCAATAATGGGGCATCACGACGCTGTTTCCTCCAACCACTACCATTGATTTCAAGGAATCCCTTTCGACGGGCTTGATCGAATAGGAGACGTTCTTCTTCATTGAGACGATGTGGAATGCCCCTTGATCCCGTCCCCTTCTTCGTTGCTGGCTTCCCCCAACTTATCCGTTCCACATCGTTTATAGTCGGTCGCCAACAGTCCATGTTCGCCTCCCAGAATTCTCCCCGTCTCGATGAAGGGGCTGAACTCTTACTCTTGGTGGATTGTAATCCAGGAAATCTCATCGGTAGCTGCAATCTAGGACGATGAAAGAGAAAGGCCCTGGACGTGGAAAGCACAATCATGATAATGAATACTAGCGACTTCATGACGGATATTTCATTTTTTGTTGTTGCTCCAATGGCTTTACTCGCTTCACCTCGTGGTTGCTTCTGATCAAGCTATTTCTGTGATGTTCCTCTTATTTTGTGACTCATCCGTCAACGGTGATCGGGGTGCGGTATTTGGAGTGAAAATGAGAGTAGTCGAGTTTTTTCGCACAACGAATGTCTTTGCAAGTATTACCAAAGAATGTCTTTTAACGCGTTCGATACCGACAACCGCCATCGTCAGCGAATCGCAGCTGCCAATACCTAACTGTAAATGATTCACGGGCCGATACGAGACGATGGAAAACAGCCTTTCCACTGGTTTATCCACCGACGGTGTCATACTCTCGCACTCGTGGATTTCAAAAGAATGGTCTTGGAAGCATTGAAGAATGCCATTGGATTAGGCGAACCGACCCTTCCTGATGGACCTACACGTTTACCTTCATGTAAGTTATGGCGACTGCGGGGGGTCGTCGCGCTCTGTGTTCCGAGAATGAATGCTGATTCTATGAGTTCAAAATCCCCTTTACAGACTTTCCTGTGGAACCCAGAGGTTGTGAAAAGCATTCACTGAATCTCTTTAATTGTCTATCCAACGAGGCGACAACGAAAGCACGAGATATGGAACGTGTCGGGCTATACAAACCGTATTTTGCAGACGTTACGGCGAAACTCATCGACCCCGAGGCTGCGAAGGTCGTCGCAGAAGATCCGACGAATCCTCAATATCCCAAGGCAGGTGAAAATCCATTGGATGAATGCCGGACATTCGTAGCGTACTATAAACAATGTTGTGACAAGAAGTTAAAACAAAAGAAGAACTGGATCCTTACCGAGCACGTTCGGGTCCAGGAGGAATATCGATACAAGGGCAAGACGACGACTGAAGATCAAAAAGTTGGCCAATAGTAGTAAAGATAATGCATGAAGCTCCGATGATGGACGTGAACCTATGATAGTATATCTGGAAAACCGATGATAGTATACCTCGGTTTTTCGACATCATCGCTCGGGGTCGCAACGTGTGAAAGTCCATGCCCAAACACCATCGCGATCATAGCTCACTACCTCATAGCCTGTTGAACTATGTATGCGGCTGCGAGTGCAAAGATAATGAGAAAGGGCGAGGATAAAACGAAGGACGTGGTTTCATTAGATGAAAGTGTCCTGGTTCCCAACGCTGGTTTGCTTGTGTTATCCGTCCGTCCTGCATCGTAGTCATCATCATCATCATCATCATGACCACTCACCGACTCTGAAGTTGCTGTTGCGATCAATTGAGTGATAGCCTTGACTAACTTTTTATCACGTTTTTCCTGATATTTCTTCTCACGTTCAATGGAATCAAGGAGTTTCCTTCCCTGGCTAAGACCAAGTTTCGTCAATCGTTTCGCATCGGCAATGGCATGGGGCCACTTGGACAATGACATGTATGCCTTCACTCGAAGTTGAATCGCAGTAAGATGAATATCTGAAGACTTCTCACTATCGTCATGATGAAAAGATTGTAGAGAAAGGACTAATGTACATGCCAAGACTGCCGCCTTTAGATATTTGGCTCGGTTGGAAGGATCGATATCTGCCTGTTGCAACAAACATCGAGTCAGATTTAGTAGTATCCGTTCTTGCCACAGTTCCTTGTTCTCATAAATACAAATCAAGATATCAGATCTAGAAATAGTCTTATCTTCACCAGAGTCAACGAACGTAACGTCTAATGTATCCTCTTCGATACAATCGATCTCGGCGACTTTCGGATAACCTTGGACCGAGCACAGGATTGATGCACCGACAGATACGACGCTCGATCGCGTCAATGCCAATTCATAGTATGGGATAGCAGAGGTTGGATCACCGATACGAAGAAGCTGATCTCCTCTATCTTTATAAGTCTCTATGGCGTCGTTCGTTGAGTCGTCTATCTTCTGAAGCTCGTCGTCGTATTCAAAGTCTAAAAGTGAACAAAGTCTTGATAGTTCCATTGTCGTCTCTTCATCCTCTTGTAACGGCCTTCTTTGGAGCTTCGGTGTGACTAGAAAGGAGGTTGAAGAAAGTGGTTGTGGGACCGTAGATTCCCATAGGATGGTGACCGTCCCTTCCCCCTCTTCGTGGAAAGTAGCAATCGTAGCCTTGCCTAGAGGCTTGTCATTCTTCGTCCGAGGCACTCGTGCGATAGATCCAACATGGAAATGTTTGTCGTCAATTGTCATGCTACTGACACTATCTGTAGGATGAAATGATACTGGTAGCCAGACGTCCCAACATGAGATGAAGACAGCAAAGGGAGGGAAGCGTGAGGATGATCTTCCACCGATATCATCGGTGAGCTGAAAATTGTCTCTAAACTCAAAAACGGTTTCAAAACTCAAGATCTTTTTGTGAGCGGCCGCATAGCTTACTATCAAAAGCCGGTGCAAAATCTGTTCTTGAATTTTCGCCGCGTTTTTGTTCCCATTACGAATTCTCGAGCATATCGTGCATATGTATGGTACAAAGATTCGCTCGCCACACACACTAGAGAGTATACCAGAAAACCTGTCCGCACTTTCAACACAACCTCAATTTTCACAATCTGGACCCTATAAAGAGATGAAGTCGCTCTATAGATAGATAGAAAGTAGTCTTCCATTTCAAGGAGTGATTTCAGCATATGGGACGCTGGGATGCACTAAAACCGGACAAACCAAACGAGGGATCGGGTCAGCCAAAGTTTCAAACACAGTCCTCGACTCGATTTGGGAAGCATTCGGTAGCGGTTCCACAGACAAGGTTCCCACGAGACGATCATTCCAGGTGGAAGAGCTTTGCTGAACCACAGGGAAGGCCACGACAATGTACATCGTGGGCATCTGTCTTGGACGAAGAGTTGGATCTTTATGAGAAAAATGACCCAAGATACGACAAAAGCAGAATCCAGAAAATTTTGAATGAAATCTCCAACAGTTCCAAAGAACGACGAATTGGAGTCTCGCTGCCTGCTATCATTCGTCTCCTAAAAATTCAAGACAAAGCAATGCAGGAAACGTCTCTCGGAATCATCTCAGATCGTGCAACCGAGGATCTCCCGGCAGGACAGGCTGCTGAGTGTGTCGGAACGCTAACCAAATTTGCGATGCTTCAACCAACTTCTTCCGCCATTATGCAGTGTTTGGGATTGGTGACAGCAGGACAGGCGAAGTTTCTCCCTGCCGAAGAGACTTCAGATCGTGTGATCGGTTCTATTTTACTCCCATTCATTGACGTACCAGGTCTTGACAACCGAGAGGCTATAGCCCCAATATGCAAGTCTATGGAACAGTTACTTTATCATGCACACTTTTCTTCGGCAATGTTGGCTCCACTGGTTCAAGATGTAAATCAAGAAGGGAAAGAAGAAACAATATCGAATCCAATTAGGCGAAGGCTCTTTCGATCATTGCAAGAAAAACTGTTTGCAGGTACGGATGACGATGTGCTAAGAGGCACCGTCTGTTCTTTCCTCGTTACGATGATCGAAAAAATACACAAAATGAATCGATTCACTGCACCCAACGCAGATGTCAAGGAACTGGATTTAGTGAAATTGGAACACTATCTTGCAGATCAGCTTCGCGTTTCATCTACTCTCTATGCTCCGTCTTCAAGGCTCTTAATTGCCCTGCTGAGGCACTATCCGGTTACCAAGCTAGGAACTCGTCTGTTATTTTCAGGCAGTACCATCGACATGGTACCAGATTCACAGGAAATAAGGACGTGCTCCCACTATGCTTGTGAGCCCATTCGGTTTACCCCTTTCTTAGCTTCAGTGCATGAATCACTTGGGACCTCAGATTCTTACCTCGGCTTAAATTGTTTGACCGAGTTGCTCGTCTCATTACCTATGGAATTGTGGGTGACACAGTCAGGTTTAGGGCGAGGGGCAGTTTCTGGCTTCTATCGCAAGGTTGTTGATGCTTTAGTGAACATACTGACCATCTGCAAATCCGCAGTCTTGCGTGAGCGTGGAAAGACCGAAGCGATGGGCAGTCTTTGCAAGCAAGCGTTCCTACATATTCCTTGGCATGACGATCAAGTGATAAAGGCTGGCGAGGATTTGTGGGAATCCTTGATTGGTTGTTTGGATGACAGTGATAAGCCTTACAGAAAAGCCATTTCAGATATTCTCGTACATGGTTTGGGTGGCAAGGTTACTCCTGATGGAAACCTGACTGTCATGATACCTCCGGCTCGTCTATGGATATCCCAAGAAGGCAACGCGCTTCCTTTCCTCCAAAAATTTCTGGAGGCCATGTTTTCAGAACGATGTCCAGTTATGAGGAACCTTTTCTGCGCCATCTTGCGATCTCATCCAGAGTCAGCTATCCCCTGCTGGGAGTCCATTGTCAACCTTGTGCATCATTCTGTGGCATCTGATGATATTGGACGACACGAAACCTGTGCCCATTTATTTGAGGCCTTATTGCTGGGAAGGAAAGACTTCCCAAGCGAAAAAATGAGGGAAGTTTCATCAATGATTTCTTCCTTCTTCTTCGACGTTGTAGCTCGCCTACAACAACAGAACGAGAACGTGAAAATTCGGCATGGTATTTTGAAATCGTACACAGCTCTGACGGCTGACGACTGGTCCTTTCTGGAGAAGGACCGCCCGCTCCTTGATGAACATGTCGAACTGCTCTTTAACGCCTGCTCCGATAAGAAAGCTGACTTACGAAGAGCTTCATGCAAAGCTGTTGGAGAGTTTTGTGCCTTATTCTTCGACTCTTCTAGACTCTCTGAGGACGATGAGACGTCTTCGTCGATCGCTACATTCGTAAATAGAATACTGACGGTCATGAGCGAGAGGTTGAGAATGGAAGGGGATGCATCAGCGATGGCAATGGTGAGTATCTAACGCTGTCTCGAAGGGTGGAGTTATCGTCGACATCCTTCTCACTGTGGTTCTCGCTTTCGAAGGTAATACATGCTTTGGGAAATCTCGCACTCGCCCTTTCCGAAAATGATGGACTCTGGATTCTGGACAATACATCCGCCGTTCGAGTCTCCAATGAGATTCTTTTCGTTCTTGACAATAACTTCAACGACAAAGTTGTCGGAAACGCAGTAAGGGCTATTGGGCATCTTGGGAGTATTTTGATTTTCTTCGGCGAGAATCAGTCGGTGGTAGATATTGTGAACGCTCTATCCGATCGAGTGGCGCGTACTGTTTCCGTAGCCTCTCACCATGACCAGGCCATGATGACGTGGGCAGAGCGATCGTCGGCGAAGAAGCATGGGTGGGGTGCATGTCATTCCCTGGGACGAATGTTTCATGCCATCACCGACGAAGAACCACCCATGGTTGACGCGTTGCGCAATGGTGTCGTACAACTAAGTCAATGCCTTAGTCAGGCCAGAACGCTGTCGGAAAAGGTTGTCCTTGCGTCTATGGCTGCCTTGCTTGGCCTGAAACCCTCTTGCCTGATGCATGTATTGGGCGATTCCGATGTACTCGGGGAGGCATTAGTGGGAGTGTGTACCCTGGTCTTATCGGAAAATTCTAACACCAGGTTTGTCCGACAAGGTGAACCTCTGCTTGCGCATCTGTTGTCTTGTGCATCAGCGAATGATGCCGCTGTATTCTTGAAAAGCAATGAAGCTTCTCCAACAATCTTGAATAATTTGTATCTGTGGATGGTAGAACGTGAAATGGATGGCCGAGCCTTTGAGGCTTTTGCTCTTGCACTACAGCGCCCATTGATCACAACCCGAACGGATGTATCCCTTGAGCAGCATTTTGCTAGTCGAGCACTGATGCAGTACAAGAAGGACCACCGCACGAAGATAGAATTCGATGAAAATAGAGATGAAGGAGAAGACGAACTATAGCGATAGTAACAAATAAACTCAGATTTTGAATACAGTTCCATTTTCTTTCACTATTGGCAGGCGGTAGTGCCTGTGAATCAGGTTCCCGTAGTATCGACACAGGGCCTGCTTAGGCGCGCTCAAAGCATTACCCAGGGGGGGCACCCAATGGCTGGCAGATTTTCCTGTGGCGCTGCACAACTTGCCGTTTTTTCATCCCAAGTATTCATCACACAATACCACTCACCATCGGTGGCTCGATCAATTACGTTACTCTTGGCATCCATACTCTTCAGGACGATTCTCCACTTTCCACAGGCCGGATTGCAACAACGGACCCATTCGTAGGGGTCCTTAGCGCTAGTCGACGTAGCTCGCTTCTTCCCACGAGTAAGTGTCGGTTGTCGTGCTTCGTACTGCTCATTGCATTGAAGTCGACGGACCCAGACACGCAAATGCTTCCGAGTACGAGCATCTGCTGCACTTTCGGGTGTTGTCGTTGCATCATACTCTTCTTCCGGAGCCGAACAACGAGCACGTTCAGGATCGTTCTTATTCATAGAACAATACCACTTCGGGGGGAGCTTGCGCTCATCCACTACACCTCGAAGACGACGCCACTGAAGAACAACAACAAGAATGAATCAGTAATGATGGAAGAGTATGACATCGAAAGCAACTCCTTATCGCGCCTACCTTCTTGCATTTGTCACACTCTACCCAGGTTGCGTTGCTACTTCCTGCAGTCTGTCCAAAAATGGACCCCTCATCACGCTCTGTTTCGGTATCTCCGCTAGATGCCACAGTGCACGTGACGCCGACATTCGGCTCCGGTTTCGGAGATACCGAACGTTCATCCTTTTCACCTCGTTTGCCCTTCTTCTTCTTCTTGGAGGCAATTCGCGAGTTGCTACCACGACTCGCGGCATCATCTCCATCCGTCGCACCGACGACTTCCATTTTGGTTCCCAAGGTACTGACGGAACTTCCACCATGACGTTCTAACCAAAGATGCTTCCTAGCGGCCTGGACGAGGAAATTCCGATCAAGACGGACCGTATGGCCCTTATACATGAATTGAGCTTCCTCCTCGTCTGAATCGGTATCGACGATCGATCCATTCGCCGAATACTGATCTTCCTCAAGGGCGCGGCGCATTTGTTCATTCACCGCCATCTGAGCGGCGGATAAACCTTCCACCGGAGGTAGCTTGACACGGTTTTGTTTCCGCAACTTCTTCGACGGACGGCCTTCAATTTCCTTCTCCTGGGAGGTAAAAAAACAAGAGCGAGA
>Ga0194115_10002480_pt1 | contig 21958 bp, 32 predicted proteins | sample TA2MahsurfametaG_3_FD_148656 | JGI IMG/M metagenome (GOLD analysis project Ga0194115, IMG submission 148656) | Freshwater microbial communities from Lake Tanganyika, Tanzania - TA2015002 Mahale S4 surface | ecosystem: Environmental > Aquatic > Freshwater > Lake | place: Tanzania: Lake... | reverse complement strand
GGTCCCGAGGGCATGAAGCGATACCGCCCGGGGGGCCGCTCCGGTAAACGTCAGATTCGCCGCGATTGCCTGGACGCCGTCGATGGGCGCCGTGTCTTCATAGGAAGCCTCCAACGCGGCACCGCAGATGCCGGGACTCGCAATTGCGTCGGCATCCCAGAAGATCGAGACCGCCTTCCCCGCAGTTGCGGCCAGCAAGTCCGCGAGAACGGGCTCTGATCCTCCCGCCGCGCCGTCAATAAATCCCGACATCGTCACCGTCGCGGCCTGGAGGGTCTTGAAATAGTCGCGGTTTCCGTCCCCGAAAGTCGAGCAGTCTACCGTGTCGGCGACGCTAGCGGCTGATACGTTGTTCAGGAAGGACGAAAGGTTGAATTCGCCAACATAGACCCGCGCCCGATGACCTGATACAAATGCCATGCTTTCTAAGCCCCCTCAGCGGCCGCAGGGGCCTCGACGGCATCGCCAAGGTCTCCACCATCGGGGGCATCGTCGAGCGGGGCTTCTGGGGCATCCTGCGCGGTCACTTTTTCGGCATCGGCCAGAAATTGAGCCTTGTCGACCACGGCACCCTCATCGACAAGCCAAGGCGACGCCTTAACGAGGGCCGCAGGAACTTCGTCGCCCGGGAAGACCTCGATCCCGAGCTTGTCGTTCTGAATATGCGCCCGCGAGACGTAGACCTTCGGCATCAGCAGATTACCTCGACGGTGAAGTCGCATCCCAGGTATGACACGCCGCCCATATCGTAAACCCCGAGACCTTGAGCACTCAAGACCCGGGTCAGATTCGCCGCGCCACCGAGGGTCGTGTCGCCCTCGATCGCGGCCTTGACCGACAAGGCACCGGAACCGTCTAAATACTGCTCGAGCCGTTCTTGTGCGGATCGATCCGTGGCCTTCGCTACCAGCAAGCGGATCGGATATGTCATTCGATCGGCGGCACGGGCCGCGACGTAATCGAAAACAATCGACGAAGGCATGCCGACGATTGCCGCGGGGGCTGCGAAGTTGTCGGGTATTGTCTCGTAACACCGCAGGCCCGAGATCGTCGCTAGCCGGGTCTTCAGCCCCGCTCGAACTGAGGCGAGATTCACAGGCCCCTCCTCGCTCGTAGCTTGCGGACGACCTCGTCAAGGTTGCGGACAATCTGGCTTTCGTACTGCTCAAGCGATCCCCGCAGGTACCGACGGGGAAGCAGGCCCCCCCGCCGCGTGATCGCATCGGCGATGACCTCGGCATCGTGGAACGTGCCGCCTCGGCCCTTGCGCTCGGCCCATCCCATCAGGGCCCCAGGTGGGACGACGTGCCGCTTCCGAGGCCAAGACGGATGATCGTGCACGAGCCCCGTACCGAACTCCATGTAGGCCCCGTACGGCTTGCCGTTCTTGCGGACGTTCGTCCCGATGGACGCCGTGACCTTCTGGCCTTCAATCTTCATCTGATAGTTGATCGAGGTCTTGAGCAAGCCGACATCGACAGGAGCCCGCCTGCGCGCTTCGCCCGCGACGACCTGAGCGGCCGCGTCGATGTATTCCCTGAGCACGTCAACCGCGTCGCGCTCGACGTTCAAGGCCCGGACGATCTGGTCCAGGCCTCGGACCTGCAAGTCATAAGAAGACATCAGACCAAGCCCACGAGGCCGATCTTGCGATAGGGGGCGATCAGAACCTGAACGTCAGGATCGATTGCCCGAATGGCAATCGACTGTCCAACCTCGCCGCCCCCGGCGACGCCGAACGGGGCGTCCTTTCTCTTGAATAGACGACCCGCCAAAATGAGACAGGCCTCATTGATTGCGTCGGGCACGGCCGAGAAGCCGAAGGTACCCGTCACCTTGACCGCCTCGCGACTCAGGTCGAAAGCCTCGCCCGCGAGTGGCTTCATTCTAAGCTCGGTGTAAGGGTAAGAAATCGAGGGATTGTTCAGGGGCCCGAGCTCGTAATCGGCCGCAGGGATCGCGTTTGACCAGGTCCGATCAAGATTCCGATCCGTAGCCACGGCCGATACAGCTTGACAGTCCTCGATCAAAACGAGGACAGAGGATGCCGCGGTGAAGTAGCGCACCTGCCCCGCAGCCGTTGAGAAGAAGTAACGATTGCACACCTTGTCGATCGCCCGGGACGCGGCCTCAACAACCGCCTCGAGGATGCTATCGTCCGCGGTGTCGGCCGCCGGGATAGAAAGCCTCGCTTTGAGTTCGTTCAGGGTCGCATACCCGTTGACGATCGCCACGTCTAGGCCTTCTGACGCAATCCGCGAATCCGCGACCTAGGCTCTGCGTCAACGTCGTCCTCGGCCTGAGCCCGGGACTCAACGTCAACGAAGGACGCGGGAGAGTCCGCGATGAGCACGGCCTCAAGCTTGGGATCCTCGATTATGTCGCCAGGAACAAACGCCCCAGCAGATGAGGCGTATTTCGAGACACACTTCAACATGACGCCAGCCTTTCCGGTCTTTCCTTATTATGCGAGGGACCGAGACCGAAGCCCCGGCCCCTCGGCTTTGCCGTTTGCCTAGACGCCTTGACAGTCGAGCAGGACGTAGACAACGACCGCAAGATCCGCCGTTACGGCATCCCATGCTGCGCTGGTCGTTATCTCGACGCCAAGCTTCTGGCCCACTGTAAACGGCACCGCCGTCTGCGGGAAGACGGCCGAGGCCGCGACGCCCGTCGTCAATGTCTGAGTGGTCGTTGCCTGCTCGGTCCCGTCCAGCGTCACGCCAACCGCGAGGGATCCCGCCGTTGCCGCGAGCGTTGTGTCCACCGAGATACCCACCACCGACCCGGCCCAAGGAAGCGAGAGGCCCTGCACGGTCAAGGCCATGCCGCCGCTCACTTCCTGAATGTTCAGCTGCGCGTCCGTCTGAGATGCCGCGACGGCATCTTGAACGAACACGAGCGGGACAATCTGCCCCCGAGCGGCAATCTGCTCGAACTGCTTTGGCATTTTCGCAGTCCCCTACAAGCTGATGTTGTAGAGCACGGACGCGCACTCGATCCCGCTGGCTGCACCAGTCGGCGAGTAGCGGCCGAGGCCGAGACGGAACGAGGCCACGAGGCGCGACTGCTGCATGCCAGGCATCCTCTCGAGCTCAAGAGTCACGGCCTTGCGGAGACCGACCTTGAATCCGTTACGGTTAAAGGCAACGAGTTGACCCTTCGTGTTGTTGGCCGCGGTCGCGCTGATCTTGCCGTCCGCCTCGGTCAGACCCATCGCCATCGTCGAGATGACAGGGCATCCGAGGACGTTGCCGACCTGACCGACAAGAACCCCGGCTTGCGGGCCGAACTTGTCGACCGTCACGACCTGATCAAGCTGGGCGATCGCGTCGGCGGTCTGCGGATCGCACACATAAATGAGATCCTGCGACCTGACGGGATGCCCCCAGTCGATCTTGAAAGTCGAGTCCAGCATCTTGCCCTTCAGGGCCGCAAGCTGACTCAAGGCAATCGCGCCCGACGCGTTGATGCCGTTGCTCGCATTGTCAACCAGGCCGACATGCCGGATGCCGTCGAAGGCCAGGAAGAACTTATCGTTCGCCGGGTCTGCGTCATCTGAGTTGATGTTCCCGGTCGCCGCGTCCGTCGTGTCGCCGTTGAGGACGACCGAGTCACTGAAGAACGCGAGCGACGCGGCAACCTGGGCCCGGATGAAAGGCAAGAAGGGGATGATTGCGTCCTCTTCGAGCTCGTAGGTCCAGAGTTGATTGATCAACATCTTCTTCGCCGTCACCGAGACCCGATTGCTGCCGACGCGTCCAGTTCCAGCAAGGAAGCTGTTCTCGGTGGTGTTCTCTGCCGCGAGGATGGGCTCGGGCAAATCAGCAACGACAGGCAGGAAGGCCGAGGGATGAATCATCTCGAAGGTGTCGAGCAGGCCGAAGACCCGGCTATCCTGCCGAGCGGCATCCCAGAGTTCCGAGACGTACTGAACGCCGACGAGCTCTTGACCGAAGCCAGTCGCGCCCTCGTTCTGAGTCGCCTTGGTGAAGGGCACCGCGGCGAGGCTCGCGGGGTAGGCCTTGATGTACCGCTTGCTCACGGCCTCGGCCGCGTTGCTCAGTTCCTCGGAAGGACCGATCCCGGTCTGCCGATGAGCGGACTTCATGATGTCGTTGAGCATCTGCACGTCACCCGAGGCCATCCCGGCGAACTTGCTGCCTTGGGTGTTGGCGTCGCCCGAGAACGCCATCTTGCGGGCGAGGCCCGGGTTCGCCTTCACGACGGCCTCGATCTCACCGATGCGGCCCTCGAGGCTTGCGCCCTTGGCCTCGACCTGCGCGACGAGGTCGCCCAGGAGCTTCTCAACGTCGCTCACTTGTTAACTCCTCCAATTGCGGCTACCGCCGCCTTAAGTGCTCTCACCAGTGTTTCCGGCTTGGCCGCTTCTTGTCTAGCCCCCCCCGCCTTCGCGGAGTCCTCGACGACCGGGGCTTCGTCCTCGGGCATTTCTTCGTTCTCGTCGTAGCCCTCGAGAAGGGCGTCAACAACCGCAGCCGCCGACACAAGATGATCCCGCAGGGCGAGCAAGCGCTCGTTCTTTGCCATGGGCTTTTTCGGCTTCTCGCCGATCATGTCCTGCTCGTCGTCATCTGGCCTGTTCATATAGCTCCCCTTGGCGAGATCCGCCACTGACTCCGGCAAGTCGACGCCCGCCTTCTCGTAGTACCGCTCAACAACCCGCGCCATGCGCCTGCGATCCTCCGGGCTCAGGCTGCCGCCGCCCTGTCCGCCTGCGAGGATGTTCGCGATGATTTGCACCGGACGAATATGCGCGACCAGGCGATCGCCGACCACGTCCGCGAACGGGTACGCGTAACCGCCGAAGTCCTCTTCCATTCCGTCGCGGACAAGCATGAAGGCCCGAGCATAACGGTCCCATTCCATCTTGTCTTTATCGCCCGACTTGTCCGAGGATGCCCATCGCCGAACGCGGTCTTGCGCCTCGGGCTGATTCCATACCAGATCGTCCGATGCCATGGGCAAGTCGCGGAACGGCTGAACGGCCTTGACCCGAAGTGCGGTCGGGTTTGCCGGGATCGCAACAAGACTTACCTCGAGTAACTCCTTCTGCACATGGTGGACCGTGCGGCCTTCCTTCCGCCGCTGCGTCGATCGAAAGCCGACCGAGACCGCATTGAGCATGCCTTGCTCGACCAAGGCCTTCGCCACCTTGCCCCGTTCCGTGTTGGCGAACTCAATGTCGACAACGTAGCCGGAACCCTCCCTTCGGGGCTCACCCACGGCTTTGCCGACGATGTCCTCGATCGACTCGTAGCGATGAGTGTCCAGAATGACCGGGTTCTTCAAGTAATTTGCAAAGTCCCATCCTTCAGCCTCGACAACCTCGCCTTGCCGATCGAGGGCGTCGGTCGTCATCACGAATGACGCCTTCCCGTCCTTCAGGGACAGGGGCGCTCGGAACTCGCGACGATCCCGAAGCCGTTCTTTCTCTGCCATGATCACGTCTCGCATATGGTCCAGGCCTCTTGAGCCTATCACCAGCCACTTGACCTGAGCAATAACCCCTGCAAGTCGGAAGTCCTCGAGATGCCGCGCAGCCCAGGCCTCACGCAATCGAACCGCCTCTTCCTCAGTGTCGGTCTCGGGGGACCGACGATCCCGGGCCATCGGCGCAAGTCGATTGAACTGCTTGCTTCCGAGGATGTTGCCGCCCCTATCCCATATCTCGGGATAGTCATCCTTTAGTGCTTGCGCCTCGTTTAGCGGGAAGAGGGGATACCTGCTCGACCGCAGGGACACGGGCGAGTCGTCCCCGGCCTCGGGGAAGTTCGTGATCGGCATCTACTCTAGAACCTCGGTCTCATTCACGCCTGGGGCGATCTCATCGATGCCCGGGGCAAAGCCGACAATCGCCTCAATGCTGCATCGGCAGTTGATGTCCTCGCCAGGTTCCCCGAGTTGCCCGGGAGCGGGTCCGCTTGCCCCGGATACCGAGACAAAGTTCGCGCCGAGGGCGACCCGCTGATCGTGCAGAAGCGCATGCGTCTCGCGGGTCCGATCGTCGAGGGCCGCAAGCCAGACCTTCGATTGCACGTTGCCCGACTGACGGAAGCCTTCCTCGAGCCCGCCGTTGTAGGCCCCGATGACCTCGGTCCGAGCGATCGTTTCGGCCCTCTCGGGCCCAAAGGCCGGGAGTTCTTGGACGATCTCGACGAGGTTGTCGATGCTCGTTCCGCCTTCCATCGCCCGCGTCAACTTGGCCTTTAGCTCCCGCCACGCGCTGTCGGCAACCTGCTCGACGAAGCGTTGTTCGCGCCTCCGCAGCCACAGTTCGGATCGTACGTTGCGAGCGTCGAATGAGATGCCGACTCGGGCCTTCATCATCCCAGATCGCCCCCCCGCGGCGAAGGTCCGGTCCATGACCGGGAAAGTCGTCCGATAGGCTTCCGCGATAAAGTCCCGGTTCTCGTCGTCGTCGTCCAGGTCCAGCCCCCCGGCCTCTGCCTTTCCCGTCCGTCGGATCTGGGCTGAGTAGTGATCGATGAGCCCTTCTTGTACGCCCCGGACCGCGGCCTTCATCGACCGCTCGAACGGACGAATCGCTCGATCCCGAGCCGTCATCGCCGCACGATGCAGAACAGACCCGAAGGCTGGGACGGCGTCGATCCCCCCGAGAACCGAGACAGGTCCTCGAGGGCCTAGGCTTTTCCCCGCAAGACCCGCAGTTCTGGTGACGGTGCCGGGGGATTAGCCTGTCCGGCCTGGGGGACAGGAAACAGCCCCGGGGCAAGCGGAGGCTCGTCGCCCCAAGCGTAACCCTCGCCGCCTGCGGGCAGCAGATCGGGACGGTAGACCTCGAGCAACTTGTTCAGCGGGACGCCCATCCCGTAAAGCTTGACCATCTGGTCGGTGATCTCGGTCTGGTCTTCCTGCATCGCCGGGATCTTCGAGAAGTCGAACTCAAGAACAAGGTTGGGACCGAACATCGGCATCAACTGCTCATTCAAGGCCCCCGCGATCCTGCGGGCCTCGGGGATGACACAATCGGTATAGAAAGCCTTGTCCGCCTCGCTCACGTTGTTGTAAGTCGCCCGCGAGAAGTCCTGCAACTTGGTCGGCGGGATCTTGAAAGCCCGGGCTACGTCACCGAGTGTCCAGTTCAAGAGCTCCATGAACTGGGCATCCGAAGGCGACAGGGCCGGGGTCTCAATCTTCATCGGATGAGAAAAGACCGCGAGCCGATGCGCCCGGTCCTTCCCCTTGAGCCGGATGTTCAACTGCTCCTCGATCTGCATCCGTTGTTCTTTCGTCAGGGCGATCCCCTGCTCGGCCGGGTACATGATGCCGCCAGGATTCATTCCGTTACGGAAGATGTTGCGATTGCTCTCGAGGGCGTCGAGGTTCGATTCAACCGACAGCCTCGCCGCCTCAAGCGGGGACAGACACCGGAACTCGTTCGCCGGGTCGGGGATCCCGTGAATCCACACCACGTCGTCCGGGTCGAGTCGGACTTCCTTGTTCTCGGACTTGTAAAGGTAGCCCGCGATGTATTCCGTCGGATGCGGAAGGACCCGCATCTTCGCTGCATTGGCGAACCAGAGCTCGATCGGAACCCCGCGACCGTCCTTCTCAACGACCAGGAACGCTTGACCGTAGGTGCACATCGAGACCTCGACGGCCTCGAGCAGACGCCCGAGCGTCCAGTGAGGATTCACCTTCGAGAAGAGGTCATAGGCCGATCCCGCGAAGACCTCTTCGCCGTGCTCGCCGCTATAGTCCATGATTCGGACGGGTATCGCGGACAAGGCCGACGCCCGAAGGTCAGTCGCGGAATAGACCGCGGTCGAGAGCTCGACAACCTTCGATGCCGAAAGTCCGCGTCGCTCGTCACCAAAAGCGAAGGACGCGAAGCCCGCGTCGGTCGCGACCGTCGCCGCCCCAAGTCGCCACGCCTTGACCGCCGCATTCCACCGCTCGAGCATGCCCATGACTCAAGGGTACCGCCCGGGACCGCGGCCGTTCAAGACCGGACGAGATCCTTCACCATTTCCTCGATCAACTCGCCCTGCCTCTTCCCGATCCGCGCCGCCTCGGCGAAAGATTCCTCAGGACATCTCGAGCGACCCGTACCCGAGCGCCCGGTGCGCGTAGACCAGGGCATCAACCATGTCGTCGTGGTCGGCAACCGGGAACCCCAGAAGCTCCCGCGTGAAATCGCCGGGTAGGTCGGGGGCAAGGTTCACCATCCCCTGCTCGAATCGCGCCTGGATGCCCGTGAACCGCGTCACCTTGTCCTTGTCGGGACGGACCCCGACTACCGGAAGATCCGTCGTCCTCAGAAGCTCGGTCACGACCGCGGCTTGGAATTGCACCTGCTCGACGGCCACGGTCCGGGGATCCCATCGTTTCGCGAACCCGGCCACGAAGCCGAGGACCTGATGAAACGGCAAGCGAGCCCGGGCCACGTCGAGGACCCATAGCCTACCATCGCGGTCTCGCCCGAGTGCCACGGCCGCGGTCCAGTCGGCCCCGTCCTTCGTCGAGATCGCAAGGTCAACCCCGACGGCCACGTCCAGCCCCTCCCGCTCGGGAGGCTCGGCGACCCGGATCCATTCCCGGCGAAGCAGGGCCCCAGCCGCGGACACGAACTCCGCACCGAACTCCCGACGGAAGACTATCGCGGGCAAGGTAGACCGGGCCGCGTCAATCTCGGCCGCGTCTAGGTGCGGGTTCGTCCAACTCGGCAACTGCCACGACCGGACCTCGAGGTCTTCGCCCTGGCCCCGCTGCACAAGCTCGTGGAACCATCCTCCCTCGACGTTCGGGGTCGAGATGATCAGGGCCTTGCCCCTCCGGTCCGCGAGAGCAGGCCGCAAGACCTCTTCCCAGACCCGACGCGCAACGAAGTCGGCCTCGTCCATCACCAGGAAGTCGAGCCCCTCGCCCCGCAGGTTGTCCGGGTTGTCGGCGGACTTGAAGGCGACGAACCCGCCAGACGGGAATTTTAGGGTTCGTGTTGATTCGATTGCGGTTGCCCCGAGATGCCGCGACATGGCCCGGACCTGCTCCCATGCGATCCCCGAGATCGAGTAAGTCGGGGCCACCCACCATACCCGCTTGCCCTCGAGGCCTGCCCGCAGGGCGAGGGACGCACCGAGGCGGGTCTTGCCCCATCGCCTGCCGCAGACAAGAACTCGAAACCGGGTCGGATCCTTCGCGACCTCGAGTTGCGCCCGATGCAGCCTCGGAAGACAAATCCTCAGGGGCATCCCCCCCCGCTCGCTAGCGCCACGAGGATCGCGACGTGCCCCGCCAGGACGACGGCCAAGGCCACGAAGTCCCAGAGGCACCAGTCCGACGATGCCGGGGCGAGTTGACCTGTCATGCGAACAGCCTCATTTGCCCGCGAGGGGCCTCGGAAGCCTGGACTTCGGTCACGGGCTCAGGCGCAACATGCCCGACGGCATGCCGGATGCGGGCCCGAGCAATCGCGGCATATTCCGGCGATAGCTCGATCCCCAAGAATCGGAAGCCCTCGAGGACCGCACCCTTGCCCGTGCTGCCCGATCCCGTGAAGGGGTCGAGGACCAAGCCGCCGAGCGGCGTAACTAGGCGGCAGAGATAGCGCATCAGGTCCGAGGGCTTGACCGTCGGATGGATGTTGCGCCTTGCCTCTGACGGCCTGCCGCCGTCGCGTAGCGCACCGATGCCGCCGTCGCGTAGCCCCTCGTCCCGGTCGGCCTTGCTCGCCTTCGGGCTGTAGAAGAAGCGTGCTGCACTCGCGCCCTCGTCCCCCGGGAACAGCCCCACGACCTCCTCGCTCCCGTCGTGGATCAGGTTCGCGGGCCAACGGCCTGCATCAATCGAAACGGGGCCGCCGCCATTCAATGATCCGTCAAGAGAACCCTTCAACGAAATCCCTTGAACATAAGACGGCAAGCCTGCTTTGGCGGTTCCGCCCTCCGTCCCCACCCTGCACCCGTCGATGTTCAGCGCCCCGGTCCCGTGCGCTAGTACGTTCTGCGCCACGGTGCCCACGAGCGGCTTGCGGGCGACGACGATAGGCTCGTGAGCAGGCTTGAGAGCCGTGCCCCAGCCGGACCAGCGTTCGGCCTCGGGCGTGGCGGGAGCGGTAGGCGTTATGCCTTCGCCCCAGGAACCATATCGACCCGTTGAAACAGACTGCGCGCCTTTAATTGTGATGCCAACCACCTGCCGCACCGCACCCGCCGCCGCATCGATCGCCTTGCTCACGTCGTGCGACTTCGGGAATCCCGACCCGTAAACCCACATGATTTGATCGCGGATCTCGAACCCGGCGTCCTCGATCGCCACGGCCATCCGGTGATAGGTCCGGCTTCCCGAAAACGCGAGCAGGTGCCCGCCTGGCTTCAGCACCCGCAGGGCCTCGCGCCACACGTCTACCCGGAAGGCGACGCCCGACGCGTCCCAGGACTTGCCCATGAACCCGAGCTCATAGGGGGGATCGGTCACGATGGAATCGACGGACGAATCGGCAAGGGTCCGCATCTTCTCGATGCAGTCGCCCACCAGAACCTCGGCTTGGGTCATGCCTTATGGGCCTTTAAAACGAAGCAGGCGATATGCCTTCCTGTCCCTTTGCCTTGGCTGTTGTCTTCAGTAGCCAACCACTTCACGTCGCCCAGGTTGCGAACCTCTGCGCCTGCCTGAAGCAGCATTAGGATCCACTTGTCGACCGGGTAGACCAGAACAACATCTTTGCCTTTGGCCTGTTCTTCAATGGCTTTTCGCACCCACGCAGTCGGCCCCTTCTTCTTTCCTTCGTGGATAATCGAACCGAATGGAGGGTTGACGTAGTTGCTGCTTCCCCACTCTCCCGTCAGGCCGTCCCAGTCGTCGGGTTTTGGGTATGGGCACGGGTCAAAGGTGAAGCCAAACTCATTGTTGAGAGGGGCATAAACCTCTGGTGGAGTAAGCCAGTAGTGCTTTCCGTCTCCTCCGTTGCCCCGGTGAAACTTGTTGTCCTCCGGGTTCTTCCTGCTCACCCCTCGCCGCCTTCCTCGTCAGGCCACCGGATGATGATCTCTTCCTTCGCCTGCTGCTCCACTTGCCGCTTTTCGGACCTGCCTTCACGGGTCATTTCCCACCATCGGATCGCCTGAACGTCGCCGTCCTTCGCCCGTTGAAAAAGGGCCTTTCCTACGATTGCCGCGGCTTTGGCCCTGCCCCTCTGTAAGGCCGCGCCAAAGTCTTCGTTTTCCTTCGCTCTCTCGTGCACCGTCCGCTCGGAAAAGCCAACAATGCAGCCGATTTGCGCGACGCTCAAACCGTACCCGGCTAGCTCTTCCACCTGGCGTAGCATGTTGTCATCGACCTGCGGAACAACCTTCGGCATGTCATAGCCCCCCGAACTCAAGCTCGCCCCATCTCGTGATTGTAGTTCCGCCCGACGTTCTTGCGCCGGACGCTATCCCTTATCTCGCCCCGCCCTGGTAGGTCTGGCATCAGTCCTTGCCCTTGCGTTTCTTGCCGTCCGGGTCCTTGACCTGCGAGATCCGCACTTGGCCCCGCTCGGTCTTCCATCGCGCCACGAGTCCATCCTTCGCCCGCATAAACACGACCCGGACCGGGGTCGCATCCCCCAGGACCGGGGTCATGTCGGGCAAGTGCTCGAGGGCAACCGCAGCGATCGCCCGCGGGTCCTCCTCTACCATCCGATGGACCTTGTCGCTCATCTTCCCCTCAATGCCCAGGATTAGGTCTCCGCCCTCGGTTTCGCCGATAGAAAACTTCCCCCCCGCGGCGAGTATCGCCCGGAATGCCTCGAGCGGGGTCATTGTCTGCCCCCATGATCGATCCTGACCCATCGCCGCCGCTCTTTTTGCAGTTCGGCCGATGCCCGACGGTCGAGGTCCATCCACTCATCGAAGCACTTTCGACACAACTGCTCCCGATGAAGCTTCGTCCCGTCGAGTACCAGGGCGAGCGTAGCACAACCGGAGCATCGTATTTCAACTGGTTTAAGCATCGGCCGAGACGCGGACGACCGCGACCCATCGCGGACTTGTCTTTGCCTTCGGTCGCTTTCTCACGACCAAGTCGATCACCTGCTCGTCATCGTGCCACGCAATCCCATTCAGAGCGTCCATCACCCCTCCTGCGAGGTTGTCAACATCCCCCTTTCCCGTCCAGAACCAGAGCTCGAGGCTGAGTCTATCTTGACGCCAGACCGGGCATCCACTCAAGGCCAGAGCAACTCTTCCGGCAATCTGTCTCTTCCAGGCCATGTATTCGCCTGGCATGTAAACGTGCCCGCCCTGCGTCGTCCTTGGCCTAGGCTTGACCCGGGCCGGGAATCCATCGGATCGGATCGTCAAGACCCCGGCCTCGAGGACGACGGTCAGGGGTTGTAAATTGTCTTGAAGTCGTCGCTCAGCCTTTTGCCGCACCCGCGGCAGATCGTCGGGCCCCTTTTGGCGCTGACCTCGTGCAGGTCGCACTCCCGACAGTGATGATGAGAGATCGTCAGGAACTCGCCGCAGGTGAGACACTGCCAAGGGAACCCGTCGCCCTTCGCCTGCGTCCTGCGGTTCTGCCGCCCCTGTAAGCCCCCAGAGCGGGACTTGCCCAATCCACCCATCCCTTCGCACCCCTAGCCCTCTTGCGTTGCTTCTAGGGGCTCGTAGCGGGTCCGGTAGGTTGTCCACCATCGGATGATGCCTTCCCGATTATCACGGAGCCGGGTCAGGATGTCACCGGGGACCTCAAAGCCGGGTTGGACCATCAAGGCAATCCCCCGCTCGGGGTCCGACTCGAACCAGATCATCCCCGTCGCGCCGATGTCGGCCAGGATTTCAGACACCGTCCGGTCCCCGGTCTCGCGGTCCCATCCCTCGAGCTCGCCTTCCCGCGTCCATTCCGAGCAGGGGACGAGGGTCCATTCGGCTTCGGCAGGCTTCTCAATCGTCCGGCTTCCTGGCTTCTTTCTCATCGTTTCGGCCCTCCTTCGGCCGGGTTGGTACCGCTGGGGACCAAATAATTCAACATTGACGCGGGTTTGCGCCCTTTTTTCCCGGTCCCAGAGATCCGCAACTTTATACATGTACGAGACATGTATTTATTCCTTCTCTCTCTCTCATGTATTTAAGTTTTTCTAGGACCGTGTACCAAGGGGCATCAAAGCTAACAGGCACGGGAAAAAAGCGGTCCCCAGCGGTCCCCACGGTACACGTCACCGCACGATCCTCAGGCCAGGGAATACCCTCGGCCTCGCCCCGCCGTTATCCCTTGGCCTTGTCACGACCCTGCGGAAGTGCCGCTCAAGTTCCGACTCGAAAGTCCGAGCCGCGAGGGGATGGTATCCATTCGTCCCGCACCAGGACCGATAGTCCTCGTGAAGCTTGGCGGTCTCAACGGTGCCGAGGCCCGTGTCATCGACCCGGTCATCGACCCACTGAAGAAAGGGATTCACGGCCTCGCGATAACGCGCCTTCGTGTTAACCATCTCGAGCGATTCGGCGATGCCGTTGGCCTTCAGTAGCTCGAGCCCGTAGATCGCCCAGTTGAAAATCCCGGGCAACTCGCCGCGCAACTTGCCGAGGATGCCGTAGTCCTTCTCTTCCTGCCGAATCTTGACGTTGAAGGGAAAGATCAGGAGCCGCCGCCAGATCGCGTCAGTCCGATCCGCGAACCGCGGAAGGACATTCGTCGAGAAGGTCAGCCGCGCCGTCGGCCGTGCCTGATACGGGTCTTTGTGCTTTCGCTCAAAAGTCATTTCCTCGCCCGAGATCAACTGCTTCAAGACGCCTTCCGCGGCCTTGTCGATCTCGCCCATTTCATGCGCGATGTTGGCCGACTTGCCGACCATCGCGGCGAGGTCGAACCGCTCACCGAACCGCTCAAGCGGCACCGTTGAATAGTTCCCCCGGCCGACCAGGTCGCCGAGGATCTCGAGGACGGTGGACTTGCCGTTCGACCCGTCCCCGACCAGGATCGCGGCGAGTTGATGCGAAATGTCGGGGACCAGGTTGAGCCCGAACCATTGTTGAAGCCGGGTCCGAGTATCCGCATCCGGCATGATCTTCTCGAGCACCGACAACCAGAGCGGACAGTCGGACTCGGGATCGACCGCGAAGGGCAAACAGACCGTCGCCAGAAGTGCCGGGTCATGAGGCTTCAGCCAGCCGTCCCGCTCGGCAAGGTAGCCGTCGACATTGACGATTCCGTTCTGCGCGACGATCGACAGCGTCCCTTCCCCGGAAGTCCAGCCCCCGAGCTCGATTTGCTTCGGGATGCTAACTCGAGGCGCGAGGTTCGCCACAACATCCCCGACGAATGCCCGCTTGCACTTGCTCACGAGTTCCGGGGCCTGCTGCATCCTGGCGAGGACCGACTTCCCGACTTCCTCTTCCGTGATGAGCTCATAGCACTTGCCGTTGAACTGTAGCCAGAATCCCCGGTGCTGGGCGAGGGGCTTGTCCGCAGTCGCCTCGATGTATGCCCGGGCCACGTCGTCCGGCTGAACGACCTGCTTTGCGTCGCCCTGGGGCTTCTCGACCTTGAGCCCAGACGCCAAGCCGATTTTGATCCGCCGAACCGGAGTCCCGGCCTCGTACCCGTCGACGACCCGCTCGGCAATGTCGACAAGGACCCGGTCCTCGAGCGGGGGGACCACCGCGGTCTCGTTCATTCCCCGGAGCGCTGCGAGGATCGCTTCATACCCGAGCCCCTGCCGCCGCAGGGATCCCGCCGTCGAGAAGACCGCCTCGTTCCTGCCGCCCTCGCGGATGATCCCGTCGGCATCCGTTCGGACAGGTGACGCCTCGCCCCGTGGCCGGGTCGCCTGCTTCAATGCCTCGTCGAGCCACGCGGGAACGGCCTGCGGTTCGTCCTGGCTCTCAACGTCAACCGCGTACATGCGCTTGTTTTTGTGAATCGACCCGGGGGCCACGACGAAGCCACGCTCGCCGCGAACATCGACGCCCGAGGCCAAGGCGCCGACCGAGTTCCGCACGTCCCAGCCCGGATGCTTGTAGTAGACGTGCGCCCCTCGCCCGGTCCTGACCATGAAAAACGGCGTGTCCTGATTCCGCTCCTCGAACCAGCAAACGGCGTCCTCGTTGTCGAGGTCGAGAAGCAGAAGCCCGGTCTCGGCCCCGGTGACGATGCCCGCGTTCCGGCCTTGCCGATACCACTTCGCCGCCTCGGCCGCGTCGTACTGAGCCCCCGGGGCCTGCCACCCTCGGTCGATGGGATGCTTGCCCTGCGAGTCGCAGGTCTCGCGGCCGCAAGTGCATTTGCCGTCGGGCTTGACGTGATGCACCGCGATGAAGACTTGCCCTAGCCTGGCGACGGACTCGAGCTCTCGCAAACGTGATTCGATAGGGTACAATTGAATCATCCTCTCTATGGTGGGGCGGATATCGAAACCCCGAGGCCTCACGCGCCCCGGGGTTTCATCATACCTGAGGCTTGCCCCCTAGAACTGGATCTTTTGCGCGGCCTTCTTCGCGGACAGATCGGGAAGCACGGCCTCAACCTTGGTCCTCGCGGTACCGTTGGCCGAGACCTTTTCCTTGACCTCGACGAAGCAAGACAGCCCGACCAGGCCCGCGATATCCGGGTCCCCGTCCTTGTCGACACCGTCCCATGCCTTGTTACCGTTCAGCGACTTAGCCCAGGCGAAGGCCTTAGACTTCTCGCTCCACGCCTGCGAGGTCGAGCCCGAGACCATGTCGCCTTCGTGCTCGCCGTCCGCGATGCGGAAGACCCACTCGACAATGTCGGTCGGTCCCTCGGCCGTGGTGATCGTCTTCGCGTCGAGGTTGTGAAGGATCGCTTGATAGGTGCCCGGGCTGACCTGGGCGAACGTCGTGGTCCGCTTCATCTTCATCTCTGGTTTGCCTTTCTCTAGAAGTCCGAGCCGTGAAGCTCGATCTCGATGTTGATGCCGTGGTTCTTGCCGGGACCACCACCGGTAATCTCGTTCACCCGCGCCGAGGCGGTTCCGCCTGCGGCCAGGTGATCCGAAACTATCTCTGCCGTCGGGCTGCCCGTCGCAGGGAGGAACCCGATATGCTCGCCACCGAGCAAGACCTTGACGGCCTGCGCTGTTCCGTCGGTCCTGCGGGGACCGTGCGGGTTGTCCTTGTCCCATGCTAGCTCGAGCGGATGACCTGGCTCGCACGTTGTCCAGTCCGGCCCGCCTTCCCGAAACGTCGTCCCGACGACCTTCGTGTTGATGTGCCGAAAGACCAGCTTAGCCGCTGCCCGCGCATCTTCGACGAGGGCCTTGTGACATGCGGCCTTGTGATCGCACCAGCGGCACTCGAGCACCTCCTGATAAGCCGGGAGGGTCTTGTTCGTTACATGAGAGATGATGCCCTCGGCCCGCGCATCCATCCCCTGGGCTATCGCGATTGATTCGCGAGACATCGGGAGCGGACAGACCAGATAGGTCGGATTAAGGTCCTTCGGGGCCTTCAGCCCCGCGGGTATCGACCCGTTCTTGTTCACGTAAACAATCGCGGCCCGAATGGACTTTGACTGGACCGCGTACCAGGTGACCTGCGCGACGTGCTCGGGCTTCGGACCCTTCTTTGCTACCTCGATGTAGCCTTCGACGTTGATGGTCTTCAGGTCGATCAAGATGCCCTCGCGCACGAGTCGCAGGTCCGAATGCCCGATCATGACGCCCGAGTCCCACGTCTCTTCCGACGGAACCTCGGGCAGGTTGCCTTGGACGATCTCGTGCGTCTTCGTCCCGACCTCAAAGGCGAGGGCCAGCTTCCGGGGAAGCTGAATGACCTCGGCCGGGTCGAGCCGAGCCGCGAGGACCTGCGCCCGGTCGCAGCGATGAATCCCAGAAGGACGAACCCTCCACTCGCCCCGAACGCGTTGTCCGAGGCGATCAAGTGCCAGGTCCATGGTCCGCTCACAGGCGGCCTTGATTTCGTCCGGGCTCATACCTGTGACCTCTTCCGCGTTGCGAGGATAATTTTATCGAGTGCTGAAACATCCGGCGAGAGGGTTCGCCACGCGACCATGCGCTCTAAAAACTGGACGATCTCCCGTGGAAGCCCTGTAGCAATTTTCTCAATGTCGCTATCGCTTAGGCAGCGAGCAAGCTCGCTAATTAGCCATCCGCTGACGAAGGCCCAGCCCTTCGACTCAACTTCTTCTTTCAGATTCATGCCTCGCCACCTTTCTCTTGCTCCAGGCTCTCGAGCAGAAATGCCCGCATGTCCCATACGCGGTGCGGGACGTTCATCCCGATCCGGTCTGCCAGGTGCAAGGCAAGAAGAACCCGCTCAACATCGTGGTCCTCGGGGTTTGCCAGGATATCCTCGATAAGCGCCTCAATCGAGGCCCGCATCAGCAGGCCACCGCGAACACACGCAACCCCGCGAAATCGTCGGGCCACAGTGCGTTGGGATGAGCCGCGTCAATCGCGGCCCAATCCTTAGAAGAAAGGTCGGCGTCCGACATTTCGTGGAGCTCGCTAGTGCCAAGCAAGTCCTCGGCCGCTGCTTGTGATACCGCGAACGTAGCGGGAGCGCCATTGGACAAGATGAACTGCATTTGAATCTCCTTGGGGAACTGGGGAACTGTTTATCGTCGGCCGGGGCGACCCTGGAGAGGCGTGCCCCGACCGTGCTTCTAATGTACCACGGGGAACATTTACCCGTCAAGGGGTTTGTAAGAAGTTCTTCGCGAAGGCCGCGTCATAGGCCATTCGCCAGAGCAGAAGCTTGCCCAGGACGTACGTTATCTGGTTTCTCTTCGTCCGATTCCGTTGTTGCGCTCGCCTGCACGGGCTGCACGTTGGATCAACGGCCCCGGTCCGTACGTTAACGTAAAACAACTCCGCGGGCTTGGGTTCGGCCTTCTTCGCCTTGGCCCTCGCCCGCGCTTGCTTAGCCCTGCGATCGGACTCGAGGAAGCACGGCTTGCAGGTCGCCATGAGCGAGCCGTCCGTCCACCTCGCCGGAGTAGAGCTTCGCGAGGTCGTGCTGCGGCAGCGCCTGGAAGGCCTTCTGCTGCTCGACCGAGAGCTGGTGCTCCGGGAGGATTGAGTACGTTGTCTTCGGGTCCTTCGCCGCGCCGTGGCGCTGGATCTCGAAGGCCCACTTCTCGAGGCCGTACTTCTCGCGGACGCGGACGAGGTCCTTGAAGAACATCACGCCCTGCTCGAGGACCTTCACTTCCTTCGAGTCGTAGAGGGCGACGTTCAGCGCGACGCGCAGCGAGGCCTTCGTACCCGCAGCCTTCATCTTCTCGTCGACCTCGACGTACTTGCCGTCGACGAAGGCCACGTCGCGCGGGTGCGGCTCACCCAGGAAGACGACGACGGCCTTGTCGCCATCGCCCGCGAGCTTGAGCCAGAGCGAGCCGCCCTGGTCGTGCTTCTTCGCCATCTCTTCGGTCTGCTGCCACATGCTGTTCGTCATTGGTCACTGCTCCTTCTTGTTGGGGTTGGTGGTGCTGCTGCTGTCGGCGGTCGTGTTGCGGGTGCTGCGTCGCTCGCGCCGGTACACGGCGATGAGCTGCGTGCCGTCGGCGGCCTCGCGGCATCTGGGCCCGCCTTCTTGAGCCCCTCGAGGCGGTCACGATGGACGACCGGAGCGATGACCGCCTGCCCACGCCAGCGAGAGTCCGGTTCGGTCTGCTGATTCGGCGATTGCATCATCACGCGGACCACCCCGGACTCGTGAATCTCAAGTTGCACGCCGTGAGCCGTCATCCCGAAGGCGTGGTCGATCGCGGTCATCAAGTACCCGCCATTGACCGCGGTCGTCGCGGCCCCCCAGCAGGGAGCCTCGATCCGCATCATGCCGACCCGCAGGAACCCGCCGCCGATCTCGAGCTCGACGGTCTTGTCCTTTGCCCCGTGGATCTGGGCAAGCCTGCGTCGCTCCTGAATGTCGGCGAGGGCCGCCCGCACCAGGGGCGAAACATCGCGCCCCGGGGCCACGGTCACGGCCTGCGCCCTGCCAAGGTCGGCTTCGTGCGGGGTCTCGGGATTGCCTAGGGTCTTGTCTAAAATGTCCATCGGAACTTGACCCTCGTGGTCCTTGCCCCATAGCTTGACGGCAAATGCCGCCCCGCGATCCTGGGACCAGAGGAACCCGAGGTCCCGGTCCTTGTCGATGAGGATTTCGACCGCGTCGAGTGCCTGAACCGCTCGGTACAAGTCCTGGACGGCCTGTGGCTTGAGCTTGATCATGCCTCGATCCTTTCTACCGTCGTTCGGACATCGGCCCCCATGTTGAGTACGTCGAGTGCATTCAGGAACCCTCGCTCGGCATCGTTCAGCTTCCGCAGGAGCTCGCGGTTCGGGCCATGGGTCATGACCTCCTTCGTGACCCGCCAAAACTCAAAGGCCAGTCGAAGGGCGTGGTCCCGGCCCTGAATGTCGATCTCCGCTCGTTGCAGACCGCGGAACAGGTCGTCAAGACCTTGACTAATCATTTCCGCATCACCGGGGCATGGACGCCCGGAACCTTGCCCTCGAGCTTCCCGGCCAACCAGGCCGCGCCATGGACCAGAGCTACGCATGCGAACCAGAACCCGGCGAGGGCGACGCACCGCGCAACCGCAATAGTCGCTCCACTGAATCGCCTGCGATGACGAACTGCTGACATTTCCTCGAACCTCCTTCGCCCTTGGGATTGACGGCGACCAGATCCCCAGACCAGATCCACCGACGGACCGTAATCGGCCGGACACCGAAGATGTCGGCGACCTGCCTCGTCGTAAAGTATTCCATGGAATGTACCCCGGGGAACATGATAGCCGTCACGAACAGGAAAATCTACGCTTGAATATAAAAAACACGAAACCCCGGCACTTTTGCCTCGTCCGAAGAGAGGGAAAGAGCCGGGGAATGAGCCGCCCCCTTGCGGGAGCGTCGGCGGGTCAACCACCCGGAGGCGGAAGGAACGGCCGCCGATCGCCGAAGCGACCGGATTGATATCCTATCAGGCCTTCGCCTTCTTTGCAAGTTGCCACGCCCCGACGGCCGCGAGGAATGCCGACACGGCCTCGAGAACCTGTTGCCCGAGAACCTCGGGCGAGAGCGTGTCGATTCCGCCCTGGGCCGCAGCCCCGGCAACCGAGGCCCCGACGGCGAGGACCGCGGCAAGCAACCGCACCCCTGACCCGCTAGACGGACCGACCGGGGCCTTCTTGACTGCCTCAGTCACCGCGGCAACCGCCACGCCCTGGACCGCGGGTTGCTGAACAAGCCAAGACACAGCCTGCCCCGCGACGTTGAGCCATTCCATCAGATTTTCCCCCCGTGCGCCTTAATCGCCATTCTGAGCTCGACCGGGATCGCCCGGTACTTTCCCTTGATTTGCGCCCAAGTTGTCGGCTTGCCCCCGATGCGTGGCCGAATGTCGACGTGAATGAAACCTCGGCCCGGGTAGATCCCGATCCCGCCGATGCCCTTGATGTTACTGGCAATCGCCGCGGCCTTGAGTTGCTCGGCGTCCGAGTTCATCAGAATGTCGGCCGCGATTCCGGCACAATGCTGCGACCCCGGGGCTCCGCCGATGAGCCGATTGTAGGCTGGGGACCGATAGCCGCTCGATATCTTGAGCGGTCGCCCGAGGGCCTCCCGCAGGGGTTCGAGGGCCAGAGCGCACAGGTCCCCGAGGGCGTCGATGACTTCGGGCGACGGCTTGATCGGATCTTTGACCGCCAGGAACTCAAGGACGGTGAAGTGTTTCGACAGGCTCATGGCCGGGTTCCTCCAAAGTGGGCCGCGATCCATCCCGAGGCCGCTGCAACGATCGCAGTTCCGACGCGTTCCCAGAATCCCCGCGAGATGCCCGATCGGATCGTTTCGATGTTGCGGACGCGCTCATCGAGCCGATCGACCTTCTCGCGAAGACCGGGATCCCGAGTGGTTCCGACGACTGCGGCATGCAGTTCGATCAACATCTTCTCCTGGTTCTCGTCCATCATTTGCCTACCCTCTAGTACGGTTCGGGGATCGCCCCTGCGGGCAAGGTCGGCGAACCGATCTTGATGTTCTTCATGGTCTGAAACGATTGGTTCGCGGCTGGGTGCAGCGCAAACAGGGCGGGCGGCCTGGACCATGTAGTAGCTGCCGGGCTGTTCGTGCCTTGCAATTGACCGTCAACGTAAAGCCTGAATTGGATCGTGCGAATGCCCGCGATCTTGTAGTTGACCCACTCTGCGCGGTACTTGTGGAAGCTTCCGTCAAACAGGCTGCTCGCCGGCGTATAAGTTGGGCCAGCCGTTCCAGCGTTGCTTGTCTTGTTGCTTCGTATGATATTGCTTGCTGCTGCGTCGCCGCTTGACCTAAAAATGGTGCCGCCGTCGATTATTGGAGTGAACGCAGATGACGCAGCACCAAGAATAATCGTCGTCCGGTTGTTCGGGTTAGCGGTCTCGCTGAAGCATATGTCAGCCTCCAAATAGCCGTTCTGCGTCAGCCATTCCGGCCACGTCCAAGTGCCCTGCGCCTGATACGGCGTCGCCTGAGTTTCAATGTAGGGCGCGCTGACGGCTGTCGTGTGAGTGCTTGTTAGGTTATGCGCGCCTTCGCTCGCGACAACTACTTGAGCATGAGCGAAAAGGTACGTTATCGTGCCGCTTGACCCAATCTGCACGCTGACATCGGTCACGCCTGTCGAAAGCTTGCGCTGCACGCTGACCCTTGTCCACTGGTCGATGACGTTGGCAGGGTTGCCCGTAGTCGTGCCTGGAACCGTGCCGAATTCCTGAATGCTTAGAAGAACGTCGCTATCCGGCGTTGCCACGTTGTTTTTCACCCAAACGCTAAATTGCACGGTCTTGCCTGCAAGGTCTTCGGCATTGACGATCCTCTGTTGAATTCCTGCAACCGCACCCACTGCGGTCATTGTTGCGGCATTCGTCACCCCTGACGGGCCTGGCTGAAGTGTTGCCGTGTTAACCGTGCCCCCTGCGACATGCCAGAGGCCGCGGGTTGCCGCCACAAGCGTCGACTTGTCGAAAC
>Ga0194115_10002470_pt1 | contig 22001 bp, 17 predicted proteins | sample TA2MahsurfametaG_3_FD_148656 | JGI IMG/M metagenome (GOLD analysis project Ga0194115, IMG submission 148656) | Freshwater microbial communities from Lake Tanganyika, Tanzania - TA2015002 Mahale S4 surface | ecosystem: Environmental > Aquatic > Freshwater > Lake | place: Tanzania: Lake... | reverse complement strand
CGACGTCCCGCGCGGTGACGATCCGTCCGAGGGTGCGGCCCTCGACCTGTTCAGTTACTTCGGTCGCGCCTCGGAAGACGAATGGCTCGTGGCCGGGCGCGCCGTGCAGCTCGTCGACTGGGCTCGCACGCATCGCTTCTGCGGTCGGTGCGGGACCGCGACCGAACTCGCTCGAAACGAACGGGCCACGAAGTGTCCGGCGTGTGGTCTGGTGGCCTTTCCGCGACTGGCGCCGGCGATGATCACACTCGTCACGCGCGGTGAGCCCGGACCCGATCAGGAAGTACTGCTTGCGCGAGGTGTGCAGTTCCGCGCGCCGATGTATTCGTGTCTGGCCGGATTCGTCGAGCCAGGCGAGACCCTCGAAGGTGCGGTCGTACGCGAGGTGCGCGAAGAAGTCGGCGTCGAGGTGGGCAACGTTCGCTATCTCGGAAGTCAGCCCTGGCCGTTCCCGCACAGTCTCATGCTCGGTTTCCGGGCCGAATGGGTGAGCGGTGACATCGTGTGCGATCCGAACGAGATCATGGACGCGAATTGGTATCGCAAGGACGACTTGCCGCCGATTCCTCCCGGGATCTCGATCGCCCGCAAGTTGATCGACCACTGGCTGCGTAACGAGTGAAAGTCACGAGTGAACCCAACGAGTAGTCGTAACGAGTGAACGTCACGAGTAGTCGTCACGACTAGGCGAGCTTCTCGGCGAACCAGTCGAGAATGATTTCGAACCGCTGACGACGATGCACGGGTGACCCGCTACGTGACAGCTCGTGCGTCTCGGCCGGGAATCGATAGAAGACCACTTCTTTCTTCATCAGTCGCAGCGTGACGAAGAGTTCTTCGGCCTGGCTGATCGGGCACCGTAAGTCGTTCTCGCTGTGCACGATGAGGACGGGGACGTCGATGTCACGCGCGAGAGCACTGGGTGACATCCGGGTGTATTCGTCGGGGTCGGCCACCGGATCGGGGCCGTGTTCGACGCGGAACATGGTGCCGATGTCGCTCGACCACTCCTCGGTGAGCAAGTTGTTGACCGATCGTTCGGTGCACACCGTGCGAAGTCGTCCGGCGTGACGAGCGGCCAGCAGTGTGGCCATGTACCCGCCGTAACTACCGCCTTGCATGCCCACACGACCGCGGTCGCAGAACGGGTAACGCTCGAGTGCGGTGTCGAGAACGTTCAGAACGTCCTCGAGATCGGCTCCACCCCATCCGGTGCCGGGTCGTTTCGGATGCTTGGGGCCCATGATCGCCTGACCCCACGCTTCTTCGCGTCCCGATGATCCACGCGGATTGCACGCCACCACCACGAATCCGGCGGCCGCCTGAACTTGGAACTCGTCGAAGTAGGTCTCGCCGTACTGCGTGTGCGGGCCGCCGTGAACGTTGAGGATCACCGGGTACGTCTTGTTTGCGTCGAAGTCGTGCGGACGCATGATCCAGGCGTCGATTTTCGTATCGATATCACGTGTCGGGTTCTTCACCGGAACGGCGAACCGTTCCCAGTCGACTGGCTTCACGCGCGCCACGATGTCGGCCGAGACGTTCGTGAGAACCGTTTCGTTTCCGTTTCGCCACAGGTGGATCTCGGTGGGTCGAGTGGAGCTCGAGACCGCGGCAGCCGTGATGCCCGCACGATGATCGAACGCTTTCACGCAGCGGGCTCCGGTGGTGACCGCGGTGGGTGCGGTGGTCCCACGCGCGTCGATGCGCATGAGGTGGCACTGGCCGCGATCTTCGGCGGTGGCAAGGATGGTGGCATCGTCGATCCAGACCGGGGCGACGTTGCCGACCGTCGTCTCGAAGGTGCGGTCGACGTCGGTCGATACCCACGAGTACGTCGAGGTGGCCAGATCGAGAACTCCCACCCGCACGTTCTGCGGATAGATGCTCGAATCGTCGTAACCGAGGAAGGCCACTCGCTTGCCGTCGGGGCTCGTGCTGGGAGACGAGTACACACCGCTGCGATCAGTGAGGGGAGTGATCGGCCCGTCGAGAGGAACCAGGTGGAGATCGGTGGCCAAGTCGAGATCCCAGTCGGCGTGTCGGGCCGCCGCCACCACGAGCGCTCGTGAGTTGGCCGTCCAGCAGAACGATCCGTGGTCGTGATCGCCCGGCGTCAGATCGCGCGGTACTCCGGTTCCGTCGGCCGCGACGATCCACACGTGATTCGGGCGATCGAACACGAAGTTCTCACCGTCGAGTCGGGTGAAGAACGACGTGATGCGTCGCGGTGACTGCCACGATTCGTCGTCGGCCGAGTAGCGCTCGTCGGGCACTCGTGACGTGAACGCGATGAAGCGACCGTCGGGAGACCACGTCGGCGAATCGAGACCGTCCTTTCGTACCGCAATCGTTCGCGTCTCGCCAGGTGACGCGACCGGGATCACGTGCAGTGTGCGCTCGCCCTTCTTGGCACCTTGTGCGCCTTCGCGGCCCGACACGAACGCCAACTGACGCGAGTCGGGAGACCAAGCGGGTTGCGATTCGCCCGGATCTCCCGACGTGAGTGGATACGGGGCGAATTCACCCGTGGTGGACGCCAACCACACTTGCGACTTGTACGTGTTCTTCTCCAGATCGACGCGGCTGGTCACGAACGACACGTATCGGCCATCGGGGGAGACGACGGGAGAGGCTGCCTGCACCATGCCGTCGAGAAGCGTGTTGGCGATCGCGTGATGTGGGGATTCGGCCATGCGTCGAAGGTAGTCCCGATCGTGGTGGCGCACGGAAAGTCGCCTAGTTTCACCGCATGGCCCTCACGAAAGCAGCCCTCGGAAAACTCGGACTCTGGACGTTCCAACTCGATGTTCAGCCCATGCGCGAAGCCCAGAAGTTCGCTGCACAGATCGAAGAGTTGGGCTTCCCGACGGTGTGGGTTCCCGAAGCCGTGGGTCGTGAACCGTTCGCGTCGACCGCCCTGCTCTTGTCGGCTACCGAAGAACTGATCCTCGCCACGGGTATCGCGAGTCTGCACGCTCGTTCTCCGATGACCATGCAAGCCGGCTGGAAGACCATCACCGAAGCGTTCCCCGATCGGTTCCTGCTCGGCATCGGTGTGAGCCATCAGCCGGCGGTCGAAGGTTTCCATGGTGGCAACTACGACAAGCCGTACTCCACCATGGTCAAGTACCTCGATGCCATGGACCGTGGTCTCTATTTCGCAGCCCAGCCGTCAGCGCCGCCCGCTCGTGCGCTCGCGGCTCTCGGACCCAAGATGCTCAAGTTGGCGGCCGAGCGCACGATGGGTGCCCATCCGTACTTCGTCCCGGTGGAGCACACACCCATCGCGCGCGCTGCCATGGGTCCGGATGCCTTGTTGGCACCCGAGCAGGCGGTGGTGTTCTCGCGTGATGCGAGCGAGGCCCGTGCCATCGCTCGCGGATTCATGAAGACCTACCTCGGGCTTCCTAACTACACGAACAACTTGAAGCGTCTCGGTTGGACCGACGAGGACATCGCCGGCCCCACCGATGCATTGGTCGACGCCATCGTGGCGTGGGGATCGCTCGACGACATCCAAGCCCGCATCAAGGCTCATCTCGACGGTGGCGCCGACCATGTGTGTGTGCAGGTGTTGTCGCCCGATCCGACCAAGGTGACAATGGACGAGTTCCGCCAGTTGGCGTCGTTGATCCCGAGTCTCTAGAAGCGCGCGACGGCCGTATCCGTGGTGGTGGCGGTCGCGGTGGTGGTCACGACTTGCGAACGTCGTTGATCATTCGCGCGGCGACGATCAGAACGAGTGTGGCGAACAGGGCGTTCGACACGGTGTCGTCCATCACGTCGGCGATGATGCCACCGACGATGGCGGTGGGGATGCCCGCCACTCCCACGATCGCGGCCACGCGCATGTCGATGTTCTTCGATTTGCGGTTACGAATCGTTCCCATGATCGAGGTCGGAATGATCACCGCGGCCGATGTGCCCTTGGCGATCACGGGGATCTCGGAGAACAGAACGATCATGGCCGGCACCATCACGACGCCACCGCCGATACCGAGCAGGCCGGCCAGCACGCCGGTCGCGAAACCGACGGCGATCATGGCCACGGCGAAGAGGAACCCGATGGCGTCGCGTCCGTCGGCTTCGGTGGGGATGTAGAGCCGAATCGCAGTCACTACGAGGACGCCCGCGAACATGTAGCCGAGCGTCTTGCGCGGAAGAACGTGAATGAGTTTCGTTCCGTAGATGGCGCCGCCGATCGCACCGATCGACAACCACAGCGCGACGCTCCAGTCGACGTTGTCCTGTGACCAATGCGTGATGAGGCTGGCGATCGAGATGGGAAGCACGGCACCGAGGGATGTGCCGCTCGCGCGCCGTTGATCGAACCCGAGAACCATCACCAGAGCCGGAACCACGAGGATGCCGCCGCCGACACCGAAGAGCCCCGACAAGAGGCCAGCACCGATACCGACGACGATGGTCGGAAGAAGTGAGGGCGTGGAGGTCGTGGCTGCCGTACTCATGTGAACCGCCTCACCCTACGTTGCCCCTGAGCCCACAAGTAATCTCTTCGAGGTGGGGGAGTCTCGAGGTCTGGCCTATGTTCCCGCCCTCGATGGCATCCGTGCGCTGTCGGTGCTGTTGGTCATGGCGTTCCACTTGGAAGTCGCCGGCTTCGCCGGTGGGTTCCTGCCGGTGTCGCTGTTCTTCACGCTGTCGGGCTATCTCATCACTCAGTTGATCCTCGACGAGTTCGACTCGACTGGGCGATTCTCGTTGCTCGATTTCTGGTCGCGCCGATTCCGTCGCCTGATGCCAGCCGCGTTGCTCGGCATCGCGATCGTCGCCGGCTTGGCCGTGGCCATCGAGTCGCTTCGGTCACCCCGATTGCGAGGTGATCTCGGAGCGGCCCTCGGCTACGTGGCCAACTGGCGGTTCGCGTCCAGTTCGCAGACGTACGCCGATCTCTTCAGCAACGGTGCCTCACCCGTGCAGCACTTCTGGTCGCTGGCGATCGAAGAGCAGTTCTACGTCGTCTTCCCCTTGCTGATGGCCGGTCTGCTCGTTCGCGCACGACGTTCGGTCGGGTTCGTTCTCGCCGGGCTCATGGTGACGAGCGTCGTGGCGGGCTTGCTCGCCGACTCGCGAAATCTCATCTATTACGGCACTCACGTTCGAGCCGCCGAGCTACTGGCCGGAGCCGTGTTGGCGACCCTTCTGCCAATCGGTCGCGCGATCAGTACGAGAGTCGCGAAGGCGTTCGCCATCGCTGCCAGCGCGGGAGTGGTCGCACTCGGTGTCGCCGTGGCCACGGTGTCGATCGACGACGGCATCGTGTACTCAGGAGGATTGGCGGCGTTCTCGCTCGTGTCGGTCGCGGTGATCCTCGGATCATTGGTTCCAGGTCCGGTCAATTGGTTGATGAGCCGTCGCTCGCTCGTTGCCATCGGCCGTGTGAGTTACGGGCTGTACGTCTTCCACTGGCCGGTGATCGTCGTCCTCGACGAACAGCGAATGGGCTTCGGCGGATTCGGACTCGTGCTCGTTCGTGTCGCGGTCACGGTGGCGATCACCGTGCTGTCGTACTTCCTGATCGAGAATCCCGTGCGCCGCCGTCGCGTACTGGTCGGATTCCGTCGGGCCGCGACGGCCGCGGGCGGTGCGGTGGTGGCCGTCGTCTCCACGATTCTGATCGTCCCGCAATTCACCGTGCCCGTGTTGGCCGGCCTCGATGCACCCGACGAGGTGGTGTCGTTCGGCCAGGGTGAGCCAACTCTTTCCGACGGGATCGTTGTCGACGCGGCACCCGTCACGACCGTCCCGGTGGCGGACATCCGTGTGGCGGTTCTCGGAGACATGGGTCGTGATCTACCGGCAACCTTGCCCGACGGTCGAACCGTCGAATTCGTTTCCGGACTTCCCGAACGGTGCCCGTTGCGCGCGGGTAGCGAGATCGTCGACGGCTGTCCGTCGATCGCCGCCGCATTGGCATCGATGGAATCGGTCCGGGCGGTGGACTTGGTCGTGGCCACTTTTGGTTCGAATGAACGTCTTCTTCACAAGAGGCTGGTAGGGGATCAATCGGCGCGCCTTCTTCTCGAGAGACCAGAGTGGCGGGATCTGAAGTACGTGATGGCTGCGGGCTACCTGTCCTCGGTCGTCGGCGCTCTCGGAGATCGCCCGACTTTGTTCGTCGACAGCGGACCAATCGATGAACTGTCTTCGGAAATCGACCAGGTGGTCGCACGCGAACGTTCGATCGTTGGCGTGGCACCGGGGTCCGAGGATGCCGGACTCGTCACGGCATTCGAGTCCTTGGCTCGGGAGGTGGAGTTCCCGTCGGCCGATGCGCGAAAGCGGGTCTTGGTCATCGGTGACAGCACGTCGTTCGGTCTCGCTCAGGCTCTCGATGCAGTCGCGGGATCCAGTCTTGACATCTTGTGGGCCGGGGGACGTAACTGTCCGCTCGCCCCGGTGGAGACGGTTCGCTGGTGGGGTGGAGTCGAATTCGACGTCTCGGCCTGCCCACGAGTCGATCCGCAATGGACCACTGCCTTGACCGAGTTCGAACCCAACCTCGTTCTCCTCGTCTATTCCGTACCCCAACAGTCCGAACAGCGATACGAGCCAGACGGTAAGTGGTTCAAAGTGGGCGATGCTGAGTTCGAAGCTCGCCAGCGGGCGACCTTGGAGACGTTGTTCTCGGTCGGGTCGACCACAGGATCGAAGTTCGCTTTTCTCAGTAGTCCGCGGGTGTACGGCGGCACACTGGGAGCGGCGCCGTTCTCGTCGAAGAAGCGCATCGATGCCTGGAACAAGTCGATTCAGAGTTACGTGGCTCAATGGCCGGATGCCTCGATCATCGACTGGGCTGCATTCGTGATCGAGGCCGAGGAGAAGGCGGGCGGCCGGGGAAGTCTTCGGCCAGACGGCGTCCATCTCGAGTTGGCCGATCTGGAGGTCATAGCCGCGGATCGACTGGTTCCTGCGATCAACCAACTCCTGAGCCCCCCGGCGCCCTGAATCGCTGGTGCTACCTCGACGTCAGGTGTCGAAGCCGAGCCCGAGTCGATCGAGTGTACGTAGCCACATGTTGCGCTTGCCGGTTTTGTCTTCGTGATCGAGGCTCCAACGTGTGGCCTGGATGCCGAGGAACTTGAACGGCTCGGGCGGGAACGGAACCGGCTTCTCCTTCACGAAGTCGGTTTGTGTGGCCACCGAACGCTTTCCGTCCAGAAGATCGAGCATCACTTCACCACCGAAGCGCGATGACGCCGTGCCGAGGCCGGTGTAACCGAGTGCGTACGCGGCGCGACCACCGAGCGCGCGGCCCCAGAAGACGCAGAACCGTGAACAGGTGTCGATGGCACCACCCCAGGCGTGCGAGAAGCGCACGTCCTCGAGTTGCGGGAACGTTCGGAAGAAGTGAGTGCTGAGGCGGGCCCACGACTCGGGCCGACTTTCTTGTTCGACGTTGACCTTGCCACGGAAGAAGTACACCGCGTCGTAGCCACCCCACAGGATTCGGTTGTCCTGAGTGAGTCGGTAGTAGTGGAACTGATTCGGAATGTCGGAGAGTCCTTGTCGGTTCTTCCAACCGATACGACTCAACTGCTCGTCGGTGAGCGGTTCGGTCACCATGCAGTAGTCGTACACCGGCACGATGTAGTGGCGGAGTCGACGCAGCAGCGGCTTGAACGCGTTGGTGGCCAAGGCGACCTTGCCGGCGCGAACGCGGCCGAGCGGTGTGTGCACCATGATGCCGACCCCGTCGCGTTCGATGCTGGTGGCCTTGGTGTCTTCGTAGATCCGGACTCCCAGCGACTCGGCGGCCGCTTTCAATCCCCACGCGAGGCGGGCCGGATCGACGATGGCGGCACGATCGTGGTGCCACAGCCCGCCGGTGTACGTGGGCGAGTCGACCTGGGCGCGCATCTGATCGCGATCGAGCCACGACACCTTCTGGCCCAACGACCTGAGTTGTTGGAAGTCGTCGCGCAGTTCGTCGAGATAGCTCGGCGCGTGTGAGTCGTAGGCCACGTCGATCACACCGGTGCGCTCGTAGTCGCAGTCGATGCCGTAGCGCTTGATCGCCGCCTCGATCTGATTGAGGTTGTCGAGGCCGAGTTCTTCGAGGAGTGGCAACTCGTCGGGGAAGCGTTCTTGACCGTTGGCGACTCCATGAGTCAGTGACGCATCCATGAAGCCACCGTTGCGTCCACTGGCCGCCGATCCGATCTCGTGGCCCTCGATCAGGACCACGTCACGTGATGGATCGCGTTCTTTGGCGATGATCGCCGTCCAGAGGCCGGTGTACCCACCGCCCACGATGCACAGGTCGCACGTTTCGGTGCGCACGAGCATGGGGTTGGTTTCGGGTTCGTCGGCATCCTCGTACCAGTACGGGTAGGGATCGGCATCGGCGATCGCATCGAGGTGCCGTGGGTCGAATTCGCCTTCGTCGCCCACGCTGCTCACAGGTTCACCTCTCGTCGGTCAGGTTAGTACGGGCTCCTGTTCGACCGCGGGCATTCGACGACGCTCCCAGCGTCCCCAGAACCAGAACGAGCCGACCACGAGGAGCCAGCCGGCGAGAACGTCGACCACGTAGTGCTCGGCGAAGTAGACGAGGCTCAACGCCATCAGAACCGGGAACGACGCGGCCGCATAGCGCATCCAGGGGCGGGGTATGCGATGCCAGAAGAACATCACCACGAACAACGCGAACGCCGCGTGCAGCGACGGAAACGCGGCGGTGGGGTTGGCCCACTGTCGGCCGCGAATGAGGACGTTCGTCACCGTCTCGAGACCGAGCTCGGTCCAGCCTCGGCCGGTCGTTCGCGAATACGGATCGGTGATCTGGTACGGGTACTTCTCGCTCGCGGCCATCCAGGGGGGAGCGGTCGGAAGAATCACGAAGGTCGCGACACCCACGAACAGAACCGTGGCGAATCGGCGGATGTAACGGAGCCATTCGTCGCGCCAGCGAATCCAGAGGTACACCGACGCCGCGACCGGCAGGAAGAAGTGCGTGAAGTACACGATGGAGAACAGAACGTCGTACCAACGCACATCCGAACGCAGGAACTGATCCTGCATCCAGCGGATCGGATCGCTCCCGAAGAACAGGACGCGGTCGAGGTTGTAGGGGGTCTGAACCTGGAGAGGAAAGCCGAGCGTGTCAGCGATGCCGCGGCTGTAGTCGTACGAGATCCACATCGCGCCATAGAGAGCGAGATCGCGCACCATGCGCGTTTGCGACTGCCACGACTTGCCCGTGTTGCCGATCACGAACGCGGCCGCCACCCAACCCAGAACGGCCATGCGCGCGATGGGCAGACCGTTGTGGTTGAACGACCAGATGAACGCACCGACGTACGCCACCAAGAGGGCGTTGCGGAGCAGGGGCCAACCTCGCACGACAGGCGAGGCTAACGGTGAGAAGCGAGGCGCCGGGTCAGGCGCTGGCTTGTTCGAGTGCGCGCCGCACGAGCACCTTGGCCAGGTGTGTGCGGTACTCGACACTCGCGTTGTTGTCCGCGCTCGGTGACGCTTCGGCTACGGCGAGCTCGGCAGCATCGGCAATCGATGCTCCGCTCTTGAGCGCGCCGGCCACGCTCGACGCGAGCACGGGTGTCTGACCCATGTTCACGAGAGCGACTCCCGAATCTCCGTTGCGACGCCACGCGGCGACACCGACGATGGCCCAGTCCTGAGCGCGACGGTTGAACTTCTGGAAACTCCAGCCGGCACCATTCATCTTCGGCACGCGGATCTCGGTGAGCATCTCGTCGGGGGCGAGAGCCGACTCGAGGAAGCCGAGGTAAAAGTCGCTGGCCTTGATCTCGCGGGATCCCTTGGGACCCTGTACGACGTACGTCGCACCGAGGGCCAGGGTGGTGGCGGGCAGATCGGACGCCGGATCGGCGTGGGCGATCGAACCACCGATGGTGCCGCGGTGGCGAACCTGCGGGTCACCCACGTGTCCGGCCGCGTGGGCCAAGAGCGGCGCGTGCTGCGCGAGCACCGACGACTTCTCGACGTCCATGTGGCGCGTGAGCGCACCGATGGCGATGTGATCGCCGGCGTCCTTGATGTACGACAGGTCCGTCACGCGACCGATGTCGACCAGAACCGACGGCTGCGCGAGACGCAACTTCATGAGCGGCAGGAGGCTGTGGCCACCCGCGAGGAACTTGGCATCGGATCCGTGCTGACCGATGAGCGAGATGGCCTCGGCGGCCGATCCTGCGCGAACGTAATCGAAAGCTGCGGGAATCATCGTCGACTCACTTCCCTGCGCAGGCCAGAACGGCCTTCACGATGTTGTGGTAGCCGGTGCAGCGGCAGAGGTTGCCCTCGAGGCCGATGCGCACGTCTTCTTCGGTGGGGTTGGGGATTTCCTTGAGGAGCGAGGTGGCTGCCATGACCATGCCGGGTGTGCAATAACCGCACTGCAAGCCGTGGTTCTCCATGAACGCCTTCTGCATCGGATGCAACGAGCCGTCCTTGCCGGCGAGACCTTCGATGGTGGTGACTTGTGCGCCATCGGCCTGTACGGCCAGAAGAGTGCAACTCTTCGCTGCTTCGCCATCGACATGAAGACTGCACGCGCCGCACGACGACGTGTCGCAACCGACATTCGTTCCGGTGAGGCCGAGCGCCTCGCGCACGTACTGCACGAGAAGAGTTCTGGGTTCGACGTCGGACACGTGCTCGACGCCGTTCACGGTGACACGGATTTGCACGGATACCCCCTTTGGCGGCCCGCCTCGATGTCCGCGGCGGGCGGACCCCCAGTCTGCCCCATGGCCTGGGGTGCGGCACAACGGACGGGCCGGATCGCCGGACCGCCGGACCGCCTGCCGACGACTCGGCGATCCGGTCAGCGAATCCGGCGGATGATCCGGTCGGGCAGTGGTGCGATCCCGTGGAAAGCCGCCGCCAACGCCTCGGCCCCCTCGACCAATCGGGGTCCGGGTCGGACCATGACCGCATCGGCGTCGATCGCCCACACGGTCACCTCGGACGGAAGTCGATCGAGCACGGTCCGGGCTTGTTCGACGGCGCCCTCCAGGTCGTACCCGCAGGGGGAGACCACTACGTGTTCGGGTGCGGCGGCGGCGATGTCGTCCCAGGAAACCGGGACCGACCTCTGACCGGGTCGGGTGAGAACCGGCTCGGCACCGGCCGCCATCACCACATCGGGAACCCAGTGGCCACCGAGGAAGGCCGGGTCGATCCACTCGAGAACGAAGACCCGCGGACGTCGTTGCCCGGCCACCTGGGCGGCCAGGCGGGTGAGTCGTTGGTTCAGGGCGTCCACGAGATCGCGTCCGCGGTCGGGTACGCCGGCGGCCTCGGCCACGGTGAGCACCGACGCGATCACCTCGTCGAGGGTCTGCGGATCGATCTGCAGAACCTGGGCTCGGCAGTTCAGACGGGCGACCGCTTCGTCGACGTCGCCGCTCGGAACCGCGCACACGCGGCACAGGTCTTGACTCAAGATCAGATCGGGATCGCAACGCGACAACGCGTCCTCGTCGAGGCGGTACAACTCGTCGCCACGGGCCAAGCGCTCGCGGACCATCTCATCGATCTCGAGCGGCGTGAGGTGTTTGGTGTCCATTCCACCCACCACGATCTCGCGACCCGCGCGGGCTTCGGGCGGAAAGTTGCATTCGAACGTGACGCCGAGAAGGTCGTCGGCCAGCCCGAGTTCGAACACGATCTCGGTGGTGGACGGGAGCAGCGAGACGATGCGCACGCGCGGAGCGTAGGCCATCTGGCACGATGTGGCATGGCCGGATCGAGCTCGTCGTCGTGGCAGCAGTTGAGCGCGGGCGTCGAACTTCCTTTCGATCCGCTGCTCACGGTTCCCACGTTGCACGAAGTCCGACTGACGATGCCCGACCCCGAAACGGTGGGTGACGTCGAACGTGCGGTGCACGACGAAGTGCTGAGTCGCCTGGCGTCCGACGTATCACCGGGAATGACCGTGGCCGTTGGTGGTGGGAGTCGAGGTCTGTCGCAGCGCGTCGAGATGCTGCGCGGCGCGGTGAGTGGTTTGCGAGCTCTGGGTGCCGAGCCGTTCGTGGTGCCGGCGATGGGGAGTCACGGTGGCGCCACCGCCGACGGTCAGATCGCGATGCTGCACGCGCTCGGAATGACCGAAGAAGCCGTCGGAGCCGAGATTCGCGCCACGATGAAGACCGTCGAAGTGGCCCGCACGGCGAACGGAATGCCCATCTATCTCGACGAGCACGCGGCGGCGGCCGATCGCATACTTCCCGTCAACCGCATGAAGCCGCACACGTGCTTCAAGGGACCGATCGAGAGCGGTTGCACGAAGATGGCGGTGGTCGGTTTCGGAAAGCAACCCGGTGCCGCGCAGATCCACTCGTGCGGACCCGAAGAGATGCGTGAGCGCTTGTACGCGGGGATCACCGCGTTGCGCGCGACCGGTCGGTTGTTGGGTGGGGTGGCATCGGTCGAGTCGGCTTCGGGCGACGTGGTTCGTATCGCCGGACTCACGGCGACCGACGTGGGTGGCCCACTCGAAACCGAGTTGGCCGAATTGGCACGCACGCTCGTACCACCGCTGCCTTTCGACGAGATCGACGTTCTCATCGTCGAGCGCGCGGGCAAGGACATCTCCGGAACCGGAATGGACCCGAACGTGACCGGGCGCTTCTGGGTGCACGGTCTGGCCGATCCGGAGACGCCACGAATCGCCACGATCGTTCTGCTCGACATCACCGATGTGTCGGCCGGCAATCTGCTCGGTATCGGACTGGCCGACTTCATTCCGGTGCGCTTGGCCGAGAAGATCGACTGGCAGAAGACCTACGTCAACTGCTTCACGGCCGGGCCGTCGGGTGTGCGTCGGAGTCGAATGCCGATGGTGCTCGCCGACGACGACGCGTGCGTGAAAGCCGCGTTGTCGATGTGCGGCCGAGCGGTGACCGAACCCAAGCGAGTGGTGCGTATCAGGTCGACGCTGCACCTCACGAAGTGCTGGGTGTCCGACGCGCTGCTCGGCGAACTTCCGCCCGGCGCAGTGGTCACTTCTCCAGCGACTTGAGGCCCGACAGGGCGAACCAGGTCGATGCGACGAGCATTCCGCCCAGCGCGACCAACCCTCCCCAGGTGCCCGACCAGGTGACGTCACCGAGTAGTCCCTGACGAGCGAGGCGTAACACGTTGGTCATCGGGTTCATGCGAGCGACGGCGTGCAACCAGCCACTCATCGCAGCGAGTGGAACCTGCGAGGTCGACAAGAAGATCGTGAAGAAGACCGCGAATTGAGTGAGTGTGGCCGCACCCATGTTGCGCATCCGGAAGGTGAGACCAAGGGCGAAGGCCGCGGCCACCAAGGCGATGCCGATGGCCGCGATCACGATGGTGACGAAGGCCATTGGACCGCCGGGCACGTTCATGCCACCGATGAATCCGACCACGAACACCAAAACGATCGGAAGAGCGGCGCGCACGAGCGCACCCGCCATCGGACCCACCACGAGTGACCACCGTTTGGTGGGGGCCATCAGCAGGCGGTCGAAGAACCCCGTCTGCATGTCGTTGATGAGTCCGAAACTCACGCCCATCGCACCGAAACTCGCCCCCTGAACTGCGTTGAGGGGAACGTACCAATCCATGGCGTTCTTGATGCCGGCGAATTTCACGGCCGCTCCGAAGGCTCCGGAGAACGCGATCAATTGGAAGACCGGCATGACCATCGACGGAACGAACGCCGCCGGCATGCGTCGAACACGGAGCAAGGTTCGTCGAACGGTGGCCGCGATCACCGCCGGGGTACTGGGTTGGTGCAACGTGGCGGTCACAACGCCGCCAATCTCTTCGACAGCGAACGCAGACCGAACGCGATGCTCACGACGGCCAGGCCGAGGGGAATCAGCCAGGCCCGCCAGAACATGTCGGCGGCCAGAGGCTGATTCATGAAACCTTGCATTCCTTCGACGATGTGCGACAAGGGGTTCCAGTCGGCGACGGTGCGGTACCAGCCGGTCATGTATTGACGCGGAAAGAAGGCCGACGACAAGAACATGAGTGCGAACACGAGGGGGAACGAACCCTGAACCACTTCGGGGCTTCCCGACTTGATGGCCATCCCCGACATGAGCCCACCGATGGCGAGCGACAGAAAGGCTCCCGATCCGACGAGCCCGATGAATCCGATGGGCCCGCTTTCGATCCGCGCGCCGAACGCCATGAAGATGATCATGAAGACCGTCACCTGAACGACGGCGACGACCATCGCGCTACCGAGACGGCCGAGAAGAATGGACGTGCGCGACACGGGTGATGCGAGAAGTCGTTCGAAGAAACCCTGTTCGATGTCGGTGGCCAAGTCGCCCGCCGCCGATGTGGATGCGAAGAGCACTCCTTGGGCGACCGCCCCGGCCACGGCGTAGTTGAGAAACGACGACGCGATCTCCTGGAAATCGGGACGATCGGCGATGCGACTGAAACTCGCGCTCCCGAGTGCGGCGAAGAAGAGAGGAAACACGAACGACGGCGTGAGGGCCGCCGGTTGGCGAAGCCGTCCGAGCACACTGCGGTACGTGAGCCACGCGGTGTGGCGGGTCGCGAGAGCGAGGGTCATTGCTTGGGCGCCTCGGCACCTTCGAGGCGGTGACCGGTCGCTTCGGCGAACACGTCATCGAGACTTGGTTCGTTGAGTTCGAGGTGCCGCACGTGGATGGTCGCGTCGTCGAGAGCGCGAATGACCGCCGCGACCGCCGATGCACCCTCGCGGAGTCCGACGCCCAGGGTTCCTTCCGACGTGGGTCGCAGATCACCGAATCGCACCAACACCTCGCGGGCCGCTGACGCTTGGGTCTCGGCGACGTCGATCAACAACGTGGGAGCACCGACCGCGGCCTTGAGATCGCGGGGCACACCCTGACGCACGATGTGGCCGTGGTCGATGATGGCCACGCGGTCGGCCAATTGATCGGCTTCTTCGAGGTACTGCGTGGTGAGAAGAACGGTGGTGCCCTCGCGATTGAGGCGACGGACTTCTTCCCACAACGTGAGGCGGCTCATGGGGTCGAGGCCGGTGGTCGGTTCGTCGAGAAACAGAACGGACGGCTCGTGAACGAGTGACAACGCCAGATCGAGACGACGACGCATTCCACCGGAGTACGTGCCGACACGACGATCGGCGGCCGCGATGAGGCCCACTCGTTCGAGAAGTTCGTCGCCCCGACTCGTTGCGCGCGCTTTGGGCAAGCCGTACAGCACGCTCTGCAGAGCGAGGAGCTCGCGTCCCGTCATGAGTGGATCGATGGCGGCGTCCTGGAGTGCCACACCGATCGAGCGGCGCACCATGTCGGCCTGTGTGGCCACGTCGTAGCCGGCCACGGTGGCGCGACCGGCGGTCGGCTTGAGCAGGGTGGTGAGCACACGCACGGTCGTGCTCTTACCGGCACCGTTCGGACCGAGGAAGCCGAAGATTTCCCCGTTGTTCACCGTGAGGTCAACGCCATCGACGGCCTTGACGACTTTGTCGCCCGACCCGAAATGACGAACGAGACCTTCGGCGACGATGGGGGGAGTCGACATGTCATTGCACGCTACAAGTGCGACTCCTCCCACCAGCCATCGCTGGTGCGGGCTACTTCTTGGCGGCGTTGATGGCGGCCCACACACGCTGTGCGGAGCAGGGCATCTCGATGTGGCGCACACCCAAGTGGGCAACCGCATCGACCACCGCTGACTGCACGGCCGGTGTGGAACCGATGGTTCCCGACTCGCCGATTCCCTTGGCGCCGATGGCGTTGATGGGCGTGGGGGTCTCCATGTGCACCACTTCCACACTCGGCAACTCGGCCGCTGACGGGAATCCGTAGTCGGCGAGGTTCGAGGTGGTGGGGTTGCCGTCCGCGTCGTACATCACTTCTTCGTACAACGCCTGGGCCACACCCTGGGCGATGCCGCCGTGGATCTGGCCGTCGAGGAGCAGCGGGTTGAGCACCTTGCCGGCATCGTCACACGCGACCTGACGCAGATGCTTCACCTGACCGGTTTCGGTGTCGACTTCGACGACGGCGACGTGAGCACCGAACGGGAAGGTTGCACCCGACACGCCGATCACGTCGTTGTGCGCGAGTCCGCCGCTGCCCTTTTCGGCGGTGGCGAGATCGGCCCACGACTTGGTGACCGACGGAGTTCCGGCGACGTGGAACACGCCGCGGTCCTTATCGAGTACGACGTCGGCGTCGTTGGCTTCGAGCAAACGCGCGGCGACGGCCTTGGCCTTCTCGGCGAGAGTTCCGGCCACCTGGAACACGGCGTTGCCGCCCTGCTGCAGTGAGCGCGAACCCATGGTGCCGGTTCCGATCGGAACGAGGTCGGTGTCGCCCCACACGAGTTCGATCTTGTCGATCGGAATACCCGTCTGCTCCTGCACGAGCATCGACCAGGCGGTGTCGTGGCCCTGGCCGTGCGGCGAGGTGCCGGTGTAGACGACGGCGCGACCATCGGGAAGCACTTCGACCTTGGCCGACTCGCCGTTGCCGACGCCGCCGGTGATCTCGACGTACACGCTCACACCGATGCCGAGCTGTTTCACGTCGCCGCTCTGACGACGCTTGGCCTGCTCGGCGCGCAACGCCTTGTAGTCGGCGGCCTTCAGCGCCTTGTCGAGCGCGGTCTCGTAGTCGCCCACGTCGTAGGTCTGACCGATGGTGGTGGTGTGCGGCTCGAGGAACTTGGGGATCAAGTTCTTGCGACGCACATCAGCCGGATCGAGATTGAGTTCGGCGGCGTAGAGATCCATGGCGCGCTCGATGGCCGCGGTGGCCTCGGGACGACCAGCACCGCGATAGGCGACGGTCGGAGTGGTATTGGTGACGACCGACGTGGTGCGGCACTCGATGTTCGGAATGGCGTACACGCCGCTCGACATCGGACGGGTCATGAACGGCGCGAGGATCGTGCCCATGTCGGCGAAACCGCCGCAGTCCTGAATGGCCCACAACTGGTAGTGGGTGACGGTTCCGTCCTTCTTGCCACCGATCGTGACGTACTGCAACTGCGCGCGACCGTGGCCGAGAGCGACCATGCTCTCGCTACGGGTCTCGCGCCAGCGCATGCCGCGGCCGTGCTGCTTGGCGAACACACCGAGGAGAAGTTCTTCGGCGTAGGTGCCGATCTTGGCGCCGAATCCACCACCGACGTCGGGTGTGCGGACGCGCACCTTGTCGGGCTCGACGCCGTTGGCGGCGGCCAGAGGAGCAACGGCACCCTGCGCGTGCTGAGTGGACAGCCACTGGTTGAGGCGGCCATCGGCGCCCCACGCCGCGGCGGCACCGCGCACTTCGAGCGGGCACGGAGCGACACGCTGATTGAGGAAGCGACCCTTCACGACCACTTCGCAACCGGAGAAGAACGCATCGCCGGTGTTCTCGGGCATTCCGAGCACGGTGGTGTCGAACACCACGTTGCTGCCGGCGCCTTCGTAGATGAGTGTGGAGCTGGCCATCGCCTGCTCGAGATCGATGAGCGTATCGAGCGGCTCGATGTCGACGTATACGGCTTCAGCGGCGTCGGTTGCCTGCTCACGAGTCTCGGCCACGACCGCCACAACCGGCTCGCCGACGTAGCGCACCTTGTCGCTGGCGAGCAGCGTACGACCGACCATGGGGTTGAACTGAGCCGGCACCGGCTGCAGACCGAGTGACGCAGCGGTGTGCACGCCGATCACGCCGGGCATCGACGCGGCATCGCTGGTGTCGATGGAGTTGATGCGACCGTGTGCGACCGACGAACGCACGTACACGACGTGCGCCGCATTGGCGAGCAGCGGCTCGTTCTTCAAGTCGTCGACGTACTCGCCGCCGACGGTCAGGAACTTCGGGTCCTCTTTGCGGAGAACGCGATTGCCAAGGATGCTTCCAGCCATGTGAGACTCCCGTTGGATCAGCCGGGACCGACTCCCGACGAGGGGACCTTACTCCCGGTCGCGCGGGTTCTTCATGGTCGGGTTCCGGCCCTGCGTCACGGTGCCGGGATGACGGCTTCGGCCTGGCGGGTGGTCACGATCTGGTCGACCACGTCGTAGGGCCAGCCGCGGGGGAGGTCGAGCGGGGCCTGAGGCGTCCCGACCACGGTCCGGCGGTCTTCACCCACCATGACGAACCCGAGTTCGTCGCGGGCGGCGTCCTCGACCCCGGCGGGGGTGTTCAGGCGATCGACTTCCTGCTGGAGCCGATCGGTGGCGGCGCGCAGGACGTCGAGTTCCTCCTGGCGGTCTTCGATTTCGGTGCGTTGGCCGAACCACGACTGCACCGGGAGGACGAGGAATGAGTTGGCGAACGACCCGATCACGACCAGGGCGCCGATCAGGAGAGCGATCCGGCCGATGGTGCGTGGGACGAGACGCTCGGAGCGTGGGGTGGGGCGGGTCAGATCGGCCGCGTGACTGCGGCGCTGTGACTTCACACGGGGGGATTTCGCACGGGGGGATTTCGCAGCCCCCCGTTTCGGTGTCGTCGTGCGCCGTACCACCCGAACATTGTGCCGGGTTCCGCTGTTCTGGTGGTGGCACACATCGTGTTCGTCATGCTTCACACCAGCGCTGACGGGATGACGTGGTTGAAAACAGTGTCAGCCGAGCGGTGCGAGAGCGGCGCGACCACGGAAGGCCGCCGCTTCCCCCAACTGCTCTTCGATGCGAAGGAGTTGGTTGTACTTCGCCACGCGATCGCTGCGCGCGGGTGCGCCGGTCTTGATCTGGCCGCAGTTGGTGGCCACCGCCAGATCGGCGATGGTCGAGTCCTCGGTCTCGCCACTGCGATGACTCATGACGCTCGTGTATTTGTGTCGTGTCGCGAGTTCGACCGTCTCGAGGGTTTCGGTGAGCGAACCGATCTGGTTGACCTTCACCAACACGCTGTTCGCGACGTGGCGCTCGATACCCATCGAGAGTCGCCGCGAATTGGTCACGAAGAGGTCGTCGCCCACGAGTTGCACTGTGCGGCCGAGCTCGTTGGACAGCGAGGCCCATCCGTCCCAGTCGTCTTCGTGCATGCCGTCTTCGATGGAGACGATGGGGTACGTGGCGACCAGGCGCGACCAGTACGCCACGAGTTCGTCGGAGGAAAGAACCTTGCCTTCACCACTCAGGTGATAGCGGCCGTCCTCGTACAACTCGCTCATGGCCGGGTCGAGGGCGATGCAGATGTCGGTACCTGGTTCGAATCCGGCGGCACCGATCGCGTCCATGAGAATGCGGATCGCGTCCTCGTTCTGGGACAGGTTCGGGGCGAATCCACCTTCGTCGCCCACGGCCGTGGACAGGCCGCGATCGTGGAGGATCTTCTTCAGGTGGTGGTACGTCTCGGTGCCCCAGCGCAAAGCCTCGCGGAACGACGGTGCTCCGGTGGGCATGATCATGAACTCTTGGAGATCGATGGTGTTGTCGGCGTGGGCGCCACCGTTGATGACGTTCATCATCGGAACCGGAAGCACGTGTGCGTTGGGTCCGCCGACGTATCGCCATAACGGGAGATCGAGAGCCTTGGCGGCCGCGCGAGCGGTGGCCAGGCTCACGCCGAGCACGGCGTTGGCGCCGACGCGCGATTTGTTGGGTGTGCCGTCGAGGTCGAGCAGAGCGGTGTCGATCTCGCGCTGCTCGAGAGCGTCCATGCCACGAAGAGCGTTGGCGATCTCGCCGTTCACGAAACCGACTGCGGCCAGAACACCTTTGCCGTTGAAACGCCGTCCGCCGTCGCGCAGTTCGACCGCTTCGTGCTCGCCGGTGCTCGCACCCGAGGGCACGAGGGCGCGACCGCGCGCTCCGCTGGCGAGTTCGACCTCGGCTTCGACGGTGGGATTGCCGCGCGAGTCGAGAACTTCGCGACCCCGAACGACGACGATGTCGGTAGCGGCTTCGGACATGGCGACAAACTAATCGCCAGTGAGGTCGCGCTCCACGGCAAGGCGGCGGTCGTTGACCAAAGCGCGCAGCGCGACTTCGGGATCGATGTCGCGGCGTCGGCACTCGGCGACCACGGCCAGTAGGTGTTCGGCCACGTCGACGACGCTCGCGAGATCGATGGGTGAGGCAACCGTCACGGGGCGTCCGGCCCGCTCGGCCTTCTTCAGAACAGCACCGGCGTACGAGAGCGAGCCGGTGGTCGACGGGATGCCGGCGAACGGACTGCTATGCGTCGAACCGCCAGCCGATTGCGCCTTGGCGGCCCGCTCGGCCTTCTTGATCGCCTCCCACGACGTGGTGAGTTCGTCGATGGTGACGTCACCGTCGTGCGACTGCTCGAACACGTGCGGATGTCGACGGATCAATTTGTCACGAATACCCGAGGCGACATCGGCCATCGTGAATCGACCTTCTTGTTCTCCGATCGCCGCGTGGAACTCGATCTGGTACAGCAAGTCGCCGAGTTCTTCCACGAGTGCGTCGTCGGTGGACGGATCGTCGGGGTCGAGAGCCAGCAAAGCATCGACGACTTCGTAGGTCTCCTCCAAGAGATACGTGACCAACGATCGGTGTGTCTGCTCGCGGTCCCAGGGGCACTCGCGTCGCAGTGTTCGCGCCAACTCGTGGAACGAGACCAGGGCCTGGCCCACCGGTTCGCGCAATTGCGGGACGAACAGCGACGTGAGGTGATCGGCTTCGACCACGCGGTCGATGTTCGCCCACGTGGTTCGGATGACTTGCTCGTCGGGCAGACCGAGGTGGTGGAGAACGATCGCCTCGACGTCGTCGTTGGTGCCGGCGCCGGTCTCGTCGGCCGCCAACTTGATGTCGGACAGGACCCAGTTGGCGTGACAGTGAGCCACCAGCATGGGTCCGCTCACACCGGCCGCTGCGATCGCGAATTCGTGGCCGTCCACCAGAGTCACGCTCGACTCGATCGGGTCGACGGCGAGGCGGGCCCAGACGAGATCGACAAAGCCGATGGCCGGATGGAGCACGACCTCCACACGAGAGTCGTCGCGGAGGAGTCGCACGGTTCGCTCGAGCACCAACGGCGATCCGGGAACGAGATACACGATCGACTCGCCGCCCACTGCTGCCTCTTCGGCCGCGGTCACCAGGCGGTCGGCGATCTCTCGGTAGACGTCATCGAACGTGTCGGCCGATTGGTACACGTCGTCGAACGAGGGAACATCACCGGCGAGGTGGGCGCTCGGGTGGATGCGCGTGCGCACAAAACGTCGCGGGTGATCGGCGATCAGTCGTCGAGTCTCGTCGGTGACGAATTCGTCGCCACCCGGACCGAGGCCGGAGACGTGGATCAAAGGACCCTGGCTCGGAGCGCGACCACTCAGAATGGAATCACTTCACCCTTGGTCGCGTCCCAGCGGCCGTACTGCGAACCAACCGACACATCGGCGGTGCGAACCAATTCATCGCGCAGTTCGGCCAAACCGGGCTGCGCGATCACGTCACGAACGTCGTTCGTCACTTCGTCGAACGGCCGCAGGATCAGGATGACCCAGCCGACGTTGGGGATCTCGAACGGGGCGGTTGGTTCGTCGATGCCCACACTCGCGAGAGCTTCGGCGAACTGCGGGGCGACTTGTCCGAGAAGGGTTTCTTCGTCGAGGCACGCGCCGCCCGTGCGCGGATTCTGGAGAATGCCGCCAGTCACTTTGGTGGGGTCGCTCGAAATCTCGGCGGCCACGGCGGCGAAGTCTTCGCCGGTGGCCAGACGCAACGCCGCTTCGCCGATGCGGGGTTCGTCGGCGGTGAGGATTCCGCGCAGGCAATAGACCTTCGATGATGACGGCCCGGCTTCGTACGCGTCGCGAACCTCGTCATCGGTGAGGCCGTACTGCTCTTCGAACGCGCTACGTACCGCAGCCGCGTAGACATAGAAGTTCTGCGCGACTTCGGAAGCCTCGGCGAAGCCGGTTTGGCGAGCCAATCCTTTTCGAGCAGCCGCGAGTTGTTCGTCGGTGACCGCAACTCCGTCGGCCTCGAGTCGAGTGGCGTAGATCTGGGTGGTGGCCCAGTCGGTGAGGAAGCCGCGGGCCATCGACGCGTTCAGCGCGCCGGT
>Ga0194115_10002467_pt1 | contig 22007 bp, 14 predicted proteins | sample TA2MahsurfametaG_3_FD_148656 | JGI IMG/M metagenome (GOLD analysis project Ga0194115, IMG submission 148656) | Freshwater microbial communities from Lake Tanganyika, Tanzania - TA2015002 Mahale S4 surface | ecosystem: Environmental > Aquatic > Freshwater > Lake | place: Tanzania: Lake... | reverse complement strand
GGCTTCGTAGAAACCCTGCTGGACTTCGTCCAGGTAGAGATTGATATTCGAATTTGGTGCCTTGGCAAGACCACAGAAATCGAACAGTCCAAGGCGATGAAGCATAAGATGGATCAAAAAACAAGCCCCGATATCAGAGCTTGGTCGGTAGAGGTCTCCTGTTTGACGCTGCGTACGTCCTAGAATTCCAAATTGCAACAGTAGAATATCCGCATCTCGCATAGAACGACAAAAGGGTGGCTCTGCATAGTTGAGCACTTGATCGCTTAAACCATTACCATTTCGGCGCCATAAGCCGGCCCGAATCTGCGCAGCTCTCGACAGGACCAGAAGAGGAAATTCCATGAGACCGATGCACAGAGAGTTATAGTCCTCCTTCGATAAAAGTTCAAGAAGCGACGCTTGAAGCTGCTGGATTCCGCTTGGTCTCAAACACACTTCACGTAGGCAAGCAGCAGTGAAGCGATGCAACGGTAGATGAAATGAAAAGGGTGTAACCTGAGACATTGGTAGGGCCGAAAAGGCCAACGCGGATCCATGCTTCGCCGATATTGTTGAAAAAGGTGAGCTGGCGGAACGTCTCTGAAAAGGCTCTAGCGATGAAGTGTATGGGGTTGGTCGGTAGCCCGCCATCTCCGTTCTCTGCCATTTGTACAGCCCTTCTGCCAGGACGTGGGATGTCAGTTGGACACAACTCCAGAGACTACCAGATAGCGGAGAACTCATATCGTTGATCGGGGACTTATCCTTGTCGTCCCAACTCAGCAGCCGTTCGTACAAACTACCAAGTGAAATAGTAGCGTTGAAGGCTCCAACCCAACCCCGTCCTTCTTCTTCTACATGTCCTAGAGACTCCTCGCGCCAAACCTGCGGGTCCATCAACTGTCCAAGTCCTAGTGAGGCAAGCCAGTCTCGAAGGAACGTCCCCGACTGACTCGCGAAGAGGCGGGGCATGCCCTTAACATTCAAGACACACTTCAAATCACTGATACAGGGAGAATATCTCCTATGCGTCAAGACGAAATGATTAGGATCAAGACGAGGGTTTGCCGCCACGCGCAACGTTTCGTGTAAACTTGCACCCAGTTTGCCCAGCAGGTCTCTGCGTTGTACCAAGTCCACCACGTAGGTGACTCGATTTAAAAACTGCACACTTAAGGCGTAGGCACTCCGCTCTAGGACTCCCTTACCACTAGCATACTCCGCAGTCACAGCCTTGTAGGTATCACAATACGCGGTTGCCAGATGGCTTTTGAAGGTTGGCACTGCCAGCAATGTCAAGAGTAGAGAATGCCAGTACTTGGTGATTCGAGACGAGAGTTTGAAGTCCGCTTGGAGTAATGGTACGAGATGCCTATCAGGACCGATCGATTTGGCGACAGTCTGACAAAGAGGATCACAAGATCGTGCCAAACTAATCAACCACTGAAGGACTGCCACAGCTCGTTGTTCCAGTTGTAATTCCTCCAAGGTCATAATGGAGCAATACAGTCCATGTGAATTTAAGAGGTGAGCTCGAGCAAACATGGCTGTACCAAGCAACCCGCTGGCGACACGGTCTCCATCCAACCACAAATGAATCTGAGTTGAATTCATCTCAGTCAAGAGTTCGATAGTCCCCCAAACCACCAACTGACCATGCTGCCTCAAAGCTCGGGCAAGTTTATTCAACATAGAATCAGTATAGGACGTGCCGAGCAAGTCTCGAAGGGCGATGACTAGTTGATGTGTCGAATGAATGTCATCGGCCTTTAGTACCAAGAAAAGACCTCCACCCTGCCGGGCTAGCATACCCAAGTTTTCAACTCTTGTGAGTTTGGGACCCTTCTTGGATGGTGATTCTTCACTATCCTGACTCTCCATGGTGTTCTGTGATCGAACTGTCTTGTTACTTCCTGCAGCTATTGGATCAAATCCAACATCTGCCGCGATAGGTCGATGGTAGTTCGCTGATAGGATATCCCCCCCCACGAGGGGAGGGAGGATTGTCATACTCGCCAACTCTTGGAGTCTCATATATGACGATGCTGATGTCGTCGGAGTAGCTGCTCGGATATGTGCGTCTTCTGCCAAGGTCGCTACCGTTTCGACTAACCAATCAATCACTGCGGGGACAACCCCCTGGACTCGATGAACGACTTCTGGAGATAAATACCCTAGACCTGCATTTGTCGGTCCATGATGGGGACAAAAACCTGCAGGATTCCAGGCATCGGGATCTCCACAGTCACAACATCCACCCGCTTGTGCATGATAAAAGGCGACATCATGTCCCTCGTGGTCTGACTGTGTGAAGCAGTTATGACATAAGACACAGGTCTCATCCGCCTGACACGTACGGCAAACCCATACGATGTCATTCCGCTTAAAGGGATGCTGACAAACCCGTCTAGGTACCGATCGGCAAAGAGCTGTCAATGTCTCCGCGGCTTGACTGGGCGAGTCATACTCGTCGCCTGTCACAATCGACGTCATCTTCGTGGTTTGTGGATTATGAAGCTGCCATTCGGCTTCCTGCTTTTCAACTCCTTCTAGTTCTTCAAGTGCTCTAGATAGGAATTCATGTCCTTGATTCGGAGACAAAAGAGATGTATTCAAGACTTCCATTTCGCTGGATGGAGGATCCTTGACGACATTTCTGAGACCGACGACACTTCCTATGGGCGCTAAGAAGCCATCGGAATGGCTCGTTTTGGGAGGATCCCCATTAAGCAATTCTCGTATACTTTCGTAGGCTTGCACAGCAGAGGGATGTTCTAAGGCTGGGTAAGTCATTCGGACCGTCGCAACCCCAAAACGGAAACGTTCTTCACTTGTATTTTATGTATATACGAAACTGGTTGGTTGCACGTGTCGCTTCCTTTGGGTAACGAACTCAACAAAAATCGCGGTGTCTCCTTCAAAAATGCCTCACTCTTGAGCAAGGAGATCAGACTAGGTGTGAAAATAGTCTGAAAACAATGTCACCCAGTAAAGAAAAGGTAGAAGTACTGGGATGATAACAAGGTGATGCCAAACCAGGAGGATCTCAAGAGCACAAGTAACGAACGACGACGAAGGGAAATTTTGTGCGGGAGAGTTGCCGGGACCCTTTTGGCGGTATGAAGTACAGTTTTCATTACCCCTTTTTATACGTCCATCAAAAAATGAATAAATAATAATGGAACCTTTTCGGCTCTGGAATCGGGGGTTACAAGATGACTCAATTGACCGTGGGGCTTGGAGTGAGTGAAGCAGCCTATGATTTCTATGACTCTTTGTGGGAGCTCCGGAACCTTTTTTCCGACAAAAAAACAGAATCGTGGTATGACTTGTTGGATGAATGGGAGAGTGTTTTTCGTCTTGTCAATCGATACCGGAATCAATACAAAAGTAGTATTTATTCCTTGACACACTTATCATGTCCAAATCTCCCACTTTACGTCGTATTCAAGCGGACATTCGAGAACTTGCCTTAGATCCGTCGGATCGTTATCACGCGGCACCTCTTGAAAATGATATGTTCGAATGGTATGATACGTTTTGGGTGCCTGAAAAGGTTCTCTCTCTCTCGACTCTCTTTCACCTGCACCACCGGGATGATGTCGACCCCCAGTCGCCGAAGGATTAGGGGTGGGGGGGGTTGTTTCTCCGTAGTGGTTTTCGATCGTTGATGCCTCGCTCGTTCGTCAAGAAGACTTTCTACTAACATGATTATTTCTTACCTGTTTAGGCACTTTACGATCCGTGGAGCCGAGGATACAGAATTTGAAGGTGGAATTTATCATGGACGGATCCTGGTAAGCTTCTAATGTCTCTTGTTGTGTATGGATTGTTTTCGAGTCACATGGGATATGAAAGGGAACACAAGGCATATCCTCACCTCTCGACTCTCTGTTTCCTTTTTGGACTTAAGTTACCTCCCGAGTATCCCTTCAAGCCACCCCACATTATCTTCCTGACTCCATCAGGTCGGTTTGAAACGAACACTAAAATTTGTCTTTCCTTTAGTGCCTTTCATCCAGAATTATGGCAACCAGCTTGGGGGATACGATTGATTTTAGAGGCACTGATTAGTTTTTTGCCGACTCCCGCCGACGGTGCTATTGGTGCCCTTGATTGGTCTAAGGAAGAACGAAGGCGACTTGCAAAACTTTCACAAAATTATCATTGTCCGATATGTGGTCATTGTGCAGACTTACTTCCTAAGCTGGATCAAGATTCGAAGAAGAAAAGTAGTGGTGGAATCCGATTTGCCAAGGAGATTGCCGAATTGCAACGATTACAACAGGTCGCTGAAAAAAAGAAACCGGTAATTGAGGAAGGGAAGGAAACCGAACAGAGATCAAAACAAGACGAAACGGAATCCAATGGGGAAGTCAAAAATGAGACGATTAAAGAGGCGATATGTCAACAGGAAGATGTTCCAAAGGAAGAAATTCTCAGTGATAAAGAGCCCATTGATGAGAGCACCAACGAGACAACCCAGGACCCGGTGTCAACCGAGAAGACTCCTACTATTGAGGAAACCAATGTCCAAAGCCCTAACACAACGGGCGATACAGAAGAAGATGCAATCCCCAATGTAGATGCCCTCCGTGCCGCAGTACCGATGGATGACCCGTCTTGGATGTATGATCCTTTATTGAATCTGATGATAATCCTCATGGCAGCGATCTGTTACCTCTTAATTCAGAAATATCAAGAACTCATGGAGGAACTTGAAGAAGTTCGAGCACTTTCTAGGCATGCGACGTAGAGAATACAGAAAGAATAAGATAACACCTATCTACCTCGTCTTCGCATGTTGTAGTAAGAAGTCCACCCATGTATGTAAGGTGGCTTGTCCTATATGAGTAGACGGTATATGTATATGCATATCTAGTAAATCCCCCTAGAAAATGGGGGAGGTTGGGTCATTCCCTGTAAGGTTGCTTGGAAATTCCAGTCGAAAATGAGTCTCTTTTTTACACGAGGGAAAAAATTCGGGTTCACACTGTCAGATCGCCAGTATCGCTCTTCATGGAAGTTATCCCATCGAGTTAGGTCTTCAGTGTCTGCTGGGTTTGACCTCTTAATCCTCCCATCGACCTTTTGGGGGTCACCTCCTTCGCGGTATTCTTGTAAGATTTTCAGCTATCCTTCTCTTGGGATCTTGGTAGCAAAAAAAGGTTTGATAGAGCGAGAGAGTGTGGCCATAGTATGGAAGATCCTCTTCAAGCCCACCACGACGATGAGGATGCCGACGAACAACGTCGTGTAGCGGAAGCTACGATGGAAGAGTTTCTTCGAGCACAGGAGGAAGCAGAACAACAAGGTAACGATGAGAATAATGGTGTTCACAATAATGACGCTATCCTCGATGATGAACGAATGGGGGATCATTTGAATGGTCAAATCCCACTCCAACGTGAATCATGGATACAACCCCAAAAGCCATTTCGATTATCCTATGTCAGTACGAGTCTACTCGCAGCCTTTGCAATGATTGTGTATGCTCTCAGGACGCGGGAACAATGGTATCTGGCGTTGGTATACTTGAATAGTAGTAAATGGGCATATGTGGTCTTTGGGAATGCTTTGGTAGCGACGTTGGTGTCGATGTTTTCTATCATTACCAACACTTTCTTAAATGGGTTGAGACTCCATGAGGCAGAAGGATTGGGAGATTTCTTTCGATGGAATATCACCGAAACTTGTTTGGCATTGACGATGTTTCGAGCAGAATTGAATGTGAAGACTGCAGCGATGTTCCTATTCCTTGTATTGGCCAAATGCCTTCATTGGGTCGTCGAGTTGCGGGAACAACACTTACGAATGACCGAGGAGGCAGTCGTGGTCCATGCCACCACAGGATGGCCAGGAATTCAATGGCCACATTTCAAATTATTTGTATGCCTATTACTCTTCCAGCTCTGTGATATCCTTGCTGTCATCGAGTGTGGGATGGTGATTGTAAAGTCTGGTCCTAGTGTGGCGATTCTCTTCGCCTTTGAGGGTTCCATTTTGTTGGTGACTGTCATGTCATCTATCCTATTATGGTATCTTCATGTTCTGGATGGTCTCTTCCATTATGCCCATGAGAATACTCGACCAGGAAGTCTATTTCATGGATGGATCTATCCCTGGAAAGATTACAAGGCTACCCTAGTATTTGCCGTCGAAGTCCAAGCACAGGCTGCAAAGTTTTTCTTCTACATATCTTTTTTCGCTATCGTCATGACCTTCTATGGACTTCCGATTAATCTACTCCGTGAGGTCTACATGAGCTTTCAGGCCCTAAAACAACGTGTCGTTGCCTTTGGAAAATATCGTCGGTTGATGGCAAGTATGGATCGATTTGAGAATCCGACCGAAGAAGAACTACAAGAGGCCGGGTATACATGTATTATTTGCCGTGAAGATATGACAGTCGCTACGGCAAAGCGTTTGCCGGGATGTGGTCATATCTTCCACAAAAGTTGTCTTCGAGATTGGTTAGTCCAACAACAAACTTGTCCTACCTGTCGAAGTGATATTACCGTGATGCAAGAACGTCAGAAACAACGTGATGCTGCCCTGGTACTACAACGCCAGATGGATGATCATCAACATCATCATGATCATCACCACCACCATCCGGCTGAAAACGATGATCCAGGAGCCGTGGGTGAGCCAGATGTCGCTGGAGGCGCAGGTGCAATGGATACAGACCAACAACAGAGTCCAGATATGAGCCCAGAACAGCCTTTGTCACATCCAACGACAGGGGAAGATGCGACCCTGACAGAACAAACGATATACACCAATACAGGTCTTCCTCCGGCTTCCCCCAATCCGGCGGATGTACCCCAGCGGACTGAAGAGAAACCAGTTCAGAATCAAGTGCAGATTGCAGACTCAGAGCAGAAGCGAGAAGGAAATCATGCCTTTCCAGCCTTTTATCGAGTCTGTGAGCATAATGGGGCTGCAGTGTACGATTACGAAGATGGGTCTAACGTTGAACTACGAAGAGTCACATGTGGTGTGGTAGTCCTTGGTCAGGAGCTTTCATGGCGGAGCGCAGATAGGGATGGTAACAGCTGTCTGATGGTGCGGGTACCGGGTGGATGGGTCAAGGACTCAGATTTAAAGCGCATTACAGCCGTGCCACTGTAGCTAAGCGATCTGTATCTGCAACGTATATTATTTCCCACCTATTTCTTGCCGATTGCGAATGCCTACATACGATAGATAGATATAAATATATGACTTCAGAAAGTGCGTCGGCGAACAGAAATAGGCCTTCCTGCGTGACGCCATCGTGCGTTGAGACTCTTCGTTCTTCCACATTCCAAAGTCACAGTTGCCACTTTTCGTTGTCCACCTTTTCCACCTTGACGTTTCGGTTGCTTTCCTCTTCAAAAACCATGAGGAATTGCGCTGTATCGACCGTATCACTGATTTATCTAGTTTTTTTCGTAACACTATTGAAGGAGGCGACTGGTAATTTGATCATCGAAGGATTGTCCTATCACAACAGTGATCGCGACGACGACCATGAGGACGATCAAGTTTGTGTGACTCTTGAAAAGTTTGATAATTCTTGTAGTGGTCATGTTCAGTCCACCAATTCATTCACAGCCTTGACAAAGGCGGGGTCACCCTGCGTACATACTTCGAGGATGAAGAACAACTCGGCAAAGGACCAATATTGTACTTTTCAGGGGGGGAAGGCACTCTTCCACCAAACAGTCTACGTGCACAGCACGGAATGCAAAGTTAATTGGGAAGTAGAGGCAATATCTCCCATGAAACTGATCTATTCGGGTGAGACTTGTACGTATGGCTATCGGCTAAAGTCGTGTACTCTTGGACCGTGTCAAGAAGAACATGTCGAGACATCTCTTCCGTCAAGGAAAATTCGCAGAATCGCAAACCCCGGCAAGACGTGGGCGTGACGTGGGAATTCCCTATTCCCTGTCAATGTCGCTCATGACTCACTAGTGACGTCACCCCAAGGCAAATCTCGCACTTTTTGAGATTGCTGTATCTCACCGTCATCATCATCTATATTCACCATTTCATTTCACAACTTCTCCCATCGCCCACTCGCCCCTGTTGTCTAGTCAGAATAAGATGAAAAGCCTACGTCCGGTTGTCCTAGCCCTGTTGGTATCTTCCAGCCTCGCTTGGCATCCTCGATACCACAGTCTCGATCGCCGTCAGGCAATGATCAACTTGGGCTCATCAGCAGCAGTCGCCGTTCTAATTCCGTCCGTAGCAAACGCCGGTATTGACCCAACCTTGTTGAAGAACCTTCCAGTTCAAGGAGATGAATCGGGAGCTACACAGAGACTCCGACAGGTAGAAGCATTACAAAAACCTGCGTCGGATCTAGTTGACATCCCATTTACCGAGCTTCCCAGTGGTGTATCGTATCGGGAATATCGGGAAGGCAAGGGAGAAGCTGGTAAGTCGTGTAGATCCGAAAGAAATTCCTACTTCCATTCTTTGTATTCTCATACGTTCGTCATATTTTCGGGGTAAGTCGTCAAGCCGGGTTCAAAGGTAGCCGTCGAAATGACGATCCGATGCATGTCCTTTTCGACGGCGAATGAACCAGGTGGAGTCAAGTATTATTCGACAAAGGATGATACAGAATTTAATGAATTAGCATGGACGATTGGTGATGGGACATTACCCCCCGGTCTAGAGGAAGGGATGGTCGGTATGCATCGAAATTCTATCCGACGGATCCAAATTCCATCTACCATGACATTCTCCGCACGGAATGCCAAACAATTACCATTAGCGACGACAAAGGATGGACAACGTCGATATGAAAACCTATTCAAAACAGATGCATCCCTTCTCTTTGAAGTCCTCGTGACGCGGGTCAAATAAATGATAGACTACTAGGGAGAACAAAAGGACTCTTTTGTATTTTAGAATCTCTCAAGTCGTCCTCCCGTCCTAAAGGATTGGACCTCAAGTCGTCTTCCTCCCTCCCCATAGGATTGGAATATTTCGGAGAAACCAATATAGTACATCGACATCTTGCTGACATCGTTCAATGACGTATGGCCATAGTCCTACCATCTTGGGATTTTCTCGGAGTAACCGTCGTCCAGCTGAATTGAGACGACAAAGAAAGGCAATGGTCTGCGCTTCGGCAGTAGTACTCCGACAGGAATGATCGAAATGACATAACGTATCATTCTTCCATAGATTCAGTAATGTCAGTGATTGGAATTGATTGGATTTCAGATTCAAAGAGTTCAGGGTCCTATTGAAGGACAATGAATGACTCAATTGGACCAGTCCATCTTCCTCGATACGATTACTGCACATATCCAAACATTCCAAGCCATGATTGTGCTCGAGACTTTCCAGTAGAGATGTGTCTCGGATTTCATTACCCGATAATCGAAGAACTTTCAATGAGCGATTGATCCGGAGAGCATGACTAAGTGCCTTCACCGATAAAGAAGTACGGTCAGGACGAGAACGTCGTTGGCTGTTCAAGTAAAGGCATTCCAGGTGACAATCTGGAGAGCTCAATAATTGACCCAAGGCATGGATACCTAATTCGGAGCATTCATTGATTGACAGATCCAATGTCTTCAATGTCCGCAGTCGTTGAGGTGATTGTATTATTGCATGTACAAGTTGTGCGACTGTGTCATCGGAGATTAAACAACTCTTAAAGGAAAGTACCTCTACGGGTGGGAGACCATCTTGCACCGAAAGTATATGTAGGAGTGTGTCAATGTCGTGTTTTTGAAATGAACTTCCATCAAGTCGTAACTCTGTCAGGTGGGGGAATCGATGTAGATTCTGAAACAATGTTGATAATCCATCATCATCTATCGTCGTTGTGTGATGAATCGATAGAGATGTCAGTGTTGATGATATTCGTCGAATCATAGATTGGATACATTGATCGTTCAGTCGATTCACCTTATGCAAGCTCAATTCTTCTAGATTTGGACAAGCTGCCAAAATGTCTTCTAAAACACATGGCCATATCTCACATACTCGAAGGGTAAGTCGTCGTCGTATAGGATGACAACGAGCAATATGAATCATCGTCGTCGCGACATCCTTAGCGATGTACACACTGGAAACTTCTATCTCCTCTATCCGTCGTGATACCATCATCGATGATGATGATGATGATGAACGATGAACTCGTTGTTGTTGTTCGTGGTTTTTTGTTTCATGGAATGGTGGTGAGGAAGAAGAAGGAAAGGAAGAATCATAATCATGATCACGTTTTAATCTCTTCTTCGTCCTCCGATGATGATCAGGAACAAGTGGAACTTGATCACATTGCCACCAATCGTGTTCGTCATTCTCTTTGGGATAGATTCGGATCTTACAGAACATAGTATGGGCAAATTGTGCTGTTACGGTACCTTTGTGCAGACATGCAGACAAAATAGCGGAATGATTTGGAATGGGGCACGCTACTGAACTGTCTCTGTATGATAGCTACACCTTCTCGTTTTTGGACATGACTGTACGAAGGTGGGTGTGAAAGAGAGATTTGGAGAAGAATCCAGTGGTGAAGAATAGTGAAGTTTTGCAAATTCAAGAACCCAACCCCCCACAAATCATGTCAATTGCCATCGACATATAACGTTACGACACGATGGCGACAAGTTGGGCCATCTGGGATTGCCAAATGGATTGCGCGAATTCGAATGAGTCATTACTGATCGTAGGAATCGAAGTAATGATCAACCCTCAGGTCCGCATATTGTGGTATATTTCATATCGCTTCCGTGCGTTGACCGAGTTTTTCTGACTGGGTTGAATGCACTGGGGGTGGACGGAAAACCTGCGCCGGCTCTGAATTCTTGGCCTGTATGAGAAGAGAGGGCCAGATAAGTTACAGCAGTTAACTTCGAAACAGAAGAGTGATGATGATAGGAGTAGGCCTATTGTCAAGTGAGCAAATTCAATTTCAGAGCTTCTGCCGGTAGTATAGCCAACTATCGTTTCATCGTGTCTAAGAAAAGCTTCTGCCGGTAGTATAGCCAACTATCGTTTCATCGTGTCAAAGAAAAGTGTACCAAACAGACATATGGCAGGACGACCTTCCCAATCTCGGTCTACGAACGTTGCAGGTTCTTCTACTCGGAACAACAAGTCACAGACATCGATGGCAGATAGTGTTAGTAGTTCGAAATCGTGTTTGGTCCTTCCTGGGATGTTACGACGGAAACGGGGAAAAATTAGTTCAGCTAATTCGACGGATCAATCTTCGACGGCAGAGAACATATTCAATCCTAGAGCAAACAATGATAGACAACAATTATTGGTCAACACGTCGAATATCGTCGCTACGGACTGGTATACTATGGAGGAGGACGAAATCAAAGATATCCGTGGTGACAAGAAATCTTCAACAACAACAAACAAGCCACCAGCGGTCGTAACACCCACAACGACGAATAGTCCTGTGGGGTTATTATCGTTACCAACACCGAAAGATCGAAGTCATCAAGCTAGGAGGTCTCAGAATAGGGAACATGGAATTATGCATGCGTATGACGGGGAGATAGAACCAGAGGGGGTCCGAGGACAAGAAGCTAAAGTCATATCTGGGGCTGGTTCAAAACCGGAAATTTCTCTTCGAAGTTTCTCAAAGGCTCCTGCAACATCGGGGATTTTAGGATTCTTAGGACCTGTCATCGAAAATGATGATTCCACCTACCATGAGGAACAAGCGTTATCGGATTGGTCCTCCCTACCACCACCGCCAATAACACCCTCTTCGGGTGTGTTCCGAGCTGTGAGTGGAGATAATTACTCTTCGTCATCCTCCCAGGACCTTGTATCGATGACGACATCGGAATTCACTGTCGGTCAACAATCGGTGAAATCTAGTACATCGGGGGATGGAGGAGGACGACGACGGCCGATTGTGGCACCACAACTCCGAGTCGCAGAAGAACATGCCGCTCGTTCTGTGGGGTCCGAATATAAACCACCACGAAAGTCAGCACCGGTCAGCGTCGATGATTCAAACTTTGAGGACCCCCAAGAGCATGTGGAGGGGATCCATGCCATGGCGATGGAACATGTTATGCGGGGTGAATACGATATGGCATTACAGGCATTTTCACAGGTCTTGACTGTCTACCTTGACAAGTATGGAAAGTCACATCCCATGACCGCCTCGGCATATCACAATTTAGGGACAGTCCATTCGAAACGTGCGGGATTATTATTAGATAATACTGCCCATCAAAAACATTGCCGGGAACAGGCCTTGTTATGCTTTCAAGCAGCGGCACGAAGTGCTCGTGATGCACCCGAATTGGGACCATCGCATCCGAATGTCGCCGTGAGTCTGGTACGGATTGGATTTTTGCTTCTACAATCACAACAATATCAAAATGCTGTCATTACCTTCCGAGAGGCATTACGCATCCGAATCGATCATTATGGTCCCAGTCATGCCCTAGTGGCAAATTTGTATAATAATTTGGGTGTATGCCATATGCATATGCAAGAGTTCGTACTGGGACGGAAATATCTACAGCAAGCGTTAGATATACAAAAGGACCTATTGGGACAGGACGAGTATAGTATCTCCTCGCTCTTGGAGCTAGCAGATACTCTTTGCAATATTGGCGGCCTATGCTTAGAATGGGTTCGACAGCAGGGACCGGACGTCCGACACGCACTCGACGGAGAAGCGGCTTGTCTGGAAGCGTTGGAAGTACGGGCAAAGGTATTGGGTGAGAATCATATCCTTACGAATCAAGTGAGGAGTCTATACGACATGGTACGGAGTGTCCCGCTACCAAAAGTATCTCAATCAAGGTCGTCATCACCTGGAACCCCGACTCTGCCCACCGCTCGTTTGGCACGACATAGTTTACGTTCGATTCAGAGTGATGATCCGGAACCGCTAGAACTTCGATCGTCCCACTCGGATAATTCTCGTCGCCAGGATCCGCCAGGAAGAGACCATTTGGATCGTCGACGCCCCACATCTCCTCCACCAAGTATGGAAAACCAAGAATCAGACTACTATCTAACTCATCCTCCGTCAAGTGTTGGGGACCACGAATCAAACTACTACCCCACTCATCAGACAACAGCATCAGCATCTACGAAAGGTTTTCAAACGAAAGGATGGATCCCGCCTGCAACGAGCATGGTATCGGATGTAGAACTCAACGCCTACGAAGCTACGGAGGAGAACTTTCTCTTAGACCATTCAGAAAATGAAGACGGTCAGATGACTGTTATTTCCTATGCTCAGTCTGCAGCGAGCCTTTCCAGTTCTGCTCAACGAGAGAACGAACGTCTGGCTTATTTGAAGCAGGCGAAGGCCATCTTGGACGTTCATCGCGACTCACAGACGACAGGACAAAGCACAAATACTACACCGCCAGAATATCCAAATCATACGGATATTCCAGAAGATGGGTTGGTACCGCTTGGTGGAAACTGGCCGCAGCAAATCCATGAAAGAGTGACACCAGAAGTTCTTCGCAACCCTGCCACGCACCTTCGAACGATACATGCAGGAGCCTCGAATTTTTTCAAGCGAGGCCGATACAATGAAGCTTTGCATTTGTTGGAACTTGTGGTGGAAACGCAGCGGAATCGAAATGGTTCAATGCATGAGGATGTTGGTTCAGCACTTCATAATGTGGGCATTGTAGAATTAAGATTGGGTGAGAAAAACAAGGCCCTTCAAGCGTTTGAAGAGGCTGTTCGGGTCCGCCAGAGTGCTCTTGGCCATTACCATCCCCACGTCGCAGTGTCGCTGGTGAAAGTTGGTATCACCTTGATGATGCTGAAACGTTTGGAAGATTCACTTTGGATCTTCCGAGACGCGCTCGCCGTACGACAAAAGGCGCTTGGTGCAGAACATCCTTCGACGGCTCGTATCTACAATAATATTGGCTGTGTTCACGTCGAATGCGGCCAATCTCGGGACGCCAAAATTGCCTTTGAAGGGGCACTCCTAATTCAGCGTAAGGCGCTGGAGAAAGATCCGAACAGTGGACCCATCCTCTTTGGTGCAGCAACGACACTTCAGAATATGGCATATTTGTATCGCCAGAATGGACGACATGAAAAAGAAGCCATCGTCCTTCGAGAGTCATTTGGCGTACGTATTCATCAGTGTTCCGATTCATTACGACTTCAATATGGGTTTTGTCTTACATATTTTCTCTTTTGTCCATAGATCCAAGAAAAGGTCTTGGGAGATTATCATCCATCTGTGATGGGAGCTCTGGAAAATCTTGCAAGAGCATGCAGTCTCGCGGGTCATGATGACCACGGAATCAAGTATTACGATGAATACTTGGAACGCCTATACGAAATGCAAGACGAAAATCGCGAAGAGCAAGCTCGGATCATGTACGAGATGAGCAAACTACATGGAAGAACTGGGGATACGACTTCACAGACTGAAAAGCTCCTGGTGGCCTCCAAACTGCTTCGTATCGATGGGGAAATATCAGCGGAGGGGGCTGAATTAGAATATACGATCCTGCAGGAGCTCAAAGATGTGCGGCGGCATGTGGAAACATCGCGATAATGTCCTCACGGTGTAAGCATAAGGATCCAATAGTCGCTAGTGTATTCTATCATATACGTTACAGACGGAACAGGGATTCAGAAGTAGTCACGTTCAGGTACGGAAGACAATCTTCATTTCGACTCTCCATTGTCTTTACTCCTTTCCAGTTTCTCCTTCATATGCTGCAAACCTGCTCCAGCAACGGTGCTTGAAGTTGATTTTATGACAGTATTCGATTTCGATACGGGACTTTTTGCAGGATCCTTGAGATCAGACCTTGATGTGACTACCTTCTTCCTCCTCTTGGTGGCACTCTCGGAGATGGCATCGAGGCCTGTCTGACGCACACTCGTGGGTTTCGCAACGATGGACGACTTACGTCGGGTTGCTGAGGAAAATGGAGAGGTCTCATCATCAAATCGACTTCTCACGATTGAAGGCTTCGACTTGGTGGTCCCGATTTCAAATTCTAGCCCAATCATCTGCGTTGAGGTCTTGCGACGACGTCGAGTACCTCTAGCACTGCTCCCACCACCAGGCGTGTCTGTTTCGTCTTCGGCGGGTCGAGGTTTCGAACCTTTCTTTCGACTTACATGCACTGGCTCGTTATCATCCTCAGTGTCGGACCACTCGCCATAGCCGTATCTTTCGGCAAGATCGAAAAGACCGTGAGAGTTTGCGGCCTCATTCGGAGAAGGGACATCTCCAGGATAAGCACCCAAGATACTGCGACCCACGAGGCTGTTCGCACCCGCAGCACGGATGCGTCCCATTACGCCGGACTCACGATCGCTCACCCGTGGTCCACTATTCTTCCGTCTGCCCGCATTCTCGTTCACAGTCGTGATCTTCGTGACATCGGTGATCACCGACCGTTTTCGCTTTGTACGCTTCCTTGTACCTATTTCAAAACCGACGGTGAACGCCGGACCTTTATCGGCAACTGCCTGCCCGACGGATTCATCGGCATCGACAGGCTGTGCCTCCGTCAGGGCAGAGACGATCCATTCCGAGTCGCTCTCAGCATCATCGCGTTGTGCGGTTGACGAGTGCTTAGTTTTTGTCTTGGGTCTTTCATCGCCTAGTCGGTCGATCGATGATCTTTCCTCGTCAAGAGCGAAACGACCAATCCCGTGTCTCTTCATGAACGCATCACTCACAAAGCGGTATTTCGCTGTCGCTGCATCCCCGACATTCATCAACTGATTCAAGGCCTTTTGGTCTTCCTTTCTCATCTGAGCTTTCCGCTTTTTGGCTCCTCTAACCGCAGTACCATCAGCGCTGACAAAGCCAGTGGTTTGCGAGAGCGGCATTTCTGATGGCCCCCCCGAATCGATTAGGCTAGGGAAGGATTGTGCCACGACCCTTCGGAACGATTTTCCCACCGCGGGGAGATAGGTATCCACCCATTCGTGTAGCAATACGCACGCCATGATTACGACGTGGCCAACTCTACCGTAGGTAAACAAGTATCGGTAGAGGCGGTTGGGACGAATTCTGGCTAAGGGGAGTTGTGTTGTCTCTGGTGTTTCTCTCTGAACAACCGGGTCTTCAGGGTCTCCCGGTTTTGAAGAAGCCTCTACTACTTACATATTCGAAGAATCGTGAGATATATCGATTATCGCGAGGAAGGTCGAATACTGTGATAGACAGACTTGTACGTTTGCGTCGTACCTTCTTCAGCGCTAGAAGAGGCATCATCGATTTCCTTCTCTTCGTCGAATAGTTCCTCAGAAGACCCTCCCCGTATGCGAGCAAGAAGCCCTTTTTCCAAGGAAGGCCGACCGACGGATTTCATGACACCTGCAACTGCCAAATAGAATATATCGGTGAAGGGTGACAAGTAAACACGGGCCCATTCCAGCACGAGCACGATCGTCATCAGCCATACATCGAGACCACGTGCAATGAGGAAATTGTAGAAAAAGTTCATCGTTTCGGCCTCGACCAGAGTCCTTGGATCTGCAACTTCTACTACCCCTGTTGGTTGACCGTCATCGATGAAGGCGACAGGTTGGTCCGCAGACTCGTCGACTTCGAAGTCACTCTCCTCATCATCTTCTTCAAGTTCTACGCCGTCGTCGTCCTCATCCACCCAACCCATCGGCATACTCACAGACGAATCGTCGTCGGATAGATCGTCGCTCTCCACTGGATACGCACTTGTTCTTTCATCAAAACTGGCTGCGATATCATTTTCTGCCACCGTCACCTCAACTTGAGCATCGGTTGGGGTGTCCTCATACTCTTGTAGGCCTTCATCATCTAGAGTACTAGAAGCGCTTTCCACGATAAGTGGAGACGACTCTTCCTCGACGGAAAACTCCGCCGCATTGTCAAGCGACGAGGTAGAGTCCAGGTCATTTTCTTGTAGCGTTTCAACGGTAATATCGCTAATCTGGCTCTCATCCTGATCAGTATTCGTGATTGTCATCGTTGTATCCATCTCATCAGACACCTGCAAAGCCTTTTCCGCATGTCCAAGCGCGGCATCGGTTGACGAGTCCAAAGGCTGGCGTTCGGATTGTACATAGTACTTTTCGTAGACCCGGTCATAATCTTTCTTAGACTTTGACCGTGCTTGGTTGAGGACACCTGCTGTGTCGATACCAAGGAACGATGCCGTCCATTGCCCCCATACACGAGCGTAGTTGCGCTTTCGTTGAATGGTTTTTGCACGATCTTCTTCATTCTTTATGCCCATCATGGCGCCAGTCCAATGACCCCATGAACTCATCGTCCTACTTCCGAAGGATGGTTTTACCTTAGGTACCGATGCATGGGTGAGCGAATCAATCGTTTGTGATGTTGTTTCCTCCTCCGAATGTCGTTCGTCTTTACTGGTACTTTCGAAGCTACTCTTGTCTGGATGCAGACTCACAGAAACTTCAATGGACGGGGATTCCGAGGTCTCTGTTGTCAGAACCGTTGCTTCAATTTCAGAAAGATCATCATCTATGGGTAAGGTTGGTTCTTCCTTGCTTTGCTCCGCAGCGATTGCAACATTCAACTTTGATGCCTCCTCCTCTGGCTCTGCACTGTACACAGAAACCATGTCTTCATTTTCGGACCCTGTCGTAGACTCTTCAGTCATCGTCGTTGTCTCAGACTGAGGGATTTCCCTTACGGGACGGATACCCATTAGATTGGCCGTCAACATTCCCCACTTCTTCGCCACATTACCTAGTATTCCAGGCTCTGTGAGCTGAGTCTGAACTGTGGTGGGAAGTTCTTCGACGGTGGTTCCAGCAGTGATTCCGAGAGTTTCTTGATCCGCATTTGCCGTCGTGCTAGATTCTTCCAATGCCGCAGCCACTTCTTCTAGAATAGCTGGACTCTCAGCAACCGCTGATGGCCCCAAGAAGAACTCTGTGGCTAAAGGTTCATCAGATTTTGTTGCTTCTTCAGAATAAGTTTCAATCTGGGCTGCCTTATCGGAAATGCTAATTTCGGGAATGGATTCCACACCCAATTCCATTGTTGTTTCCACTTGAGGGTATGTTTCTTGTGGAGAATCAGACACTATCTCGGCCGAGATTGTCTCATCGACTGCAGTATCAGGGGATACAACTGCTTCCATCACATCAGATGCAGCCTCCTCTCTTCCTGTCTCAGATGTGGGCTCATCCATCACCATCTCGGCCGAAATGGTCTCCTCGACTGCGACATCGGGAGATACAACTGCTTCCATCACCTCAGATGCAGCCTCCTCTACTACTATCTCAGATGTAGGCTCATCCATTACTATCTCGGTCGAAACTGTCTCATCGACAGCAACATCGGGAGATACAACTGCTCCCATCACATCAACTGACGCGGAATCCTCCTCAAGATTTGGAATTTCTTCATTGGTTCCGATACTTTCAAGGATGTATCTATCATCCTGTGATTCGAGTTTGTTGTTATCTTCTTCAGTCAAGTCGTCGGGAAGAAGTGTCTCCACCAGACCGGCTTCTTGTTTAACTTCTGCACTCATTTGATTGCCTTCTTGTTGAACTGTATCGTCTTGAGCAGGCGGATCTACTATCGTCATGACTTCATCTTCGGGGTATTCTTTTTGTGACGGTTCGGTCATTTCGACAATTGACGTTAGCTGGATGTGATGATGTGTGTCTGGTTCCGGATCACTTGTTGCATCCATGGTCATTGGTTCGGCATCGGATGCTACCTTCTGAAGTCGCTTCAAGAGTGGATTTTCACTCTCGGTGACTTTACGTTCAGCAGCTTGTAAGAGGAATTCAATATATTCGTCTAGTTCTTCATCATCAATATCACCCACACTGCTGTCATCTCCTCCTCCACTCTCAATATATCCACCTCGTGTCTCAAGAAGTGCAGAGTTCCGGGCGACCTCCCGAGCATGACGGCTGTTATACACTCTGGACGATGATGACCGACCTAGTGTGTAGGTCCATAACGACAATGATGTTATAAGATACAGAGTCCTCCGGTTGGTCCTTGGACAAGACGTTGTTGTTGTCGTCGTCGTCGCCAAGGATCTTCTCATGGGGAAGTTAAGCAAAGAAATTTTTTTATGACACAAAATGAAACCTTGAAACGACTTCCTTTTTATTCTCTCCCCTCCTTGGTCACCACATACACTTGTGAGTGTTTTGTTGCGCAATGTCAAGATATGTTGGAGTATCGAAGGATGCCCGGGATAGATGTGCCTCTAGAAATGGATCTGACAGTGAATGTGAACTCGAACATAGTCTTGCCGTGGAGTTCCGATGGTAACTAACAACTGACACGTGAAAGCAGCAGTGATTTTTTCAAAACGGGGAGGGAGAATACATGCCATACCGGTCGCAGGGACAGACGCCCAGCAAGCTGGCACGCCAGCATCTTCCAAGTGGCAAAGAGACAGGTGGGCAGACGATCTGTGAAATGTCAAGATTTGGATCGCCATCACCCTACATACGTATGTACGTGCGAACCCTCAACAATTCATGTCTGAAGAGTGAGAGGAAGGGTAAAGCTGACTGTGATGACATATTCAATCCAACTCTTCACCAAATAAAGGAAGAAATGATTCGATCATTCTGGGTCCTGTGTATTGTTACTCTCAATTTGAGGACAGCTCTTGGTCTGTCATCTGATATCCCGAGTCAATCGACTCGAAGACAGGCAATAGGGCATGGATTGGCAACCACGGCGACGTTCTTTGGTGGACTCCTTCCAACCTTCCCCGCTGTTGCCGAAACGACGGTCGGCTCATACTTGTCTGATCTATCAGACTTTCAACTTGGGACACGAGGAATCCAATACAAGATCCTTCAACCAGGTGAAGGTGCTTCCCCCATCCGTGGACAACAGGTCTATACGAAATATACCCTGTGGACAGGTGGTTTCGGTGAGGATGGTGGGAAGCAAGTCGATAGTAATACTGGATTTATGGGCCGACCCCTACCTGTCATTGTAGGGATTGGACGAGTGATTAAGGGTTGGGATTTAACACTTTTAGACATGAAAGTGGGTGAAGTCCGTCGGATTGTCATCCCATCCGATTTGGGGTATGGAGATCGAGGTGCGGGGGGGTCTATCCCTCCCAAGGCGACACTATTCTTCGAAGTACAGATTTCAGAGATGGATCCAGTCCCATTCCTTACTGATACTCAACAAAAATGGCTTGCAGATAATCCTCTGTAACTCTTTCTATCTCCCTCTCTGGGGGAAGCTAAATGACCTTTGGTTTGTTTCGCAAATGTCAATGACCCATCATCTATCCTGTACATCCGATAAAGGATAAAAACAGTGCTTTCACGGTCGGTAGGGAGTCGAATTAGAGAAAGATAATACAGTAAATAAAGAGGTAACAACAAGACTACGAACTTTAATCCTGTCAATATAGATCAAAGAGTCGACCAAAATTGGGTTTTTTTTTTCATTTCGAAGGAGACCTCAGTACAGTCACATCTTCTACTACGTCACTGAGAGAAACAATCGTTTTTTTTCCTCTCCAGTTATACGCATCTTGGGGGGGGAGGAGGGGGGGGGATGAAGATACACCACCTGGAACCGGAACATCCTCCATGGTACCTTCACGTTCACACTAGCATTCTGCAAGTGAGGCGGAATTGGCATCTTCAAACTTGGCCATCATGACCTTATCATTCTTAATCGTTTCAAGGATATCTGAATTTGCCTTTGTAAATAGGGCGACCATAGAGAAGTGACTTGCCATGGGACCAGATTTTTCCACATGTTGAGACAGTTCATCAATCCGTCTTGAAATGACTTTATTGGAAAGAATGACTGATTCGACACCATCATGGAACCGTTCATTGACAGCAGCCCGACGTTGTTGTTTCGCCTTCGTACTACTCTTGTACTTATCATGAAGTCCATCTCGAAGGGACTGGCTCACCTTTTCACGAGCAAAGACTTCATCAACGACGACCCAGACTCCGCCCTTCGTCTCCTTCTTAACGAACCGTCCCTTCTGAGCATGGATCGCCTCGACGATATCGGAGACTATCAGAGTCTTTTCCAGCTTATTGGAAGTGGAAGAATATTTTTCAGTCGCTGCTTGAATCAAGGCAGGATATCTTCTGTTGCCTTCGTGATCCCAATAACTTTTCCCCCTCGCACACACAACATCTCTTGGTCCAGGTACGAAATGTCCCGAAAGAGGACTTCCACCTGCTGCTGATGATGATTCATCGTCGTCTGAGACACTTGCCGTTGCACTGGCCTTGATTTTGGTACTGTAATTGTAACTCATACTCGATGTTGGTTTTTGTTTTGAGATTTGATGCCTTATCGTCGTTTTATGGCAATGTGAAGTAGTTGTCTTTTTTCTTGGTAGTTCACGACAAAAAAAGGATGTTCTTGCTGCTTTCACGAGTGTGGACGCTTTCGACGTTCGTTTTCAAAGTAGTCGGAGAATCCCGAATCCGATTCACAATACTTATGCCACAATACGTTGATCACACTTCTAAAACGGAGTAACTGTTCGACTCCAGCCATATTTATTTGTTTCGCGACCGGCGAGGGCAATAAAGAAGATCGTGACCGATATATGTGTTAGTTTAAGTATCTCCTTTATAACCATGTACTACGACTACGACTCATATGATATCAAGACTACGATCAAGAACGGTGCTAGAAACAGTACGGGGAGTACCGTATGGCGCATTGCGAGACATTTATGTCACCACCTTTCACCCGAAGGAATCCGATTACTGCATCAAAAGACTGTGATTGGTCGCTTCCTTTTAGGTCGGATGAATCAGTCCTTGAGTTCCAACCCGGATTTGGGATGTTGAAGTCCTGACTCATCCGATGCCAACGGGAACGACATGACGGACTTGACCGCGTGAAGAGTTTCTGTTTCTCTTTCTGTGCCAAGTGTCAACTCCTTTCTGTGGATATTCGCTGGAACATGGACTTCATTTTCACCCTACGGTCTCGACTGTTGATTCGCAAGTAACTACTATGGCCCTACCAGAAAAACGAAGGAAACATCATCTGTTACTGTTATCGATACTTTGGTTGTCACAGTCAGAGA
>Ga0194115_10002466_pt1 | contig 22016 bp, 30 predicted proteins | sample TA2MahsurfametaG_3_FD_148656 | JGI IMG/M metagenome (GOLD analysis project Ga0194115, IMG submission 148656) | Freshwater microbial communities from Lake Tanganyika, Tanzania - TA2015002 Mahale S4 surface | ecosystem: Environmental > Aquatic > Freshwater > Lake | place: Tanzania: Lake... | reverse complement strand
TAAAAACGGTACAAAACCCATTACAGGGCCTTCTTTTGAGGGTTGCATTACAACTTGAACTGGTTTTTTAATTACCACTTCATTTTGGTTTACAAATTTCACCTCTGCAAGAATCGTATGATTTGTTTTTAATGTTACCAATTTTGTTGTCATAATATTTTATCTCTCTTACACATTAATCATAGTGTCCGCAGGGATAACACCAATTGTAACCCATCGTTTTGGAAAGAGCATTTCTCTTCCTTGAAAATCTTTCATATCGTAATTCGGGTCTTTCATCAACCCAATTACTTCAACCATGTTATCAAACTCACGCAAAAATAAATTGTACCTTTCAGCACGAGGCATTTTGTGTTCGATGGCTAGTTTTTTTGCAAGTTCACGGATGTTCATTCTTTTATTTCCTCAAAGTCGTAGAAAAAATCATTGTTGTTTCGAGCAGAATGTTTCATAAATCTTTCTACTGAATACAACTTTGTTGCTATTTTAAAATCTGGTCTCTTAAACTCTGGCACAGTCAAAGATGCATCATAGAATAATGTTTTATTGTTAGGTTGTGCGGCAAATTGCCCGTTGTCTAACTTAATAAAATTATAACTTTTATGTTCTTCTACTGTTTCAGAAAATCCTGTGTTTAGATAACCAGGGTCGTTTTGGCAAAAATCTACGGTGAACATATACTCACCGAAGTGCCACTTACTGTCTTTATCCAAGAACTTACACTTCAACAACCGAAGGTTGTCTTTTTCAATGACAGTAATATTATAACTCAAACAATCCCAAATTTGCAAGTAGTCCAAAGGCAAATTTGCATCATTTAAATTATTTTGCCTTGTTACAAAAGCGTGTAGAGGTAGTTTATCATATAATGCACCATAATTGGGTAATAGCGCTTCAATTCTAAATGCTTGACCTTTGATACATTTAATTGTCATCCAAATGCAAGGTTCAAGTTCTCCATGACCTTTTTCAAAGTCATAGAGAAACTCCTGCTTAACAAAGCATTGGACTGGTGGTAAGTTGTGAACTAAAAATGCCATTACTTTGCGAACCGACTAAAATTGGGTGGTTTCCATTCTTCAGGTTTGAGGATCTTTCCATCTTCTCTTTTTAAAATTTTTCTGGTCTCTGTATCAATCTTTTGCAAATTACTTAGTGCGCCTTCGTCCCAAATTCTTTCACAGTCCCAACCTCTTGATAACATATATCCAACAATCACCCATATCATATCAAAACAAGCATCAATAGTTTCTACATCATCATTACCAAGCCTTGCTTTACAAAATTCCTGATATTCTTCGTTAATCAGTCGATGATATAAAACAGCCTGTTCATCATTGTTTCGAGTTGCTGTTTGGCCGGCAGCAATCATAAAGACAAGCACATCGGTAAAGACTTTACTCATTAGAATTTTTCTTTTCTAAGTACGTCGCGACCTCGATTCGCGAGGCCGCGGTCGAGCGCGCGTGTTCGTGTTCATAAGTTCTTTGCCTTAACTCGGAAGAACTGAATCGATGTGTGCGAGAATTGTAGTATGTTTTGATACCACGATTGTCACAGATATCTCGACCTGTTAAAGGTTTATCTTTATATTCTTCACCACAAATACGCAATGTAATTGGCAAGAACATCAACAAATCTTCTAAGTCTTTTTCGGTATCATAGACGACAATCTCATCCACAAATTTGACAGCAGAAAGTTGAACATACCTTTCGACAATAGATTGAACTGGTTTGTTTTTGGTGTCTGGTCTATCGATTGTTGGGTTTGTTTGTAACCCTACAATGAGATAATCACAGACTGTTTTGCACTCAGCAAGCATTAGAATATGACCTGCATGAAGAAGGTCAAAGGTAGAACAGGTAAAGCCCACAGGGCGACAAATCATTTCATCAGGTAATACTAGCATCATATAACTCCATTATCTAAAAGTTAGTCCGGTCAATTAAGATTACTAAAACAGCGGCCAAATCCATGACTGTTAATCCGCATTCCTTGTGATATAGTTGATACGCATCTTAGTTGGACCAAAATATTCCTTGACAACATTCTGAGCAACACTAATATCGAACGGTTTGCAACTGAAGATATCAATGTAGGCTGTCATATTTGGCTCTACAAAATGAGCAGAGATATTACTTGTGGTAATTAATTGCATAAGGCTAAAGCCTTGTTTTGAATCTCCTGGCAACAAATACTCGATGATTGGTTCACCATGAGCAGTCATGTCAATGCGAACAATCAGGTCTTTAACAAATTTGTATATGCTGTCTCGACTACAAATTGCTTCATTGCAACCGCTTATGTCCAGCATCAGATGATATCCCCAGTACATAGTTTTTCCTTTAACTTTAAACTAGTAATTATGCTCTGTTGTATGGGGATTCTCTATCATGTTGGAAAAAAGTTTTTTGCGTGTGTTTGTAGCGCATCAAGCACACGCAAGGTTTCTTCGGGATTACGACCCACGTTCAAGTTGTTGACTGTAACATGTTGAATTTCATTTTGCGGGTCAACAATCAATGTTACACGCAATGCAGCACCTGCGGGTTCGTAGAAATAACCCATTAAATAACTCAATTGTTCAATGAGGGATTTTTCCCAATCACGGTTAACATCTGCGAATTGAATGTGTTTAATTTTCCGCAAATCTGGATGTGCTTCTTGCCATTCAATTTTAAAGAATTCATTATAGGTAGAACCAGTTAACAATACTGCATTACGGTCCTCAAAATCTTGTGCAAGTTTATCATACGCAACAATTTCAGTTGAACATACGAATGTGAAATCTTTTGGATAGTAAACAATTACTTTCCATTTACCTGGAAAAGATTCTTCTGTAATTGGAAAGAAAGCTTCTTCAAGCATATAATTTTCGGGTTGACCTGGTTTTACGCCTGTCACTACAAACGGTTCTAATTTAGAACTTACTGTTTTCATTTAAATCTTCCAATAGTTTAATTCAATCAGTATCGCATATTTCAACAATTTTCGAGGTAAATATTGTCATACTTTTCTCACCTCAACTTTACATTGTTTTAAAAAATCAATACCTTTTGCATCGCGGTAAATGTTTCTATAATAGACACTGGTGATGCCCGATTGATATATTAGTTTTGCACAATCAAGGCAAGGCGCATGTGTTACAAATACGGAGGCACCTTCACTTGAATTGGTGCTTCGTGCTATTTTTGCAAGTGAATTTATTTCTGCATGTATTACTTCTGGTTTGGTTTTCAATTCAACTGTGTCATCCGAATGTTGAATTGTTTCTTCACAATCGTTTGTCCAACCAGACGGCATTCCGTTGTAACCAATACCAATAATGGTGTTATCTTTTACGACAACACAACCTACCTGTAATCTTTTTGCGGATGATAGTTTAGAGTAAACTTCGGCCGCTGCCATGTGTGCATTAATAAACTTCTGCTTCATTCTTCAACAGATTCTTTTTTATTTTTCTTTTCGGATTTAAACGGAATAGAAGCAACGAGTTGTGCTTCAATCATGGCATTTTTAAATTCAGACCTCTTAATTGGGTCGTTAATAGTTGCAATGTATCGTTTGGTTTGTTTGTTCAGTTTGAAATTTTTATCACACTTCATAATATCTCCATAATTTAAAAAGTGGGGCAAAATGCCCCACTTACTTACGCAGTCTCCTTTTCTTGCAAAAGTTGTGATTTGAATTCTTTCAATTCAGAACCAATTTCAATCTTGCGAGGTTTCTTATGGTCAGGAATGATATTCTCCAAACCAATTCGTAGAATACCATCTTTAAACTCAGCACCTTTCACTTCGATTGTCTCAGCAATGGTGAGTGCTTTAGTGAAAGACCTTGTTCCAATGCCACGATGAATGTATTGAATTTCAATGTCTTTCGCTTTCTTTTCACCTTTCACAGTTAATGTGCCATCTTCAACAGAAATTTCGATTTCGTCTTTAGAAAAGCCTGCAACGGCCAATTCTACGACATAACGAGAATCATCTAGTTTGATGATGTTGTGTGGTGGAAAGTTTGAAACAGTTTTTTGAATATCCATGCTCAAGAGTTTTTCAACATCGTCAAAAAACCTATCAAAACCCAAAGTTGTTTGGGCAAGTGGACCGAATGGAAAGGGATGAATGCGTCCTGGTGTCATAGCTTGTCTCCTTTTAAGCGAGTTAACGAAAATGTGACCCATTAGGCGTCACACTTTTATTTATTCACGATTTCGTAGGCCAGTCGGTTAACTAGAAATTTTCTACCTGGATTATCGGCGTGATAGACCAGGATGAATTCGTAGTTACCTTCTTTACGAACATCATCATAATTTTCGGTATAAACATGTTCAGTTGAATACCGATTCTTCAATTTTACTACTTTCATTTTTTTGTCCATGATAATTCACCATGTTATTACTCTTGTATTTTCTTGCCTATATTATACTTAGTAACTAATTGCCAATCATTTTTTTCTTTAAACGAAATAATCTTAATTTGATGCAACGGTGCTATATTATCCTTCAACAAGATAGGATTCATAATTTTCACAAGACTCCACTCCTCCAAGAGCTTAGCAATCGCATTTCTCCTTTGAATATCATTTTCAGAGATATTAGATGGTTTGCCATCCAATGCAAACAGTTCCTTAAAATGCACAATATAATATTTACCCTGCTTGTGTAGAATGTGACACGATTGATACAGCACTTTTTCTTTGCGTGAAGAAACACCAATACGAGTAAGTGTTTCTCTTACCTTTAGAAAATCATCTTGTTGCATCAAGGTGACTTCAATAAATTTAGTCAAATCAATCATAGTTACCTCTTAGTCAATCCACCCGTTTGGGTTTGTTCTTTTAGTTGTTGGATTTGTTCTTTGCTAAGAAGGCGAAAGGCCTCACGGGCTTTAGTGTCGGAGAATCCAAAGACAGTTTTTATACATTCCAAATCTTCATTTTTCTCAGATTTTATCCACTTCGCAAAAGGTCGTTTCTGTGACCTGATTGTATTTATAATATTCAACATTTTAATCTATTAAAAAATCATATTGTATAAATATACTCATGAATAAAAATTTTCATAAACATCATATAATACCTCGTCATATGGGTGGAACTGACGATTCTTCAAACCTTGTTCTTTTGACTGTTGAAGAACACGCAGAAGCGCATAAGAAACTTTGCGAAGAACATGGTCGTGAACAAGACTTAATTGCATGGAAAACTTTGTCAAATCAAATAACTATTGATGAAGCTCGAAGAATGGCGGTATCAATTTCTTTGAAAGGTAAACCTAAATCAAAAGAACAAAAAGAAAAAATGTCTATTGCTCGTAAAAAAAGAGGTGGAATAACAACTGGCATGAAATTGAGTCCTTGTTCAGATGAACGAAAAAGAAAAATTTCTGAAGCTAACAAAGGTGGAAAAGGTAGACCTATTCCTTGTTCTGAAGAACACAAAAAGAAAATTTCTATTGCGTCTAAAAATAGAGAAAAATTCGTTTGTCAAAAATGTAAAAAATATTTTCAAAAAGCAAATCTTGTTCGTTATCATGGTTTGCATGGTGAAAAATGTAAGAATTAAAATCCGCCTTTAGATATTTTATTTTTTAATTCGTCAATTTGATCTTGGTTTAAAAGTTTTAAAGCTTCAATGGCTTTTTCAGTATTATACTTAAAATATTGTTTAATTACTTCTATATCGTCATTTTTCTCAGATTTTGCCCACTTCACGAAAGGTCTTTTTTGAGGTCTAATTGTGTTCAATAAAAAATCATTCTGGAGCTTCTTGTCCAGAAAATGGCGTCTATTCATCTCATTTGCATACAAAATGCAGTCTTTATGATAAGATAAACTACGATTTACCAAAAAAGGCGTATAGTCTTTTTCGGTAATCTCATCGACAATCAGCTGTTTCTTATTTTGTAATATTGCATTAACATAATCAAATGGGTTACTCATGTCAACATCCTAATCAAACCAATGGTATCGATGGTAGTGAGTAGAAGATAATTAGCAAGTAGGCCAAATGATTTCCGAGTATAAGCAGCCCAAGCATAAAGAGCGCAACCAGTAATCCAAATAGGATAAAGAACAAGTAACGGAGGGGTCGGTACCGTAAGAGCCATTGCAACACTACAGCCAATGCTAATACTCCAAGCAATAAGTTCAACAACAAAGCGCCAACGATTAGACTGCCAATCATCTTTTATCCATTCGAGAGTTGGTCGAAAAATATCATTCATTTATTATTTTTTTTCAAATTTTCTTAATGGAAGTTTGTATTATTGAAATTCGCAAGAAATCATTATCTCAGTAAGGCATGCCATGATGTTTATTTCGGAATCAGCACAAAAAGCAGCCTTATATTGATAGTCAGCAAGAATCAATACTGCTTGAGGAATCGATGTGGGTTTCATAACATCATACATTGCATCATACAACTTACGAAACAATGTATTACTATCAATTTCGTTTGATGCAACCCATTTACGAATCGCGCCAAAGTCTTTCGTGGAAACATATTTTACAATTTCTGTAATTGATATGTCACCAATTTGGGACAGGATGCCTGTGTCAATTTTACCAAACTGTGAATATCTTTGCAATTCGTTTAGAACACGGCGAAAGTCGGGAAAATGTTTCTTTACGAGTTCAGCAAGAACCTTGTCATCCGAACTAACTTTTTCACTTTGCAAAATTATCTGAATTCGTTTGAAAAATGAAGATGCCATCTTGGCCTTCTCACCATTCTTCAAACCAAAATCAATTACTGCACAACGAGAATGAAGTGGTTCAATGATTCGATTTTTGTAATTACATGTAAAGATGAACGAGCAGTTCGATGCGAATTCTTCAATCGCATTACGAAGCGCAGGTTGTGTCGAATTTGGATTTAGATAATCTGCTTCGTCAATAATGATGACCTTGCGACCACCAGATAGTGACATTGAAGAAGCATAGTTCTTAATCTTGATACGAAATGTATCGATACCAGATTCATCAGAACCGTTGATGGTCATAAAGTCACAACCAATCTCATTACACATGGCTTTTGCAACAGTAGTTTTACCTACGCCTGAACCACCGAACAGTAAGAGATTGGGTATGCTTTTTTGATTTACATATTCTTGAAAAGGTTTTTTAAGTCTTTCAGGAAGAATACAATTTTCTACTGTCTTAGGCCTGTATTTTTCGGCCCAAATCAGGTGTTCCATAATATAAACCCTCCACAAATCGCATAATAAAATTACACAGCTTCAAACTTAGAACCTGCCTCAGTAGAAATATAATATTGAAGTGGAACATTCTTGTTCTTAAAGTGCGAAACACCCTTAGATGAAATTTCAACTTCATAAGAACCAGGTAACACTTTAGTTAGATTCTCAGTTTTAAAAATCATCTTAAACTTATTACCATTACCTTCTGCAATTTCAAGTGCATCGGTATGTGCAGCATCATTTTGTAGGTCGAGTGTTACGATACTGATTTTTTTACCATCAGATTCAATTGCAATATGCGGTGAAGAAAGAACAGATGCGGCACGGAGAACCCAATCAAAATCATCAGAAGAAAGGCTGAATGTGATTTCTGCGGCAGGCATTACAAATTGTTTCTCAGGAGGAGTAACAATCATTGTTGGTTCACAGAAACGATATTTAATCTTACTACGACCTTTGTTGCCAACGATTACAACATGTTTCTCATCGAATTCAAACGATGGATCTTCTTTGTGTAGAGACACCACAGACAAGAAATTGTTTAGGTCATACACACCAAAGTTAGCAGGAATTTCTTCCTTGATTGTGACTTCAGCAAGAATGTTTTTATGTGACGAGACAGTTTTAAGTGTCTTGCCTTGTTTGAAGAAGATACCTTGATTGATAGTTCCAAAGTTCTTCAATACAGACAATGTTTCATTTGATAGTTTCATTTAACACCTCATAATTAAGATTTATCAACAGAATACAGTATATCATGTTCATACAGAAACATGAGGTTACAAAGTGCATGTGCTAAATGGTGCCTACCTGATTCAGGATCCATTTGCTCACCTCCTTTGTATGCCCAGAGATGCCTTTGTACTGCATCAAAATATCTCCTTTTGGAATCAGGTACATGTTTCCAATTATTGGGTTCATATTTTTCTGCACCAAAAGTCAATACATCTACTGTAGCTTTCAATGCAAGTGGTGGTAGTAAACCATATTGCAGTTTACCACCATCAAACTTGCGACCACCTGTTGAGGCGGTTTGAGATTTTTTTACTGTTTCATCAATACCAACCATTATAACTTTCCGGTATATTGTGCAACTGATGGCATGTTACCAGTAAATGCGTATGTGCCAATGTGTTGCGTTTTCATCCACGGACATAGGTAAATCTGCCCACCCATTTTACGCCACATTTGACAGAACATATAATCTTCACTCAGATATCGGTCAGAACCACCTCCAACGATGGACTCTTTATTGTCGATTACTGTATCAAAGTATGCATGAATGTATCGTGTACCATCGAAATTGGCTTGGCCAACATGGTCTGGTTTGTATCGAATCATTGGATATTCTTTTTCCATTTTTTCAAATACTTCCCGTTTGACCATCATATAACCTGTACCGATTTCCATGACTTCAAGTGGTTCTGTAACAGAAAATTGTTTTGTGCCTTTTACGACATTGAAAACATATTCACCAACCAATTGTTCAAGTTCTCTTGGTTCGATATTTGGATGGGCTCTGGCAGCTTGTGCAACATTACTCCAATTGATTGATTTTTTAGGATACGGACCACCAATCACATCTTTGTCCAATGCCATTAAGGCAAGAACATCTTGTGGGTTGTAGTGAATATCCGAATCAATGAAAAGTAAATGTGTGTGTTCTGAGCGGAGAAACTCATCTACTAGGTAGTTTCGAGCTCGTGTGATGAGTGATTCATTGAACAGGAATGAAAACTTGGTTTCGATTCCATACTTGTTCATCGTTGTCTGTAAGTCGAGGCTCGATTTGATATACAAACCATGTGCCATGCCACCATACATCGGTGTGGCAATAAACAGTTTATTTTTTCTAAGTTTTTCTAATTCAACTTTAATTTCCATGACAACTCCATAAACAAAAAAGAGGAAGTGGTACCTATATGTATCACTTCCTCCATTACTTTTTTACCTTTTATTAGGCAAAAGCACGCTCACCCTGTGAACGAATTGCGGCAATACCTTTAGCGACCATGCGCTTTGTAGGAGTGCCAAGACGATAGAAAACAACTTTATCACCATTTCTGTTGATGCGAGTGTTCAAATAAATCGCATGACCTTCGTTACGCAACTCATTGATGGTTGCAGAAGGATTGGCAACACCGAAAACAGATTGCATCTTCCGTGCGGTTAAGGTGTTGTGTTCGCTATCTTTCGAAAGATATGCAAGGACTTTAGATTTAGCTGACATTAGAAAATACTCCATAAAATTGGTCTCACGGTTAAAAGGTGTTTGAGAGGAGACCGTTTTCTCAAATTAGATTAAATATATCATCTGATGCGCTGGTTGTCAATACTATTCAGGTGAAGAATAAAAAAAGTCCCACAATTTTACCTGTGGGACAGGTGCCGAACTACTACAGGAATTAGGAATCAATTTCTTCGTTGTTTTCATCTTCAGGTGTTTCAGGTTCAATTACAGGTGCGAGCAATTGTTCGGCAGAAGCACCTGCATCAACTTTGGTATACAAATCAATGAATGATGCCTTAGTGTCATCATCAAAACGATTCAAACAAAGGGTGATTGCCTTCATTTTATCACCAAAGATGCCGTATGTTTCAATGATATGTACAAGGCGGCGAGTAGAAATCACTTCATCGCAACCGCCATCGGCAAATGTTTTACGAATTACATCAGCCCAAGTAACAAGTTTTTCGGCGAAATCATCGTCAGCTTTACCAACAGATGCCAATTCTTTTTCAATAATTTTACGCTCAGTTTTTACAGGCGGAAAATCCTGTTCCATTGTGGTACGAAAACGCTCAAGAAATGCTTCATTAAGAACATTGGTGAACATATAGCGACCGTCATCTGACCCTTTACCTTTTGTATTTGCAGTAGCAAACACGGTGAAACCAGGCGCAGGTGAAATCAGTTCGCCTTTCTTCTTCAGCATAAACGGCTTACCTTCTAACACTCGTTGCAAAGACGAAAGATTTTGAGCACCGTAATCAATCTCATCGATACACAAAACGGCACCTTGTCGTGCAGCAGTGGTCACAGGACCATCACGCCATTCCATATTGCCATCGATAAGAACATAGTTACCAAGCAAATCACTTTCATCGGTTTCAGGTGTCATTGATACGCAAACAAATTTGCGTTTTGCCTTAGCACAGGCTTGTTCAATTGACATGGTCTTACCGTTACCAGAATGACCAGAAATGAAAACAGGAAAGAACCGCATTGATGAAACAATTGAAAGAACATCATCAAAGTTACCAAACGGCACATAGTTTTTGTATGTGGTTGGAATTAGGTTCGTATTGTCCAAATCAGTTTGAACATTTTGAATCTTATGATTAGTTTTTTCAACTGGTTTGATCATAGGAACTACTTGTCCTTGTAGTGTAATTGTGGAAGAAGGTTGTGCAACGGAGGCAGAACCAGGTACTTTATAAACGCCACGCTTTACACGGTTTGCATCATCATTAGTAAACCAGTAAGGATGAGCAATATCTACTTTACTACAAATTTTCTTAATTTCATCGCTCGTTACAGTAGGTTTACCGAGAGCACCAATTGCATTGATAAACTTTTCACGATTTTCGGCACGCTTAGTCATAATATAAAAAATCCTATTCACAAGTTATACATCAATTTTAACACGGCTAATTTTAATTGTCAACCAGCCGTGTATCATTTTAACAACACTCAGGCAGCAATGCCCTGAATAAACTTCGATACGAGCACTCGGTTAATTTGCTTCTTCTTATTCATTTTCATAAACGCACTTTTTAACTTACCTGAGGTTATTTTACCATCAATCTCAAGTTCATCACTTTCGGTTTTCAAGTCATCACCACCTGCAACCAAGAAGAATGAATTGAAACCAGGTGTGTTCGATACTAGAAACTTTTCTGTTCTGAATTGTTTTGCCGTATCTTTCACTTTTTGTTCGATGGCATATTCTTCTTGCCGGTTTTTTAGCTTTTTATTCGAAATTCCCCATTCTTTACGAACTTCTTCCAATTTTTCAAAATATGTTTTACCATCTTCAAGCACATAACGGTGACTAATTGTCCGACGCACCAAAGATGGTCGACTGTTTGGAACTAAAAAGAAACCAAATACTTTAGAACCAGTTACCTTTTTGAAATAATCAAGTGCCAAATACATCATTTCTTCAGGACGACGATCCTTTACAGGGAGAACTTTTTGTTCAAAATGATTTTTTGAATCACGGAAGATTACATTTGTACTGTAAGGATCAATACTTGTGACTGAAAGTTTTTTAATTGGTTTACTATCTTTATCAATAAAATCAGCTTCTACATGGTAATAATTTGTCCAATCAGAATCGCCATCGTGAACAATCACCAAACTGGTCATATCAAGGTTGTTTGTCGCCTTGAATGTTTTCATCACTTCGGTTGTCGCAATGATTGCTTGTGTAAGCGGTGTATTTGAAAGATTTTCACTTCCAGGGCGACCACAATAAGACCCGGACCACCGACCGCCTTCGAATGATTTCTTCAATAAAATCATATTACGCAATGCCGCATTAAATTCAACATTGGTCATTTTATTGTTGATATACTCACGCAAGTAAACGACACCGAGATCAATGGTTTTAATTTTACTCTCAAAACAAGCAGGTCTTGCTTTGTGAAAGATGACTCGTTGTTCAGCCGTGTTCAATCCAAGGTCTTGACATCTGGAATCACTCGAATTGCCAAAACCATACACAACAAAAGGAATATTCACTTTGCGGCAGAACATGGCAAGAACAAGAATCTGTTCAATTGAACCTGCCATATTATCTGACATAGAACCAGATTTATCAAGCAACAAAATCAAACCGTGACTCTTACCTTTTGGTGTTAACATCACTTTACGAAAAATGTTGTCATCAAACCGATATGATGCCAATTTATTGATATCGATATCGCCAGTATCCGACAATTTAGATTTACTAAATGCCTTTGCAGCTTTACGCATTTCAAATTCTTTGGCAAGTAGACCAATATAGCGGTCATTCTTGTTTTTGAATTCGTTTACCCACGATTTAATCGTTTCATTAGTGAGATGACGATCGGTAACTTCATGTTGATAATATTTGGTCAACAATTCTTGCACCCGTTTGGCAGGTGTAATAATGTTTTCTAAGATTGGTTTTGGATAACTTAGATACACATACTCTTTACACATTTCATCCAAAAGCAATACTTCGTTAGCACGATAGTTTTGGTCAGTTTCGCATCGTGGATTAAACATATCACGGGTTACAGGTGCAGAATCTTTGTATCGATCGTAACTAGATTCATTATCGTTTTCTTCACCTTTAACAGACTCACCTTGACCATCAGATTCCGATTCTGATTTCGATTTTGATTGTTTGTCGGTTTTCTCACCGTTGCCATCGCCATCATTTTCTTCATCAGATTCTTCCGATTCATCACCAGAATCGCCAGACTTAGATTTTACGGAAGAATCTCCTTCAAATTCATTACCGTCATAACCATAATCTTCATTACCATATTCATCAAAAAACATCATTTCATATTGTTCATCTTTTGAGTAACCATAAACTTCATCGGTAACACGAACAACATCTTCCCAAGTTTCACATTCTTGGACTTTTTTTACCAAAACTTCTTCTTGAGCAGAAAAAGAAATGTTCATGGTATATTGCGATTTGGTATAAAGGTTCAATCGCTCAATAAATGCCATGTTATTAATTTCACGGTTACGCAAACCGAAAAAGTCTCGCTTCATCAATTCAGAATAAGCATCCTTAAATTGTTTTGTAAGACCAGGGTATTTACGTTTTACTTTTTTCTCAATACGGGCATCTTCGACCACATTCAAAAATGTTTTGTAATGTTTACCTTTTGATTCATCAACAACCGCATCATGCCAACCTGTAGCAGGTGTATAAAGTGCATGACCAACTTCATGCCCGCAAAGCAGGTCATAAAGAGCACCAGTCATATTTTGCCAGATTGGGAGATAAAGGACTCGGTTCTGAGGGTCGAATCGAGCGGTTTGAATCTTTTGGTGTTCAACCGTAAGATTCTCGGTCGCCATTAGTTTAGCGAGCTGTGATTTCTGTTCGGCAGTAAATAGCATGTAATGTCCTTTTGTCACTATACACTATAGGCTATCATAGGAATTTCTAATTGTCAACCAGCTGTGTTGCATAAAAACAACAGTCAAAAGTCAATAGGAACAAGTGGTTGGAGCGGTTAACAGGAGTTAAACCTGTCTGCCTTTTGGGAAAGGATGTCTCGGACTCACCGCATTAGAGAACAGTCTATCTACTATCTAGTCAATTGTCAAGACTTTTTCAGGCATAAATGGGTGTGGGTCACCAGATTGCCGTCTGCACCCACATTTATCTGCCAACCTGCATAAGATATTTCTGCTTAGCTTCTTCCCATGTCATTGTAGTTAAAGAATCATAAAAAAAAGTTTCTTTAGAAACTCTATTTTGTTTCACTAATTGTTTAATTCTTGGTTTTGCATATTCTGTTTTCCAAATATTAGTTAGATGTTCTATTGATGTATCAAAAGATTTAACCAATTCATTTTCTTTTATTTTACCACAAAGAAAATCATTTGTGTTGTCATAAAGAGCAGAAAAATAAATGCCTCTAGCGTGTTCTGAACGAATTAATTCTTTAGGTATTTTTAATTGAGTATAAGCAAATTGTAATGAGCGATTTTTGTGGTCTCTTTTATGTGGTTGACCAGAAGGTTTTTTAGCCACATACCAATCAAAATAACGGCGAGTATGATTCACTTTTAACCATTCACGGATCATATATCTTGTTCCTTGTAATGGTTCAAATGCAACAGAGCCAGAAGTAAAATCCATTTTTTTCCAATATTTCAAATTATCATATTGGCTAAGACCACCTTGTTTTGTTTTACCATATAATGAAGTTGTAGTAACAGCAACTAATTTGTCACCATAAAGTTTTTGCCACAAGTTCTGAATTTCATCTGAAAGGCACAATAAGGCTAACAATTTTCCACCAACATAATCATGCCCTAAAGGTTGTAATGGTACAATCGTAGAACCAATCGCAGTATGGTTTATCATACCACCTTGTGTTTTTAATTTTCTTGGCCAACCAATGTAATTATCTCTTGGAGTTAAATCTAAAAAATCGGATGAAATACAAATAATACCGAGATATTTTTTAGAAACTCTATCACGAATAACAAAATTCAGATTTCGGCCGATATTGGAATTGTTTTTCATTGTGGAAGAAAATATGCGAATACAATTCCATAATTCAGGCAATTCTTTTTCTTTATTAGTATAAAGAAGTTCTGGTTCCAATTTTAGATAATCGTCAGTTTCTTTTGGTATCCAAAAATTAGATTTTATTTCGGATATTGATCTTCTTTGAGATTCATTTTCTAGAACAAAAGTTTCGCCTTCCCATAAATCATTTACTTTTATTACTGGGAATTTTTCCTGAACTTCACACCACTTCTGAAACAAGGTGTATTCTTTTACATCCATTTGAGAAACATAGCCAAGATCTTTAATGGTACGCTCACGCAATTCATCTTCTGTAAAATGCAATGGTTCAATTGGCGTTTCATCTTGCCATTTTTTCCATTGTGTTTCTACATCATCTTTGGGGTCAAAACTATACGCCATTCAATATCTCATTCATTCGTTTTTCAAATTGTTCATAATACCATGATTTAGGTTTCATTGTATTATTTAAATAGTAATCTTCAATCGCAGGAAACTTATTGTTAACATCTTTTATCTTCTCATACATTTCTTCAACTGATTCAACTCTCTGCCATTGGTCAGCTACGAGTGTGTTATTGCAATCGTAATTCTTCCAAACAAATGGAAGTATGCCGCAGGCAATGGCTTCGTGGTATCTACTTGTTGTTGCGGCAGGATCCAACCAATTAAAGCAAAGAGTTGATTTTGCACCAGTTAAATCATTAAGTAGATTATACATCGAATCTATTTTCTTGTTAGGCACAATTGCATTATATTTGCCAATAAAGTAAGACTTTATTTTGACATCTTTTTTAATTTGTTCGAATACTAGGTGTCTTTCATCACCAGATTCAATGTTATCAATGAGTTTGCGTTTATCACAACCCCAATAAATGAAATCGTATTCTCTTTCCCAATCATCAAACAATCGCATCGGCATGTTTTCTTTGATGAAGTGATACTTCATGCCGTGTAAACCACCAGGTACATCCATTTCATCAAAAATAGAAAACTTGCCAATGGTTTGGTCTTTGAAAGTTCTTGTGCGATAAAGTTCTTCATTATCGGCACGGTCACTACGCATCAGTATAACATGTTTATTTGCCAGATGTACACCAATTTGATGAATGAATTCGTCAGACCTTTCTTTGTGTCTTGGGTCAACATACCCTTTGATGTGTTGAAAGAATTCATTCTCACTCGGAATAATTACAACATCTGCATCAATGATATCATCCAACTTCTTACGATTGGTTGCGTTCCAGCCAAAGTTGCAAACGCCATAAGTGTGTTGTGAATTCTTAAAGATATACTTTCTGTATAACTCATAAAAAGAATCCATAATATCATGAAGTGGTGTTTTGTAATTTGTACCACTACGAAGGCGTGTAATTGTTAATTTCATTTTTTCTTATCGCGAATAATTTTTTTAATTACTTTGTCTTGTTTTTTTCTTGCCATTTGAAGTGCCACAGGACCCACATGGTCTGTTATACGAATACCATTCATGTGGTCGAGTTCATGTTGAAAACTCCTTGCAGTTAAACCTTCAAGTCGTATTTGTTTTGTGCTACCTGTCTCATCAACAAATTCCACTTCAACCCAATCTGGTCTGTCTATTTTAACATAGAAACCTGGATAAGAGAGGCAACCTTCACTCTCTTTAATTGTTGATGGTGCATTGTTAATAATTCTTGGGTTGATACATGCAATTTGAAATTGGTCAGTTCCAATCACAAACACCCGTTCAAATACACCACATTGGTTTGCCGATAGTCCAATACCACCATACAATTTCATGGTCATCTTTAACCTTTTAACTAACAAGTCCATGATTGGATTTGGCAATGCAGATTTATATTCTGGCATCTGAACTTTTAACATCGGATGATTTTCATCATACAGAGGTAAAGGTTCGACCCGAACTTGTTGTGATGGTATTTCTAGGCTTGCACCTGTATCAATAATTAATGTGTCACTCATTTCATTATCCTCGAAAAGCTTTTCTCCTTTGTGAACCGAACCACATTGGAAAACTTGTCTTGCAATATATCACCTTTATGTGAAATTACAAATAGGTTTACACCTTCTAACATATGTAGGATTTTCATTAGTTCTTCTGTACCATTTGCATCTAATGAAGAATCAAATGTTTCATCCAGAATTAATAGGTTTGTATTCGATGAATTCTTTAACTTAGCAACGGCACGCCAAGTCAACATTAATGCCATATCAATTCTTTGTTTCTCACCCTCAGAAAAATTATTGTATGTAAATTCATCACGGTGACGAGACTTAAGGGTTTCTTTAAATGATTCATCTAAGTTAAAATTCACAAAGAAATCTAATGATGCCAAGTATTTGTTAACCAATTTGTTGATAACAGGTAAATACTGTTTGACAATCTTTGTTTTAATGCCTGTATCTTTCAACAGAACAGATGCCGTTTCATAATATGTTTTGTCATCAATAAGCGTTCTTAAATGATCTTTTAATTGATTTAAGCAATCTTTTATGTCGCTTAATTCTTTTTCTTCTTTATCAGATACCGTTTTTGAATTTCGCAATTCTTCTACCAACTTTTGTAAACGAGCAATCATCTTATTTGTTTCGGTGATTGTTGTGTTGTAGGTGGCAATTTCAACTTGTTTTTGTTGCAGTTCTTTTTGTTTTTCTGCAATGTCATTTAACTTCTGTTGTTCTACATTTAGTTTTTGTTCAAGCTGTGTGAGTCCGTGTTCACATCCTGTAACCTTCGTAGAGAGATTGGTAAGCTCTTCCTCTTTAAACTCCATGGCAATGGTTTGCCTACATGTTGGGCAATTATCATGCGATTGAAAAAAACCGATATCCTTGCGAAATTTGGATAAGTTGCTTTCAATTTGAAATTCAAGTTTTGTAATCTTCTTGACCTTAGCCTCTGTTTCAATTTTACTCGCAACAACCAGTTGGAGTTTTTCTGTCTCGGCGGCAAGGGTCGCAACATTCATGAGTAAGGTGAATACGGTATTGCTATGGCATAAAATCTCTGTTTCATATTCTTTTACCTTGTCATCATTGTTTTGTTTAAGTTCTTCAATATGCTTTTTCTGTATATCAAACTTTTGTTGTTTCAGGTCAATCTCATGTTTCTTTGTTGAAATCAAATCTTTGTTATTACCTAATCGATCTTTCACCAAGTTGTTCATGGTCGAAAAGATTTGAATGTCGAGCAAGTCCTCAATAATCTCTCTGCGGTCTGCCGCCTTTAATTGCATAAAAGGTGTAAACGAAGCAGAACCTAAAATTACAATCTGTGTAAATGATTTGTAATTGAGTTTAAGAATAAACTTTTCAAGGTATTCTTGATAATCTCTGCTTGCAGCATCTTGGTTGACAAGTTCATTATTGCAATAAATCTCAAACACATTTGGTTTAATGCCACGAACAATCTTGTATGATTTATTTCCAGTATCAAATTCAACTTCAACCACACAGTCTTTATTGTTAATTGAATTTAATAACTGAGGTTTGTTGATATCACGGAATGGTTTGCCAAACAAAGCAAAACACAATGCATCAAGCATCGTGCTCTTTCCAGAACCGTTTTCGCCTACAATTAATGTATTTCTATTACCTGACAGATTAATTTCTGTAAAGTAATTACCGGTACTTAATAGGTTGCGCCAGCGAATGCACCTGAACAATAACATATTATTTTTTACCTTTTATCACATTGGCTTGCCAAGGTAACATTTGCAAAATATCAACAATAGTATCATTCAGCTACTTCTGTATTCAATGCTTCAACATATAGTTCACGCATTAATGTTTTAAGTTTTTCAGGTTCAACATCAAGTGTAAGATTATCAATTGTCTTAAAAAGTATTGTCATCGTATCTTCCGCTTGGTCAATTATTTCTTTATCATCATCAATAAGTGTGTCACTAAAATCTTCAACAATTGATAAATCTGCCACACTTGCTTTGTAAAGGTTGTCGATAACATGGTCAAACAAATAGGGGTTCTGTTTATTCAATACAACAACCTTAACATAACATTCTTTTAGTTTGTTAAAGTCATATTGTTTCCAATCCTCAAATGTTGCTTTACCATCATCATAGGTAATTTTATGAAACATTGAAAAAAGATTTTGCACAAATTCAAGTTCACGGGTTTCAGTATTAAAGATATGAAAACCTTTTGGGTCGTTCCAATCTGCCCATGTCATTTCATAAGGCGTTCCAACATAGGTAATATTACCATCAGTTGATTTGTGATGAAAATGTCCTGTTAAAACAACATCATACTTTGATAAAAGTTTTTTGTCAAGGCCAATATCACAAACCTTGCCACGATCCATTTCAAAACCGGCAATTTCGAAATGTCCAAAACAAATCTGTGCCTTAGATTCTTTCATTCGTTCAAAGATTTCATCAACATTATCATCGCAAATCCAAGGCACAACATCAATTGAAACATCATCAAATTCTACGGTATCAAACTGTTCGTATATTTCAATGTTATGATATTCATTCAATAATAAAGATGGAGAATTTACTTCAAGAGTGTTTTTATAAGCAACATCGTGATTGCCGATCAAAGTGTGTAATTGAATACCTAATCTCTCACATTTATCAAAAAAATAATTGCGAGACAGGTATAGTGAATTGAAATTGATAAACTTTCGCCTATCAAATATGTCTCCCATCTGAAAGACAACTTTAATGTTATTTTCAATCAGATAAGGAAAAAATACTTCATCATAAAACTTTTGGAAGTATTTGTGAAAATCTAAAGAATCACCTCGGGCACCAAAAATGTGTGTCACCAAGAATAACTAATTTCATTGGAGACCCTCCTTTCTTAAAATAGTAAAACCACGATGTTGTTTGTTTTTGCCTTGAGAAACTTTCTTCATGCAACCATAGTCTAAATGATTATCGTCACAAAAAGTTTTCAGACATTCTATCATAATTTCTTCACCTGTTGGGCAAATTTCATACTAATTGTTTTTTATAGTGTTCGATTTGGTCTTTAAGTTGTAGTCTCTGTTTTTTCATTACTCCAATTTGAAAGTCAGAAAAATTTCCCATCTTCTCCAAATTATCAATTGTCTTGTTAAGACTTTTGTGCCTATCTTCAAGGACTTTAATGTGGTGTTCCATTTTCAACTTATCCATTATATCTCCTTTTTTTCAAGGTTGTCAACACTATTCAGGTAATTCTTCTTCCATAAATTTTTCAAGGCCTTTTGTTTTACCTTCTTTTTTCTTGCGTTTGTTTTCTTCAAAAGTATGAATGAACTCCGATATGTTATCATACAGTTCAAACTGCCTCATATTGCCTTCCGAATCTTCAAACATTTCAAATTCATCTAATATGCCAAATTGTTCTGTGGCCTTGTATTTCACATACAGTTGTTTCTTTTCTTTCATAATGCGGCGAAGAAATGCATAGTAAATGATTTGCGTGAAATATGCGAATGGGTTTGATGATTTGCTTGAATCAAAATTCCTAAAATACATTAGGCAGTTTTCTATACCATCTGCAACCATTTCATCACGGAAAGAATACGAAATGAAGTTAGGTTTGCGTGATAGGTGGTCTGCGATTTTATAGAAACACTCTCCAATATAGTTTGGAATCTGTGGGTCTTCCTTACCTTCTTTTTTGGCAAGTTCACATTTTTCACGATAATCAATTAACGCCTTTAGAAAATCGGCGTTGTTTACATAGTGGTTAGATTTTTTAATCACAATATTTACCTGTTTAACTGTTGACAAAAGGCTTGACACAGCGTAACATCATGGTGTTCCGTTTGAAATTAATTAATATTAATGTAACTTGTTATTCTTTTTCTCTTTAAGAACTTCAAAGAATTCTTCTGAATCAAATTCTTCGTCATTATCTTCTTCATTATCAAGTTCTTCTGTGAAATTTCTTTTTTCTTCCATTTTCTTTTGTGCTTCTGAAACCACACTACTGTAATAACGAATCAAATCATCTTTAGGTTCAATAATGGTAAGAATATCAGTTGCATAAACTATTGCATTGTTCTCTTTAATAATCTCAATTGGTAACCAAGGCATCATCATCATAACAGTTTGACCTGTGGGCATTCTTTTGAATATAACTTGCATTGGGTTGTCTAACATTACAGTATCACTTTCTTCATATTGTATAATGTCTGCCATAACATCTTCACCACTTTGCAAACGGACAATCTTTATTGTATTATTAGTTGTTGTTTCCATTTTTCAATTCTATGTTGTAAAACTTGTAGTTGAATTTTTCATCATCATAAATTTTAACACGTTCGATAAAGTGTTTCAAGCCAAAATTGGCAAATTTGCCTACACGAAAATCATCAACAATATCAAATAATGTCGCCTCAGTTTTATTTTCACCTATGCGAAGCCCACGACCTATTGATTGAAGATTACGGATGCGGGATTTGGATGGACTGGCAAATATGATATTGTGAAGGTTACGGATATTAACACCTTGAGAAAAAGTGCCATAAGAAGCAACAATGATAGCATTACTTTCTTTTTCAGTAATTGCACGAACAGATTCTCTAATCTCAACATCGGTGCCACCAAAAACAAAAAACACATGCCTATTTTTTGCATATTCTCTAATGTTTGCATATAAATCTTTTCCATGTTTCTCCACAAATTGAAATAATATTAATGAATTGCCATCTAATGATAAAGACAGGTTGCGAATGAAATCGTTTCGTGCTTTGTTTTGCACAATGTAATCAATTTCTGTATTGTAATCCCATTCTTTTGCCATCTTACAAGTTGCCTCTGGATATTTTAAAATGAGACATTTGATTTTGAAATCCGCAAGTTGGCCTTTTTCAATGAGTTCGGATGTAGATGTGGCTTTATAAACAGGCCCAAACAAACCTTCTAATACAAGGTGGTTAGTTTGAATTCCATCTAAAGTACCTGTTGTTCCTATTCTATATTTAGCTTCTGTGCAACCTGAAAGAATGGTAGTCAATGATTTCGCTTTAAATTGATGTGCTTCGTCACCAAGAACAAAATCAAATTGATGAAAATATTCTGGATCATTTTTATAGATAGATTGCCATGTAGTGATGGTTAAAAATTTGTTTGTGTGTTTTTCTTTACCTGAATACTGTCGATGGCAATATTCTTCTGAATCATAACCATATGATTCAAAATCACTATACATCTGTTCGACAAGTGAGGTTGTTGGTACGATCAGTAAACCTTTTTTACACTCTAATTGTAGGTGACGAACAATAAGGTATAGAATTAAACTTTTACCACTTGCAGTTGGAGAAAGCAATAAAATACGCTTGTTGCGTATTGCATGGACAAAAGACTTCAATTGATAGTCTCTGACCTCATATGGCACGTTTAATGACTCAATGAATTCTTTTGCTTCATTGAGCGAATAATTTTCTGTTGCCGTTATGTTTGAATCAATCTCTAATGTGTATTTCCTTTCGTCACAAAATCTTTGAATGTAATAAGCGAGTCCGTGATAAATGGTGAAATCTTTTAGTGAAAAAAGCTTTATGTAGCCATCCCACAATTTGTTTTTATAGGCAGGAACA
>Ga0194115_10002465_pt1 | contig 22017 bp, 21 predicted proteins | sample TA2MahsurfametaG_3_FD_148656 | JGI IMG/M metagenome (GOLD analysis project Ga0194115, IMG submission 148656) | Freshwater microbial communities from Lake Tanganyika, Tanzania - TA2015002 Mahale S4 surface | ecosystem: Environmental > Aquatic > Freshwater > Lake | place: Tanzania: Lake... | reverse complement strand
TCTAAAGCACCAACACCAGAATTATATTCCTTCAACACTTCCAAAATCTTAGCTTCGCTATAATGATTTTTACTCATAATTTTACTCCAATTTAGAATTATTAAATGATTAGTTTTAATAATTAGGCTTACGCCTAATTTAAAACTAATCGCCTAAAAAGTCTCCACTGAAGTGGCGGTGATTTCGGGGGCTAGGTCACATCCCAATCCACAATATAAGTACATTGTTCATAGCCGTCCCACCAACCAGTGTTGTAGTCTGGACTTTTTTGCATTCTTAAAAAATCATATTTTTTTTCATTGATGTCAGATAGCAAACCTTTGGTAACAACGTCCCAAGACGATCCGCAGCCATCTTTAAAACCTTTCCCATATTCACTTTCAGTTGATGGAAAATTTCTAACTCCTGATAGCGGACGAGGCTTGGCACCCCAATTCCAGCTTGGTGGCATAGGCTCGGCCATCATCCAGCACGAGCTAGTAAAAAACATTAAAGTTAGTAAAAGTAATTTTTTTATCATCTAGCAATAACTTGTAAAATTTCAGACATTTCTTTTTTAAGATTTTTTAAGCTATATTTGTTTTCAAGCTTTTCAAAAGCTTTTTTAGTTATTTTTTCATAAACTTCTAAACTTTTTAAAACAAGTTCAATCTTTGCTGCAAGATCTTTTTCATCTTCATTATTAAATAATAATCCATCTTCACCATTTTCAATTAGCAATTTTCCTCCATCTGTGTTTGATGAAATTACCAGAGTTGAATGCAAAAAACCCTCAAGAATCACTAAACCAAAAGGCTCTTCTCGTGATGGAACACAAAAAATATCAACATCTTTGAAGAAATTCGGTTTATTTTTCACCACTCCAACAAAATCGCATTTTTCTAAAATATTATTTTTATCAGCAATATTTTTTAAAGTTTGCAAATTATAATTACCAGGCACTTCAAAACCACCAATCTTCAATCTAAAATCATAATTTCTTTGAGCTAAAATTCCAGATGCCTTAATTAAAAGATCAAAACCTTTTCTATGTTCAATTCTACCATAAATGCCAATTACTGGCGCATTTTTTACAGATTTTTTAATAAAAGGTAAGTTAACATCTATAACATTTGGTAAAATAAATGATTTATTAGAATTAAAACCAGCTTTTACAACCAAATCATTTATTTCTTTATTGATATTTATTATATAATCGCAATTTAAAGACTTTGAAAAACTAATTCCGTGATTTACAGCAACCGATTTTGCTTTTGTTAAACCAATTTTATTAAAAAACCGCAAAAACTTCATCCAACTCATTAAACGATTAGAATGACAGATTATTATGTCCGGTTTAAATAAAATGACTATCTTTAAAAGATTAAAAAAATCACCAATTTGGCTTTTATTTTTCAGTTTAAAAATTTCTTTAACCTCTAAAAAATCATATTCACAATTTTTGTTTTCTGAAATCAGTAAACCAACTTTATGCCCAGATTCTAAAAGAACTTGGGTATAATTCCGAAAAACTTGATCAACACCACCAACATTTTGCGCACGAATTGCATTTATAATTCTCATAATGTAAGATTAAATTCCGTATTGGATTTTTTTATAAAAAATAATGAAAAACCTTTAAAACATGAAAAATATTTTTTCACCACTAACAATTTACTACAAAAAACCTCTTAATTTTAAAGAAAATAATTCTCAATTCAAAATATTTGAAAATCTTATTCCAGATAATTACTTTGAACCAAAACTTTACTTACTAAAAAATGTCAGAGTTGCAACCAATAGTGTTGTTTTTAATTACTTTAAAATTTATCGAGAAAGTTGTATTAATATCACCAATTACAATCTTTACAAAAAAGGCTACAAATTCTTTATAAAATTTATTTTCCCAAAAATTAATTTCAGTAAAAAAAGGTTTATCTTAATTACCGACGAGTGGACCAGCAACTACTATCATTGGCACATCTTCGCTTTATCAAAGTTACTAATTCTGCAGGAAAAAAACTTTACTGATAATTCTTTGTTAGTTTTGCCCAAAAAATATAAAAAATATAAATTTGTTTTACCAACTCTTGAAAAAATGGGAATTTCTAGAGAAAAAATTGTATTTCTTCCCAGAAAATCAAACATAAAAGTTAAAGAGCTGGCTTTAATTGAAACGTCGCAACAAAACCCTATCGCTTTTAACAAATTAAGAGAAGTTCTAACAAGAAATATTAAAAAAACCAATTTTGACTTTGGTGAAAAGATATATATTTCACGTCAGAACCAAGTTTTACGATTTGTTGAAAATGAAGAAGAACTTACTGAAATTCTTGAAAAATATGGTTTTAAAAAAGTGGTTATTGATAATTTTTCTTATGATGAACAAATTGCAATTAGTGCAAAAGCAAAATATTTAATAAGTCCACATGAAGCTGGATTAACTAATATTTTATTCATGAAAGAAAATAGTTATTTATTAGAAATGGCAACAAAACCTCACGATAATAAATTGCTTACTGATTACTACAAACTATCTTCGATATTAAATATAAACTACTTATATCAAGAATGTGAAGTTGGTGAAAACAGCAAAGTAAAAGATTTTCACCATGGAAGCTTAGTTGTTGATTTAAAAAAATTAGAAGAAAACTTAAATTTAATGTTTGAACATGGAAACAATCATTCTAAATGATCGCTCTATTATTGAAATATCTGGAGAAGAACGTAAAAAATTCTTGCAAGGCTTAATAACTAATAATGTTGAAAAAGTAAACTCAACAAATTTGCTTTACAGCGTTATGCTGTCGCCTCAAGGAAAATTTTTATATGATTTCTTTATTTTTGAAAGTAACGAAACTCTTTTTCTTGATTGTTTTTCAGCAAGAAGAGACGAAATTATCAAAAAATTGAATTTTTATAAATTGCGTTCAAAAGTTGTAATTCTGAAAAATGATGAATTAAAAGTTGCACAAAATTTGGAAGGTGATGAAAGCAAAGTAAATTTCATTTTCAATGATCCTCGCCATAAATCTTTGGGAAAAAGAATTTATTTTAAAAACCTAACTTCTGATTTTTCAGCAGAAAGATTAAATTACGATTTTGTTAGAATAAGTAATAAAATTGCCGAAAGTGAACTTGATTTAACTTTTGATAAATCATTTATTTTGGAATTTAATTTTGACAATTTAAATGCAATTGACTACGAAAAAGGCTGTTATGTTGGACAAGAATTAACCGCCAGAACTCATTATAGAGGAGAAATTCGTAAAAAACTTTGCCACATCACAATAGAAAATTTGGCAGAAGTTGAAAAAAATCAGGAAATTTCTTGCGAAGGAAAATCTGTTGGAATAGTTTTGTCTTCGTTGTTTTATCAAAATAAACTGCATGCTTTGGCTTTAATCAGGTTGGAAAATTTTGCAGAAAATATTGATAAATTAGAATTAGAAAAAAATAAGGTAAGTATCGTTTTATAGCAAGTTCTGTCATCCTGAACATAAGTGAAGGATGACAGGATTTTAGCCGCAGAGTCTAACTCCTGAGATCCTTCACTCATGTTCAGGATGACAGTGTGTTGTGATAAAATAAGTAATTATCAAAACAAAATTAGCATAATCAGTTAATGCAAATCTATTTACCAATTGCCGAAATTCCAGTAAATATCATATTAATTTTGCTGCTCGGTCTTTTGACTGGCTTTTTGGCAGGAATGTTTGGTATTGGTGGTGGTTTCTTAGCAACACCATTTTTGATGTTTATTGGAATTCCTCCAGCAATTGCAGTTTCAACCTCAGCAAACCAAATTATTGCATCTTCTGTTTCTGGACTTTTAGCCAACTTAAAGCGTGGCAATGTTGATATTAGGATGGGAATTTTTCTAGTAATTGGAGGTTTTATTGGTTCAACTTTAGGTGTATCAATATTCCGCTTCTTACAAAAGACTGGCCATATTGACATTGTTATCAATATTGTCTATGTGGTTTTTTTGGGTTCAATCAGTATAATAATGCTAATTGATGGCATCAAAACAATCACGGCCAAAAAATATAATATTATTTGGGAAAAGAAGCAAAATTCTAAAATGGAAAAGTTTTTAGAACATTTAGATAAATGGCCTTGGCAAATATATTTCCCAAAATCTGAAATATCAGTTAGCGTTTTTATTCCCATAATTTTAAGTATTGGAATTGGAATTTTAGTTGCTTTGATGGGAATTGGTGGTGGCTTTATTATGATTCCTGCAATGATTTATATATTACGAATGCCATCTACAGTAGTTGTGGGCACTTCGCTTTTTCAAATAATTTTTATTGCCAGTAACTCAACTTTCTTACAAGCTGTTACTAATAACAATGTTGATATAGTTTTAGGATTCTTGATGATTATAAGCTCTTCAATTGGTGCGCAACTTGGAACAAGATCAGGAACAAAAGTTGATGCTGATAGCATGAGATCTTTCTTGGCTTTACTGATTTTTCTTGTTTGTGCTAAAATGTTTTTAAGCTTATTTACCTCGCCTAGCGAACTATTCTTGATCGAGGCACTTAAACAATGATAAAAAATTCGACACTATTTATTCTTCTATTTTTAACGCTTTTTGCAGCTAATCAAAAATCAGAAGCAAGACCTATAATTTCTGGAATCTCAACAAACGAAATAAATATTGATACAAAATTTAATGGCACCGAAATCTTACTATTTGGCGCCAAAGGCGATGCTGGAGACATTCTAATTGCAGTTCGAGGACCTAAAAAGAACTTTTTAATTACTAAAAAAGAAAAATTTTTAGGAATTTGGCATAATGGCAACAGAGTAAAATTAAAAAACTCTTACAGCTACTACTCTTTCTTCTCAAATTCTGGTGACAAAATACTTGAAAATGATATAGCCAAAGATTTGGAGTTAGGAGGAAAGAACTTGAAGTTTTACGTATCTGGAAATGAAGAATCACGTAAGAATAAAAATGAATTTGAAATGGAATTTGTCTCAAATCTTGAGCAACAAAAACTATATTCTATAAATGGCAATGTAATTGATTTTTTAGATGAAAGCTTATTCAAAGTGATACTAAAATTTCCTAAAAATATTGCTCGCGGTATCTATAATGTTGAAATTTATCTGCTTGACGATAATAACCTTGTCTCGTTCCAAACAATTCCTATTTACGTAAACCAAGTTGGTTTTAGCGCTCAAATACTTGACTTTGCTTATCAAGAGCCATTTTTATACGGTTTGCTATCTGTTATAATTGCACTTGTAGTTGGTTGGCTTGCAAATTACTTGTTTGCACGATTTGTAGGAAAATAAACAATTTAAAAACTTTTAACTTAATTAATTTAAAAAATATGGATCATATCCCAACAATATTAACATGTGTTGACACTACTAATCCATCTATTACTGCTCTTAGATATGCTTGCTATAGAGCAAAAAAGCTTGGCTTTTCTTTACAAGTTTTAGCTGTTATGGAAAACTCACATAAAAATATGTTGTTTGGTTCAAAAGCAATTTCACAAGACAAGAAAAAGCATATCGAAAAGCATTTACAAAAACTTTTAGAAGATATTCATAAAGAGATCAAAATTGTTCCTGCTGTATCAATAAGAGAAGGCGATATTGCAAGCGAGATTGCTCGAGAAATAAGATCAATTCCAAATTGTGTTACACTATTTTTAGGAAAATCTTATAATCCTTTGAGTGATAACACAGTGCTTCCAAAAATTATACAAAAAATTGGTGATAAAATAAAAATCCCCGTAACAGTAATTCCAGAAAATTTAAGCGAAGACTATTTTAAAGCCTTAACTTAGAAAAAGTTTAAGAATCAAATGCAAATTTTTCGCTCATTTTTTACAATTTCGTTTTTCATTTCATTATCGCGAATCTTAGGATTTATTCGAGATATGCTAATTGCAAGATTTATTGGAGTTAGTGTAATTTCCGATGCTTTTTTTGCTGCATTTCGTTTACCAAATTTCTTTCGCAGAGTTTTTGCCGAGGGTGCTTTTAACTCAGCTTTTGTACCAATTTTTGTAGAAAAATTACAAGATAGCAAAGAAGAAAGATCAGACTTAACTTTTGTTCGCAATATTTTCTCTCTATTATTTTTTGCACTATTAATTTTCACTATAATTTTCCAAATTTTCATGCCTTTATTCATGAAAATTTTATTCCCCGGATTCTTCAATGATCCAGAAAAATCAAACCTTTTGATTAGCTTTTCTAGAATTACAATATTCTACCTAATTTTTATATCTCTTGTTTCTCTATTCTCTGGAATTTTAAATTCACTAAATAAATTTGCAGTTCCAGCTTCATCTCCAATAATTCTTAATAGTACTTTGATTTTTTCAATTTTTGTTTTTTCTAAATTTAACGAGAATTATGGATACGCACTTTCTTGGGGTGTTTTCTTAGCAGGCATTTTACAATTTTTGTGGCTTTTCTTTTTTACTTTTAAGTCTGGATTCTTACTTTATCCAAAAATTCCTGTTTTTAACAAAGACATCAAAAAGTTTTTTAGAAAATTATTGCCAGGAATTGTTGGTGCAAATGTAATGCAAATCAATCTTTTACTTGATTCTATCTTCGCCAGTATGATTACTGGTGCAGTCTCTTATCTTTACTATGCTGATCGTATAAATCAACTGCCACTAGCCATGATAGGAATTGCGATTGGAATTGCTTTACTTCCAACCCTTTCACGCAAAATTAAATCTGGAGAAAACGAACAAGCAATTAAGTTACAAAATGCTGCTCTAGAAGTTGGCCTAATTCTTGTAATTCCAGCAACACTTGCCCTAACATGCCTTGCTTACCCAATTATATCATCTTTATTTGAACGCGGAGCCTTCACTTCAGATCAAAGTCTTAATGTTGCTAGAGCTTTAATGTTCTATTCATTCGGTCTTCCAGCTTATGTTTTAGTGAAAGTTATGGAACCAGCTTTCTTTTCCCGCGGAAATACAAGAAGTCCAATGAATATTGCTATATTATGTTTGATAAGCAATGGAGTACTAAACGTTATTTTCTACTTCAGCAATCTAGGTTTTGTTGGAATTATTCTTGCTTCCATAATTTCATCTTATTTGAACCTAACACTGCTTATAACAACATTAATCAAGAAGAATAATTTTTACTTTGAGAGAGGATTCTTAAAAAAATTATTACTTATCTTAATTCCATCCCTATTAATGGCAGACTCTTTAATTATGATGCGTCTTTACTTCGATAATGAAGATAGTCTAAATAAAGTTATAGAACTAATAATTATGGTTAGTTCAGGAATTGCAGTTTATGCAATTGCTTCTTATTTTTCAGGAAGTCTGGATATTTTGATAAAATCTCGCATGTTCAAGAAAAAAAGAGATAATTGAAAGATATTGTCATCCTGAGCGTTAGCGAAGGATCTCATGATTTAGAGCTCTTAAGTACAAACTCATGAGATCCTTCGCTAACGCTCAGCATGACAGCTTTTTGTAAGGTATAATTAAAAAATTACAAAAAATAAGCATCATGGGCTCAGAAAATAATTTACAATGTCGTTTTTTTAATGAATGCGGCGGATGTGATTTTCTAGATTTATCCACAAAAGATTATCAAAACCTAAAAATTAAATTCTTAGAAGAAATTTTTGCAAAAAACAAAATCCAGATTCATTCTAATATAGAATATAATTGGTTTGGCAAAGGAAAACGTCGTAAAATTACTCTGCAAGTAAATAAACAAAATAAAATTGGTTTTTTTGCAAAAAAAAGTCACGTAATTGTTGAAATTGATGAGTGCATCATTTCTGAGGAAAAGATTTCAAAACTAATTATTCCTCTTAAAAATCTTTTAAATTCTGTTGCTCAAAACATTATTAATCAAATTACCATAACATCTTTTGACAGTGGTATAGATTTGATTTTTAGTTGTCAGAAAGATTCGGATTTTTCGTTTGAAAATAAAATAGTTCTCTTTGCCAAAGAAAATAAACTAAACGCTTCAATTCAAAACAAAAATGGTCTAACACCACTTTTTATTTCTCACAAAAATCAAATATTTTATTCAGATTTTAAAATTGATCTAGCTTCAAATATTTTTATCCAAGCAACAAAAAATGGATTGGAAAAAATACTAGAATTAATTGACGAACAAATTTCTGGAAAAAATAATATAGCGGATATTTATTCTGGATTTGGAGCTTACACATTTTCTATAGCACAAAAATCGCAAGTTACAGCATTTGAGGGAAGCGAAAAAATGATAGAATTAATCAAAAAAAATACTGCTAAAAACTCTTTAAATAATAACATAAAATTCATCAATAGAGATTTGTTTAGCAATCCATTAGAATCAAAGGAATTAAATAAATTTGATTTAGCAATAATTAACCCTCCACGTAATGGAGCAACTCCGCAAATTGAAGAAATTGCAAAATCAAAACTTAATCATATTATTTATGTTTCTTGCAATCCAATCACCTTTACTTTTGATGCCAAAATTCTAGTTAATTCTGGCTTTAAAATTACAAAAATGAATGCTCTTGATCAATTTTATGGCAGCAAACATTTAGAACTTGTAGCAATCTTAAAAAGATAAAGAAATGACAAAATCAGTAAAAAACAATTCTTTAAAAAATACTCCAACTTGGAACTTATCTGACTTTTACAGCAGCATAAAAGATAAAAAAATTGACAGCGATCTTAACAAAATAAGTGTTGAAGCAAGTAATTTTGCTAAAAAATTTACAAAAAAAATTACAAAACTAAATGCCAAACAACTTACTGAAGCAATAAAAGAATATGAGAAAATATGTGAGTTAATAGGCAAAGTTTCCAGCTACTCTTATCTAATTTACGCAAGCGATCTTTCCAATTCTGACAACTTATCATTTTATCAAAATATCAGCGAGAAAATTAGCGAATATGAATCTCTTTTGGTTTTTTTCAGCCTTGAAATTAACGATATTGAAGAAAAAACTTTAAATAAATTTTACAAAGAAAATTCAACATTAAAAAGTTATTATCCATTTATCAGAGACGTTAGAGCTTTCAAACAACATCAACTAAGCTGCGAATTAGAAAAATTTTCTTTAGAAAAAAACTCATCCGGAAGAGCTGCTTGGATTAGACTTTTTGATGAAACAGTTAATAATCTAAAATTTACCTACCGCAAAAAAACATTAAATTCACAAGAAATTTTTGACCTTTTAAGTAATAATGATGAAAAAATAAGAAAAGATGCTGCGAAAGCTATTGGCAAAACATTTGGAGATAACGCCAAAATTTTTGCTTATATTACAAATGTTCTAGCGAAAGAAAAATCAGTTGAAGATCAATGGCGTAATTTCAAGAATCCTATTTCTTCACGCAACTTAAGTAATTTTGTTGAAGATGAAGTTGTGGATACTTTGGTTTTAAAAGTAAAAGAAAATTATAAGAATATTTCACATCGTTACTATAAAATTAAAGCCAAAATTTTAGGCAAAAAAACTCTAAACTATTGGGATCGCAATGCCCCTTTAAGTAAGGAAGAAAATAAGTTAATTTCTTGGAATGAAGCAAAAAAGATTGTACTATCAGCTTATGAAGAATTTGATCCAAGAATGTCAAAAATTGGAAAAGAATTTTTTGATAAAAATTGGATTGATGCTCAAGTTAGAAACGGCAAAGATTCTGGAGCTTTTTCTCATTCAACCGTTCCCTCAATTCATCCTTATATTTTAATGAATTATCAGGGAAAAGTGCGTGACGTTATGACTCTTGCTCACGAACTTGGACATGGAATTCATCAGTATTTAGCAAAAAAACAAGGGGCTTTAATGTGCTCAACACCTCTTACTTTAGCAGAGACAGCCTCTGTTTTTGGAGAACAACTAACATTTCAAAAGATATTAAAAAACGAAAAAGATTCACAAAAAAGAAAAATCATTATTGCCAATAAAGTTGAAGATATGATTAACACAGCAGTTAGACAAATTGCTTTTCTAGAATTTGAGAAAAAAATTCATAACGAACGTAAGAAAGGAGAGATCTCTTTAGACAAAATTTGTCAGTTCTGGATGGAAGTTCAAAAAGAAAGTTTGGGTTCAGCTTTTAAGTTTGATGAAGAATATAAGTTTTTTTGGAGCTATATCCCTCATTTCATTCACTCACCATTTTATGTTTACTCTTATGCTTTTGGAGATTGTCTAGTGAACTCACTTTACGGAGTTTACAAAAACAAAAAAGTTAAGAATTTTGAACAAAAATATTTTGAAATGCTTGAATTTGGAGGAACAAAACACCATAAAGAAATGCTTGAACCTTTTGGATTAAATGCCAATGATCCAGAATTCTGGCAATCCGGCTTAAACGTTATTATTGAATATATAAATCAACTAGAAAAATAAATGTTAGACATATCACACGCTTCACTTTTGTTTGAGCTTTTATATAGCAAAGTTGATGGATATTCCGTATCTCATGATGCAAGAAAAGCAGTGAATTTGGAATCAAATTCTGACTTACTTTATGGCGAACTACCTTTCATTACTTGCAATGGAATTTTTAAAAGAGCTAATGCAAAACCAGATGGAGTTTTAATTGATTTAGGATCTGGAACTGGAAGAGTTATTATTTCGGCATTATTACTTTGTGACTTTAAAAAAGTTGTTGGAGTAGAACTTTTAAAAGGCTTACACGACAAAGCCTGCGAAATAAAAGAACATTTCGAAAATACCGTTTCTCACCAAATTGAAGATCACTTGGAAAACAGAACTATAGAACTGCTAAATAAAAATATGTTTGATGTTGATTTAAGCGAGGCAGATTTAGTATTTATGAATCACCCTTTTAAAGATCGGGAATTATTCAAAATGATTGAACAAAAACTAGCAAAGGAACTAAAACCAAAAGCAAAAATAGTAACAATAATTCGAGCTCTTGAACACAATAGATTAAAAGTTGTAGATGAAGCAAAATATGACTTCAGTTGGGGTCAATCTACTGCTTTCTTTCATGAAGTAAAATAACTACTGAGAAGCTTCATCAATTATTTTCAACAATTCTTTTTTGTCTAAAATTTCTTTAGTCACAATTCCATTCTTAGCGTTTGATCCGTAAACTACGTTAAATGGAATTGCAAAACGATTATGAGACTTTAAAAAATCAACAATTTCTTTATCCGGTTTTGTAATATCTCCACGCATTGCAACCACGTTATTTTGGGTCAGTTTTTTAACTACTTTTGGATCCTCCAAAACTCTTTTTTTATTTAATTTACAAGTTAGACACCAGTCAGCTGTAACGTCTACAACCACTACTTTTCCTTCACTAACCATTTGATACAACAATTTTTCGTCAAACTTTATCCAATTTTTATTACTAACTAATAATCTTTTTTTAGCCATTTGGCCTGCTCCAATCGATGGAATAGCAAGACTTGTAGCAATTATGAAGAAAATTGTTAAAAATTTCAGAATTTTACTTCTTATTTCAATTGCAGCCAATAACAAAATTGATAACGATGTTACTATAACTGCTGGCATTAAACCGATATTGTGATTTAAAACATATGTTAACCACAATACAGTTATAACTAAAAATAGGGCCATTAATTTTTTAACTGCATACATCCACTTTCCAGGTCTTGGAAGAAAATATACTGCTCGTGGAGTAAAAAATAAGACTACATAAGGCAAAGCAAAACCAAATCCTATTGAAAGAAATATTGCAAAAATTGCTAATATGTTGGCACTTAAAGCAAAAGAGATTGCCGAACCTAAAAAAGGAGCAGAACAAGGAGTTGCCAAAAGCACAGCTAGAATTCCAGACAAAAAATTAGGAATAAAAATATTTTTTCCTTTTGTAGAATTAGATATTTTTTTATTGAGTAAATTAGCAACAAAAACACTGAGATTAATTTCAAATACTCCAAGTAAATTGCCGGTAAGCAATACTAAAACCAAAATTAGAAATAATAAAAAATAAGGATTCTGGAATTGCAAACCCCAACCCAAAGAATTTCCAGTCACTTTTAAAAAAACAGCGATTAGTGCAAAAATGAAAAAGCAAAAAATTATACCTAAGAAAGTCGCAAGAAAAGCGAACTTAATTCTTTTTCTTGTTGCTCTAGAATTGTTCAAAATAGATAGTAACTTAATTGAAAGAACTGGCAGTACACAAGGCATAACGTTAAGAATTGCACCACCAATAATTGCAAAAAATACTGCCGATATTAAAGCAATATTAACAACTGATTTACTTGAATTTTGAAAGCCTTGTTCTTCCAAGTTACTAATTCTGTTGGGATAGAATTTTTGAATTGAATTTAAAACTTCAAAATCTTGTTCTTTATCAACTTTCAGGTCAAACTTTTCTGAAGCTGGAATGCATATATCGCTACACAAACCGTAATCAACACTAAATTTTAGCTCTGTTTCCTGAGAATAATCTTGAAGATTAACTTCAATTGGCAATATCACTTCATTTTCATAAACATCATATTTTATAATTTCATCACCAATTTCTTCCTGCTTTTTTACTGCTTCTGGCCAAATAATTTTTATATCTTTTACAACTTCAGAAGATTCATTAGTAATGCTTGGTGGCATTCCAATTCCTACTGAATCAGCACCATATATTTTCCAACCTTTCTTAATTTTAAAATGCAGACCGGCAATTAATTTTCCCTGACCATTTGCATCAAAAAAGAAACTTGAAATCAACCTTACTTCAGCACCATTACTTTCATTTTTATGCCACAAACTTGATGCAGCAAAAGCATTCGAAAAGAAAAATGATACCAAGAAAAATAATGTATAAAACTTTTTATGTGACATTTTGTATTTGTTCCTTGAAAAATCTTTAAATCAAAATAATCTGATATCTTAATTACTTGATAATGAAATTAACATTTAATTTCGTTTCTTCTTAAAAAAGATTCTCAACAACTTAATTTTAAGTAACAAGCTCTGACTTCTAAATAATATTAATTTGTTACTCTTTAGTTTGAGAAATTACTAACGCCAAAATAAATTCAATTTTTTTACAAATGAATTCTAAATCAAGTCCTTTTGAGGTTTTGCACGTTAATTCAAAAAAAGTTTCTTGCGACGGCGGAAACAAATCATCAAGCCATCCTTTAGTTTACCTAAATATGGGCAATAATGAATCTATAGTTTGTCCTTACTGTAGCAAAACTTTTGTGATTCAAAAAGATAATAAAAAACAATTAAATAAAAAATAAAAATGACTAATATAGCAATTGTCGGCTTACAATGGGGCGATGAGGGAAAAGGCAAAATAGTTGATTGTCTATCGGATAAATTTGATGCAGTTGTTCGTTTTCAGGGTGGTCACAATGCTGGACACACCATTAAAGTCGGAGATATTACTTACAAACTAAGTTTGCTACCTTCAGGAATTATTAGAAATAAATTTTCTGTAATTGGAAGTGGCGTTGTTGTTGATCCAATTGCTCTTTTTAAAGAAATAGAAAAAATCGAAGAACAAGGATTAAAAGTTTCAAATGAACAACTAGCAATCTCGGATAATGCTTGCTTAATTTTATCAATTCATCGTGAACTTGATCAACTCTTGGAAAGTAAAAAAGGTGATAATAAAATTGGCACTACTGGACGTGGAATTGGTCCAGCATACGAAGACAGAGCTGGAAGAAGAGCTTTAAGAATTTGCGATTTAATTGATGACAAAATTCTTAATGAAAGATTGGAAAATTTGCTTTTCTATCACAATTTACTTCGTAAAAGCTTAGGAGCTGAAATTGTCACAGTTGAACAAATTATATCCGAAATTTCTCCAATAAAAGAACGCTTACTTTCATATTCAAAACCTTCTTTTGAAATATATAGAAAACTATCTTCTTGCAAAAATATCATGTTTGAAGGGGCTCAAGGCGTTTTACTTGACGTAACTTACGGAACTTTCCCATTCGTGACATCTTCAAACACAATGCCTGGACAAGTTGCTCTTGGATCTTGTCTTGGTGTTAGTGATTTAAATAACACTATAGGAATTTTAAAATCATATACTACAAGGGTTGGATCTGGACCTTTCCCAACAGAATTAAATGACGAAATTGGACAATTTTTACGCATAGAAGGTAAAGAAATTGGAACTGTTACTGGACGCGACAGAAGATGTGGCTGGTTTGATGCTGTCTTGGTTAGACAAGCAATTAAAATTGCTTCAGTTAGAGAAATTGCTCTTACCAAACTTGACGTATTAGATAAGCTTGCAAAAATAAAAATCTGTGTGGCTTATAAAATTGATGGAGTTACTTACGATTATTTACCGCAAGCAAATCACTTGTGGTCAAAAATTGAACCAGTTTACGAAGAAATTGAAGGCTGGCAACAATCAACAATTGGTGCAAAATCAATTGAAGATTTACCAATAAAAGCACGTAACTATATCGCAAGAATCGAAGAATTATGCGATGTGAAGTCAGTAATAATCTCAACTGGCCCAAAAAGAGAGGAAACAATTATTTTAAAAGACCTAACAAATGGCCGAAAATAAGAATCTACCGGTTGTAATGCAAATTCTTCCTGCACTTGAAAGTGGTGGGGTTGAAAGAGGAACAATTGATCTTGCAAAAGCTCTTAAAAAAGAGAATTTTGAACCCATAGTTGTATCTAGTGGTGGAGTTTTATTGCACCAATTACGTGAAGCTGGTGTTTTGCACGTGGTACTTCCTGTAGCAAGTAAAAACCCAATCACAATATATCGTAACATCAACAAAATAATTTCTTTAATTGAGCAATATAAAGTTGATATAATTCACGTTAGATCGAGAGCTCCGATGTGGAGTACTTACTTTGCTTGTAAAAAAACCAAAACAAAACTTGTTGCTACGGTACATGGAACATATTCTGTAAAATTTTGGAAATTCAATAACTTCGTTATAAAAAGAATCTATAACTCTATAATGCTTAAAGCTGATCGCGTTATTGCAGTTTCAAATTTTATAAAAACTTACATCGTTCAAAACTATAGTAAGAAAAATCAAGAACTTCCAATAGAAGTACTTGATAAAATTTCTGTAATTCAACGCGGTACAGATCTTAACTACTTCAACTTAGAAAAAATTTCTAAAAACCGAATTATAAATTTGGTCAACTCTTGGAATTTACCAGAAGATAGAAAAATTATAATGTTACCAGCAAGATTTACTGCTTGGAAAGGACATGAATTTTTAATTGAAGCTTTAACAAAAGTAAAAAGTGATTTCTTTTGTGTCTTTGTTGGATCGGATCATGGACATGAAATTTTTAGAGAAGAATTAGAAGAAAAAATTATCAAATCTGAGCTTGTTGGTAAAGTTAAAATTGTCGGAGTCTGTAAAGATATGCCAGCGGCATATGCAGTTTCGCATCTTGTAATATCTTCTAGCGTAAGACCAGAAGCATTTGGTAGAGTTGCAATTGAAGCCCAAGCGTCAAGTAGAGTTATAATTGCCACTAAAATTGGCGGCTCTTTAGAAACTATTATTGATGGAAAAACCGGCTTTTTAGTTGAACCAAACAATTCTGGAGAATTAGCAAAACTGATAGATAAAGTTTTGGCGTTTTCTGAAGAAGAATCCTCATCTTTCGGAAAAGATGCTAGAAAGCATGTTGAAAAAAACTTTTCCAGTCAAAAAATGTGCTCTAGCACAATTCAAATTTACCGAGAACTACTTGCTTCATAGATTATATAGTCAAAGCACTTTTTTCATTTAAAACTCTATAAAATAGTGCTTTGATTAACTTAAAATTTACTATAAAACTCAACTATATCACTAGAGAATTCTTGTATATCAGTTCTGGTAAAATTTGACAAAACTTCATTAATTGAAGAAAATTGCATTTCACCAATTGCAGGAATTCCATCATTTCCAATTATCTTCTGACTTCTAATCCAAACTAACTCATCAACCAATTCTTCTTTTAAGAACTGAGTTGCTAAATTAGAACCTCCCTCAACCAAAACATTATTAAGTCCAGAATTGCAAATGTTTTGCAAAATTTCTTTCAAATTTCCACCAATAATTGCTGGCTGATTTTGTTGATTTTGGAATATATTAAATTTTGGACTGAAATCTTTTTTATTACTTATAACAAATATTTTTGGAGAAAAATCTTCTAATCCTTCAATACGACAGTTAAGAAAAGGGTCATCTTTTCTAACTGTATTTGCGCCTACAACTATTGCATCATTAATAGATCTTAAATAGTGAGCAAAATTACGAGCTTTATCTGATGTAATCCACTTACTATCAAAATTTTTAGTAGCTATTTTACCATCTAAACTTGTGGCAATTTTTAAAGTTACAAAAGGAAGAGAAGTTTTTTTAGCTTTAAAAAAACCTCTGTTGACTTCTTTAGCCTCATTCTCCAAAACACCAATAATAGTTTCGATTCCAGCTTCTTTTAGTTTCTTAATACCACCACCATTAACTCTTTGATCTGGATCTTGCACTGCAACAACAACTCTTTTAAAACCAAATTTTATTATTTCATCAACACAAGGTAGCGTTTTGCCAAAATGAGAACAAGGCTCAAGAGTGACGTAAATTTCTGCATTCTTTAAAATTTCTTTATCATTGATCTTATCAATTGCATTTTTTTCTGCATGAGGACGACCATTTTTTTGCGTTACACCAGTAGTAATGATTTCGCCATTTTTCACTATAACGCAACCAACACAAGGATTAGGAGCAGTTATTCCAAGATTTTTTTTTGATAAATTTATGGCATAAGACATAAATTTTTTATCTAAGGAATAATTCATAATTTAGAAAGTTAATTTGTTATTTTTTAAAACAAGTTATAAATTAAATACTAAAGGTTCAATTTTTTGTACTATTTTATAGTTATAGTGCTCTAGAATTCTGAAATAATGGTAATATTATAAAAGATGTTTTGATGATTTTAGTAAAGAATTTTATAAAATTTATTGCGTTTTCTTCCTTAATTTTTGCAATTGTATCCTGCAGAAAAGAACAAGTTGCTGTTCCCTATTACCCAACTCAAAATTTGAAAAATTCGCCATATTACTACAACAGATATCCAGTAAATTATAATCCAAACTCACGATACTACAATAGACCATATAATGTTAATCAACCAAGATATAGAGGTTACTATCAGGATTTCGATAACTCCTATGTTGCACCTTATGGTTATGAAAATTATAACTCTGACAACATAAAGAATAATGCAATTCTGGATAAACAATAAATTAACAATATTGTTCAAGTTTTATCTTTAATTTTTATAATCAATTCATATATTAGTTGAATAAACACTGCTAATTTTACTAAAATTTAACTAAAAATTGTGTCTAAAAATAGACTAATCACAATTCTATTCATTATTCTTATTGCTGGATGCTCAGGCAAAGATCCTTATCTTTACGATCGTGCAGGCTTCGATCCCGATGGAAGACCTGTTGTTGCTCCAAATCCAAGCACGCCCGTAAGAGTTACACCTGACTACTATTATCGTCAACCAGCTTATCCAAATTATTACCAACCGCAACCTTACACACAAAATCCTTATCAAGGAAACTACGGTGGATCACGCTATTACTCAAACCCATATGCAATACCATCACAACAAAGCTATCCTTACTATGATGGTGATCAATATTATGTGCCTCCAACATACTATAACAACGCTGAACCTTATCCACAAAATAGTTCTTACTCACAACCTTCTAACAAGAACGGTGGAGCGTTTTAAATAAAAAAACTTATGCCAAATATTACAATTTATACTACAAATGTCTGCCCTTATTGCGTTAGAGCAAAATCTTTATTGCAGAGAAAAAATGTAGAATTCAGCGAAATTAAAGTTACCGATAACACAATAAAAGAAGAAATGATAAAAAAGTCTGGTGGCAGAATGACTGTTCCTCAAATTTTCATTAATGATTTTCACGTTGGTGGCTGTGATGATCTTTACGCACTAGAATCACAAGGAAAATTAGATGAATTGTTAAAATAATTTTCTTGCACCTCTTGTCAAACTTTCAAAAGTTATTATATTGAAAGACAATTCTTGAGAATAATGGTTTTTACTACCAAATTCTCTAACCAAATTAGCTTAAAATAAATATCAATCACAACTAAATTTTATAATATGACAAAGATTAGACCTTTACATGATCGCGTTTTAGTTGAACGCTTAGAAGCAGAAAGCAAAACTGCTGGTGGTATTATTATTCCAGATACAGCAAAAGAAAAACCAGCTGAAGGTAAAATTGTTGCAGTTGGCGAAGGTTTGCGTGATGAAAATGGCAAAAGAATTGCTCTTGATGTTAAAAAAGGCGATAAAGTTCTATTTGCTAAATGGGGTGGAACTGAAGTCAAAATTGATGGCAAAGAACTAATCATTTTAAAAGAATCAGATATCCTAGCGGTTATTGAATAAAAATAACTGCACCATGTCATCCTGAGCGTAAGCAAAGAATGACAGTTATTGTTAAGGTATAATACTAAATTTATTAACAAAAAATTATATAAAATATATGGCATCAAAAGAAATTCTTTTTGGAAGTGAAGCGCGTGCAAAAATTTGCGAAGGCGTTGATATTATTGCAAATGCGGTAAAAGTTACGTTGGGGCCAAAAGGTCGTAACGTAGTAATTGAAAAATCCTTTGGCGCACCAAGAATTACAAAAGATGGTGTATCAGTTGCAAAAGAAATTGAGCTTTCTGACAAATTCCAAAATATGGGTGCTCAAATGATTAAAGAAGTTGCATCAAAAACTAATGATGTTGCAGGTGATGGAACTACAACTTCAACAGTTCTTGCACAAGCAATTGTACGTGAAGGCTCAAAAGCAGTAGCTGCTGGAATTAATCCAATGGACTTGAAAAGAGGAATTGACTTGGCAGTTGAAGCAGTTGTTAAAGAAATTACTAAAATGAGTAAAAAAGTTAGCAACAAAGAAGAAATAGCTCAAGTTGCAATAATCTCTGCTAATGGTGATTCTGAAATTGGCAAAAAAATTGCTGAAGCTGTACAAAAAGTTGGAGTTGATAGCCCAATTACAGTTGAAGAAGCAAAAGGTTTGGAATTTGAAGTTAACGTAGTTGAAGGAATGAACTTTGATCGCGGCTACCTATCTCCTTACTTTGTAACTAATGCTGAAAAAATGACTGTTGAGCTTGAAAATGCTTATATTCTTCTTTTCGAGAAAAAACTTGCTAACTTACAGCAAATGATTCCACTTTTGGAAGCAGTTGTTCAACAAGGAAGGCCACTTTTAATTATTGCTGAAGATGTTGAAGGCGAAGCATTGGCTGCATTAGTTGTAAATAAACTTCGTGGTGGTTTGAAAGTTGCTGCTGTAAAAGCTCCAGGTTTTGGTGATAGAAGAAAAGCAACTATGGAAGATATTGCAGTTCTAACAGGCGGACAACTAATCTCTGAAGATTTAGGTATGAAGCTTGAAGGCGTTACTTTAAACCAACTTGGTCAAGCGAAAAAAATTATCATCGACAAAGAAAATACAACAATTGTTGATGGTGCTGGCAAAGCAACTGATGTGAAAGCTCGTTGCAACCAAATTAAGGCTCAAATTGAAGAAACCACTTCTGACTATGACCGTGAAAAACTTCAAGAAAGACTTGCAAAACTTTCAGGTGGCGTTGCTGTAATTAAAGTTGGCGGCACAACTGAAATTGAAGTTAAAGAGAAAAAAGATCGTGTTGATGATGCTTTAGCTGCAACTCGTGCTGCAATGCAAGAAGGTATAGTTGCTGGTGGTGGCTCTGCTCTTCTTTATGCAACTCGCGCTTTGGATAAATTAAAAGGTTCTAACGAAGATCAAAACACTGGTATTAACATTATCAGAAAAGTTCTTCAAGCTCCAATCCGTCAAATTGCTGAAAATGCTGGTTTTGATGGTGCAGTTGTTGCAAATGAAGTTCTTGCTAAAAACAATATTGCTTATGGTTTCAATGCTCAAGCTAGTGAATATGTTGATATGTTCAAAGCTGGAATTGTTGATCCAACTAAAATTGTTAGATCAGCTTTAGAAGGATCTTCTTCAGTTGCTGGATTATTAATTACTACTGAAGCTGCAATTGTTGAGAAAAAAGAAGAATCTCACAGCCATGCTCCAGCTGGTGGTGGAATGGGCGGAATGCCAGGAATGGGTTTCTAGTTTTTTCTTAGAAATTATTTTTTAAAAAACCCTCTATCTAAAATTTTAGGTAGAGGGTTTTTTATTTGTTTTTGGAAATTATTAATTCATAATACTCAAGCGTCATCCTAATCCCACTTCTGTTATCGTAATCACGCTTCTGTCATCCTGATTGAAACTAAGGATCTCGGGAGTAAATCTCAGAGCATATCCTGAGGATCCTAAAGCTCAGTATGAAGTATTGCAGATAATTAAAGATGACGTTTAATTTGAAAAAGAACTATAACAAACCAAACACCAAATGACTAAAAAGAAAACAGCTTATTCTTGTCAAGCATGCGGCGCCGTTCATTTTAAATGGTCAGGAAAATGTTCAGATTGCGGTGAGTGGAATACTCTAATTGAAGAATTTGAAGAAGGAGGAAGCTCGCACTTTTCAAGAATTGATGATAAGAAAAATAATAAAAATCAAAGTAACAATAAAGTAAATTTAGTTGGACTTGGCGGCGATACACAAGATTTTCCAAGGGTTGAAAGCGGTATAAAAGAACTTGATCGAGTTCTTGGAGGAGGACTTGTTCAAGGTTCAGTTGTTTTAATTGGTGGCAATCCAGGAATTGGTAAATCAACTTTACTTTTACAAACTGCCGATGCACTGGCAAAAAGAAAAAATCAAGTAATCTACATTTCAGGAGAAGAGTCAACAGATCAAGTAAGACTCAGAGCTAAGAGACTTGGAACAGTTGAAGAATCAATTCAACTTGGCGCAACAACAAATGTTTCCGAAATTATAAACTCAATAAAACCAAGCGAGAAACCAACAGTTGTAATTATTGATTCCATTCAAACTATGTTTTTGGAAGAACTTTCTTCCGCTCCTGGAACAGTTTCACAAGTTCGTGCTGCAGCTGGAGAACTAACAATTTTTGCCAAAAAAAATAATATTACTTTATTAATTGTAAGTCATGTTACAAAAGATGGCCAAATTGCTGGACCAAAAGTTTTAGAACATATGGTTGACACAGTCCTTTATTTTGAAGGAGAAAAAGACTTACATTTCCGAATTTTACGTGCCATGAAAAATCGTTTTGGCGCAGCAAATGAAATTGGGGTTTTTGAAATGAATGACATTGGATTAAACGAAGTAAGCAATCCAAGTGAATTATTTTTGACTTCTTATGATCGTGATACTTCTGGAACTTCTGTTTTTGCAGGAATTGAAGGCAGTAGACCAATTTTAGTTGAAATTCAATCTCTAATTTCTCCTTCTTTTATGCCAACTCCAAGACGTGCTGTTGTTGGTTGGGATTTAAATCGATTAGCTATGATTATTGCCGTTTTAAATAATCGTTTCGGTTTAAACTTATTTGATAAAGAAGTTTATTTAAATATTGTTGGGGGACTTGAAATTGAAGATACATCTGCTGATTTGGCAGTTGCCTGCGCTTTAATTTCTGCTGCACGAGACATTGCATTACCATCTTCCACAATTGCAATTGGCGAAATTGGCTTAACTGGAGAAGTAAGAATGGTAAGTGGCCTTGAAACAAGATTAAAAGAAGCGGTAAAGTTAGGTTTTAAGAATTGTTTAATTCCGAAAGCAAATGAAAAAAACAAGAACTTCTCAGCACTTAAAAAATCACTTCCTGAAATGAACTTTCATATGATCCATCACATTCGTGATCTAGGGAAATTTTTTGGTAAGAAGTAACTTTTTTCACCATCACTTCTGAAAAGAGTAACAAACTTTCTAAGAAGTAATCAAAATAAACTGAGATCCTTCTCTAACGCTCAGGATGACATTCTGGACTATACCAAACTAAATATCTATTGATATTTTAAAACCATTTTATTTAATCAGATTTTTTGGATAAATATGGTACAGGCTTACAGTAAAGATTTAAGAGTAAGG
>Ga0194115_10002463_pt1 | contig 22018 bp, 19 predicted proteins | sample TA2MahsurfametaG_3_FD_148656 | JGI IMG/M metagenome (GOLD analysis project Ga0194115, IMG submission 148656) | Freshwater microbial communities from Lake Tanganyika, Tanzania - TA2015002 Mahale S4 surface | ecosystem: Environmental > Aquatic > Freshwater > Lake | place: Tanzania: Lake... | reverse complement strand
TCAAACCTATTTTTATCCTGCAAGAGTTGTGTGACGGAGAGTGTGGTTTGAGTAAGACGACTCAAGACCTACGACACATACCTACGAGTCAACCAAGGCAGGAAGGAGTACGAGTCATTTCAACAAGACAGTTCGGTAGTCACTGTCATCGTCAGAATTGACCGAAATTCATTTTCATTCATGCCAAAAGGAAAAGAGAGATTTGATAGCTCCGAGTCCGTGGAATGTCCTTGGGGTCCATTTCATGTACTCTATGTCACCGTGATTGTCTCTACCAGTTTATTTGCTAACAACCAATAGGCGGACTACCATAAATTGTGACTGTTATTCTACAAAGTGCTTCATCGGTTTTTTCAGAAAAATTCTGGGCTTCTAGACCATATACTTCTCAGCTCCCAAGTTCATTCGAAACTATATAATATTTCCCTTCTAAAGTACTGCTGACAAGACATTGTCAAGGTCGGTCACCACTGATTGATCGACAGTTTGCTCGACGACAGAGGCGACGCTTTGCGCGGCATCGACGACTTCGGAGGTTCCGAAACCGGGAGGAGTCGGAAGTTGAATGTGGAATTCTTCCCATTCACCAGAGGCATACTTTGGTTCGATAAAGTTCTTTCGGATGTATCCAAATGAACCTCCACCGATCAACCATGCGGCGTACGTCGCGATCGTCTTCGGATCCGACAGAGTCTGCTCAGCCTCCGCCTTACGATCGGGAGGATTTTCTACTTTATTTCTCTCAAATTTGATGTAGGCATTGACCATTTCAGCATCCATCATGAACTTCGAAACTTCGGCATTGGCACGTTCTTCCGACATTCCCTTGTTGTCACGTGAAAACTTATTTACCAGCTCTTGCTTACTACCAATCCATTGCAGGAATTCCGTAGCATCTACACCAAGCGCGAGTTGATCTTCTGTGATACCGATTCTATCATAGGCAGTGGAAATTGGCATGGCAGATCCAAAGCCGTCCTGGTCTGGGTCGAGGCTTCCTGCCGTCATATGCCGGATAGTAGTACCTGTGGATGAAACCTCCCGTAGGCTCCGTCGCATCATGTCTGGTGCAAATGCGCCCGCAAGGGCGATATAAGAGGAAAAGATAACTGATCTTGCTAGCTTCATCGTATTTGTACCTTTCTGTTCTACCTTGTTGGCTCACAACTGCCACAATTGAAAGTGAGGATGGACGACGAAAGAAGAATATCACGAGGCGATCTCGTATATCTTTCCCGCGAGTGCCAGTTGGAACTACGACGTCAATGTTCAAGTTGAGATCGAAGCGGTCGAGTGAGTCCGAACGATTTCCACGTCTGTATGTATCCCGTTCGGGTCAATCACCGCCGCCACGAAAAAAATCTTGTTCTTGCGAAGCTGATCCCTCTTTGGGAAATGAACAGAAGTGTTTTGCTTTGATATGTTCTAACTGTAAAAGGAACTCGCAAAACAACACCCTTTTCGCCCCTTTTATCATGTCGACTACTATTCAGACGGCACCGACGTCGACGAATTCATTCAAGACCGCGAGTTCGTTAAAGACTAAACGTCACGCTGTGGCTTCAGTGACTCTTGGTCAAAAGGGACAATCGGATCCCCATGAGGCTCGATATTGGACACAGAAATTTGGTCTTGGTGGATACAATTATGGGACAACGAAACGGAAATATGCACAACCACGTGAATTGACTTTGACGCCAATGACATCGGCTGTTGTACATCAAGTTATCTTCGGTCCTGCACTTGTCACTAAGAATCCTCCCCTTGCCGTCATTAGTGGTCCCCGTGTTAGTCTGTATGGGACAGCAACAAGTTCAGCCTTTACAAGAGCAATGGCAAAGTCATCACCGACTATTGGGAAGATTGATCCTGATCGTCAAATACAGACGGGAGGTCATCGTGCATTCTGTGGAAGTTTCCGCAACGATGGTCGACTTTTGGCGGTGGGGACAGAATTTGGTGAAGTCAAAATATGCGACGTGACGGTCCGGGCGACACTAGGGACCTTCGTAGCTGGTAGGCTTCCAGTGAGATCAGTAGAATGGTTCCGAAATGGCCAACATATCCTTGCCGGAGGTGACGATGGTACCGCAAGGATTTGGAATTTGAGTGCTACCGAACGTTCCAAGCCAATATTGAGTCTTACCGGTCATGGAGACGTCATTCGTTGCATGGCACTTTGGGAGAATAAAGGTTCCGCGTCGGAATGGAAGCAACTAGCCTTTACAGGAAGCTACGATCATTCGATCCGAGTCTGGAACGTCCAAGATGTCGAAGGATCGTCGACGGATGGTGATCGTTGTCTCTCGGTTCTTTCCCATGGTGCTCCAGTCGAAGCCGTCTGCCTAATGGCATCGGAGGATCCTTCTATACCAGTTTGGTTACTATCGGCTGGTGGGACATCGATCAAGATATGGAATCCCATAACGGGACAGTGCCACTCCACCGTTCCGACACAACACCGAAAGACCATTACGAGTCTCCAATCGGCAGTCCGAGCCGATTTTCAAGATGACGCTGCCACGACGAAGGTATTCTCCACGCGGATATTAAGTTCCAGTTTAGATGGCCTTTTACAGGTCCACTCTTGGGACGCAACATCTGGAATGATGGACCATCTGTACAGTACCAAAGTTGGGGATTCCGTAACGGCACTTTGTATGGACGTTACGGGAGATCGAATCGCTATCGGTACCGTATCTGGAGATGTTCTCCTCAAGGTCCGTGGACCGAGCATTAATTCCAAGAAACGAACTCGTGATCCCATGGCTGGGACCTATTCCTTCTTCCAGCGTGGAATGAATGCGGAACCGAGTGAAGGTGACTATACCATCACATCTGAGGGGAAGAAACGTAAGCTGCGTAGTTTCGATCAAGCTCTGAAAGGGTTCCGATACAGTGATGCGTTGGATGATGCTCTTGCTACTCGCAGACCTCGTGACGTTGTGGCCGTCCTTGAAGAGCTTGGGAAGAGACGGGGCCTAACGGCAGCATTGGCAAATCGAGATGAAGAGCTTCTTGAGCCTATTCTCTCATTTACCATTCGGTATATCAATCGTCCTCACTTTGCGAGTCTGTTGATTGGAATTGCACACAAGTTAATCGATATCTATGGGGATGTTACGGGTCAGTCCGAAACGATTGATGAATTGTTCGCCAACCTGAAGGCGAATGTTGGGACTGAGTGTCGAGCTCAAAAATCCCTTCTTCGATTGGTAGGGCATATCGATGCCTTGATGACATCTTCAGATCTAGTGTAGGTCCGACAGTAGGGTGGGTGCTTCTTCTAGGCGACTGGTGACAATTTTGGTCTGTTGGTCTGTCCTCATCATGAAGAACAAATGCCTATATACGACACCCGGAAGTTAGTTCTAGGTTGCTTTTCGTTCACGGGACCCACAACTTCGAAAACGATAGGAAGAACCCAAACTAAACCTTTTGGCTGCGTTTACCTTTGAATTATCTCATCGTCGTACGCGAATGCTGCACGCTACCATGAGCCGTTATTGAATACCACGTTGGTTGATGCACGTATGTCCTATATTTTCGGCGGTAACAGTAATAGGATGGATCCCTAGTGTAGTCGAAGGGGTCGGATTTGAGTTTTTGGCACGAGCGCGCAGTCGGCGGGTACGGGAAGGAGTTCGGCAATCGACAGATGGCCGTACTTTGCCGCCTTGCAACCGACGTAGTGTACCAGTTGATGCGATCACATCTAGTACGTGTCGTGATAACCGGTAGAAGTCATCAAGGTACACATTCATAATCTCTTGAGTTGACGTCGGAGCAATGGATTTTGGTTCTAGGTTGTCGGATGTATTCGCTGAAAAATTACTCATATCAGAAGATGAATTTTTGTCGAGAATACGGTGTTGGAACGGAGAGGTCGAAGAGTACTTGGCGAATCCCCCAACAGAGATGAGATACCAAAATGAAAAGGTCATATCAGGGGAAACGATTAGTGAAGTTGCATCATATCTTGGTCGAGGTATTGTTAGTGTTGTCCTACAGAGACGAGATGCTTCGGCTGCCGAGGGTGATGGAGACCTAGAAGAAGACTATCAACATGCTATCGAAAACTTTAGGGAAACTCCGTTATCTCCCTGTCCTCAAATCCTCTCAGAATATATCAGAGCTTCCAAGAACTTTTTACGGTGGCATATTCAGATTGTCTTAGCCCAAGTACCTACAATTATGTTGCCTTTACCCGTTTCCCAACTACAGTCATCCTACCTGATCGACTTGTTAGTCATGATGCTGGAACAATATGCCTTGAGAGACGCGACGACAAATCAAGATGTAGCACGAAGTATTTCTCTCCATCTCTTCTATGCCACCTATGTGGTATCCCCAAAAGACGAAGTGACTCGGAATGCGATTGACCATCTAACGCTACGCCTTAGATTCCCTCAGTTGGTTCTACGAATATTGACTCGATCATGTACGGCGGCTCTATCACTTTCATTGATTCGAAACATAAACAATGCCGTCGTGTCATTGCAAGGCGCGTCGAACATTGTGCTTTCAGCGACAGTAGATTGGAAGGCTACTGACGATTCTTTTTCCGATCCAGCCCCCTGGAGTCCGTCGACTTCGACGTCGTCGTTGGACTTTAAGACCATCTGCATCAATATCCTTCGTTGGGCGATATCATCAAGCCCTCCGTTTCCAGGCGACAAAATGGATAGCCGTGCAGACCTGGTCTCCGAAATATTGAGTGCCTTTTACGCTATTCGAGGGGGAAGTGATCACGGCTTTTCCAAAGAAGCTTTGGTCGACACTATGGTTGATATCCTTTGCCTTTCAAACGACCATGGCGACAAGCGCGTTACTCGGTGCAAATTATCGATCATGCCACTACTGATGGATTCAGATAATCGCTTGGGGAAGGCTTTGTTTGAAAAGGGAGCTATACCAAATCTTCTGGATCTCTTTGCCAACGAAGTCACAGATGTCGTTGCAAATACTCGCGTCGACAACTCGGCAACAGCTTCGTTGGTTCCAATGTTGGTAGTACTGAACAAATACGCCACGGCGCATCCCGAGGTTCATGATTTGGTCAAGGAGTCCGTCTTTCCATTGCAGGACGACGCCGTCTTTCTAGAAAAAATTCGCGAGTGTCAAGCCGAGATGAGCAGGAATATGAGTCCCCTAGATGCTCCAGACGGTACCCTTCGACGACACCTTTGCACCCTACTCACATGGCCGGAGAGCCATGTCAAGAGATGTACAGGTGAACTTCTGTGGACCCTATCTTCGTCGAATCCAACAGAATACGTTCATCGAGTCGGCTTTGGGAATGCCCTGCCACTCCTAAGCGTCAAGGGATTTGCACGGATGCCGCAGTGATTCGGTCACTCATTACGAAACTTTCTTCCCTCCCCCTGGCGAGATTCACATGGAATCTATGTTCAAGGCTTGGGTCGAAAGTGGTTTAAAATACTATCTTTTCTGATCGTCTTGGAATCGCTCATCGACGTCTTTACGTTGGACGATAAAGTTTTGGCTTTCTTTCCGTCCTGTCCAGCACTCTTTGCATTATCACCGTCAGACTTGGAAACAAAGTAATTATGGATCCCATTTTTGCGCTTCATCGTCCCGGTACCAGCAGTCTTCGACATACTCGGTGTCGCGTTTTGATTTCTGGTCGCGGTTGCGCTGAAGAAACTAGAGATCGACTTCTGTGCCTTGTGTGGTTGTGCCTTCCTGGTATGAGAGTCATCTTCGTTCAAGACCGACATCCCCATACTAGGGACTCGAAAATATTCGTCGTCCAAAAGAAGTGAAATGGCAGTATGATCTGAGAAGGAAGGTGGTGTGTATACAATGCCCGTATGTGGAAGTCCAAATTGAGTATCAAGAATGTCTTGACCAGCCTCGATGATGCCTCCGCCCTCAAACGATACAGGTTGAAACCCACCATTTGCAGTGGCGGCACACAATGCTGCTTGTTCTGAATCCGGCGGGTACTTCGGACCGTTGTGCGTAGTGGAAGAATACCCACATCGCAATCCCTCAACGTTGCCCTTCTGCACCCAAGGAAGGAGTGCCTTGTCAACGAGAGAATAATCAATCCTCGCACCCTCGTTTTCATATCGTCGGTTCGTAAATTGATTCCAACAAGTATAACGACCCTCTGCTTCTGGATAGAGATGCCGAAAGGCATCGACCATACCATCTTCGTCCAAAATGGTATTCAGCCATCGTCGCGATGGTGAAACTCGACTAGATCGACCCTCTGCACCCGAGATAGTCCTTTGAAGTGATTCATTCCATTCGATTCCAGCAATTTTCATCAAGAGCTCCGCCAGTACCGAAATGGTCACTACATTTTCTTCCTCGGCTAGGATCTGTTCATCTGTATCGGCACAAGTATACTTCCAGGATTCGAAGTTGAATTGATGCTCGCAGTAACCTGGATGTGATTCGTGAGCACCTAACCATGTCCTTCGATCATTAACCTGCACCGTCAATCTGTATTTGTCGTATTTCTGTTTCGTTAATGAGTTCGTGGTTTGAGTCGTCACTACCTTACTTGTCGTCAAAGCTTGCTCAATCTGTGGCCAAGCGGATGCTAGTTGGCATTTCCATGAAGGAAGCCTTGTTGGATCGGTCGCTTCGGCGACGTCTCGACGGATATCATTGACAAACAGGACACGATCTGCCCAGTAGTTATCTATAGGCCTATGGGAGATGTTCAAATCTCCGACCAGGATGACATCCTTCCCATACTGATCGCGTTGTTGCTTCATAGCTCGTCTCAGAGCATTCAAGAATTTCATCTTGTAGCTAAGTGGTTGTCCCGAGTTGGCAGGTGCATAAACGTTGAAGAGGGCGAAACTTCCATGATCCGTCATCAGGCACCGTCCTTGATCGTCCAAATCGTCAGATCCTAATGGCCGTGAATTGGCCCGAATTACTGGTGGGACTCCTGTCCCCACCTTGACATACGTCACGACTCCATTCAACCCTTTCTTGGATGGATCGACGCAACAGGACCAATAGGATTCATACCCCTGAATAGCCGAACAACCGTGTGGTTCCGATCGGGAGGAAAGTTGTGTTAGGGGTATCTTGTGTTCCTGGATGCAAATGATATCGGCATGGTGACGATGGAAGTAATCTTCCAGAACGACATTCCCTCGACTTGTACTGTTCCCTCCCTTCTTTTGCTTGTCCTTCGTCGAGTACGAAGCATGAATACGATTCACAGTCGTGGAAAGACCGGCTACGTTCCAACAGAGTATCAGCATCACATGGACAGTAGGACGTCGTTGGTTGGTAGATCAAGGCGGTAGAGGCCAACTGATAGTGGTTTCTATCAAAGTCAATCGTTGTGAAGCATTCTGCACAAGTTTGCACAAAGTGGAGCAAAGTTGCCTCCAGGACGATTTTCACGCATTTGCCATCCGGTCGATCACGACGACCCTAAAAACCAAGCATATAGATACTAATCAATACGTATGTCAATTCATATGTTAATCAAAAAGTAACGATGACAGTGCACTGTGAATGATATCTAGTTAGGTTACCCGTCCGTTAGGGGACTTCAAAGTACAGTATCGGCTACTAATCCCTCACAGCGTGTGCCAAAGTAATGATACTGGCGAGGATCCCCCGTACTAAAGGCGTCGCGGTTCCTCTGTCTCGGGGGGTACGCTCCTCGCATAGCGGATTTTGCTTTTTTCCATTAAAAGTAAGAAGATCTTTCTGTTCGGGGCGTGACGGGAAAAAAGGAAATGTAGCACAATAAAGTAGATCTCCACCGGAGGACGATCTCAAAAATCTGAGACACATAGAAAACGAATGAGCAACTAGTAGAGTGAGTCACACACCTATACACGCATCCTGGAAAGATACCAGTAGGTCGGTTTTCAGTCGGGCCATCCCAAAATCTCAAGAAAAAAACACACCGTCCCCCCTCCCCCCCAAAAAAAACCCATTACTTCGACGATCGTGGAGTAGTAGCTTCATTAAAGCCGCAGAATTATCCTCACAAGAGAGTCGTAAAAAACAACAACTTCGGACGGTAATTCCAATGTATGCATTAATCATCAGCCAGTGAAGTAATGGGAGGATGGGGAGCATTGAAAGAAATGAACCATCGGACAACAATCATCCCAGTCGTCCAGTGGTTTCCGTATCCAATCAACTGTATTCATTTACTCACGCATAAAACCCCCTTTTTCGATACCATGTCATCAACCGATGACGACCTGTGGAGATGGAAACTCCTCGACATCCACAGCGGGTTCATCGACTCCAAGTCTCGCGACGCTCGAGATCTTCTTTCACCCCAAGCATCGTCGTTTCAAGTTTACCCACGAGTAGGATCCTATCCGAGACGCAAGAGCTTCCTTCGTATCTCCATCCTCTGGTCTTCGTCGTGAGACCTCTATAATGTTACCGGAGTCAGGACTCGCGGGGTTTAGCATGCAGGATTGAGTGGCTATCGGTGATTGCGTACATTCGACAACTAGGACTCGAGTTGCGGTCTAGTCGAAGTATACAATCTCATTCGTATCCCCAATTTACCGTATTCGCCGTCATGCATAGCTGTTTCTTGTACGCTTATTTCATGCGGGGCAATCTCTCATACCGTTTTGGGCTGGATGACGTCAAACGGTAAGATTGCTACACTTCCTGGCACGCAATCCCGGATTAGAACTGCCCCTCCCCACAATAGATCATACATACCCTTTAAATATCTTTTGGTCGCGAAGTATGCCTCGTCTACGTAAATGACCAGTATAGATAAATAAGAATACACATCACACGACATGGTTCACTGTCACATGCGACCCCCCGGACCCTCTCCGACATCCGGAAGAATGGAAAACTACTCTTGTCAAATGACTTTGACCATGGTTCGCAATCACTCACTTTGCTATGACCGCGAGTGATAAGGGGGCACGAAACCTTGCAGGCCGGAATCTCCGTCAACAGTAACCTATACCTTCTCCTTTCAACGCCCAGTCAGCCTCGAGGCCGTCACCGGAGAGTGAGGCACACGGACACTGGTGACAACCTACCTGTTCCGACCCAGGTCCAAATTTTCCCAAGGTAAACCTCTCATTTAAGATTTATCATATCTATCATTCAACCTTTCCAGTTTTCTGGCTGCCTTCGAACGGAATAGGAAGAAGCGGCAAGAATTGGTTGGAAAGCCTTGAGAACGCCCCTCTTTCTCTACAGTCGACGATCGTCGTTGTTCATATTTCACGAAAAAGTTTCTTGTCAAAATCTTGGACGCAAAGGATACCTTTTTTTGTGAAAATCTTGGACGCAGGGAGACCATTTTTTGTGAAGCATGTCTAGACGTCGTGGAGAATTCGAGCACCGGACTTCCATTTTTGAAGGTGCCTATCGTGCGTGGTCTCATTTGGGGGGTTTGCAACCGGAAGAATTAGAGGGAAAGGGAAGTTCCGACCTTGATCCTCTCTCAAATCCAATCGAAAACGATGCTCGTCTGTCTCGTGAATATGGAGGAGATGATGAACAGGTGGAAGTGATAGAGCCGAACGGGACGAAACGCAGACTTTTCCCGTACGAGCCCCTTCCCAGGTCTGGTCTTGCGCATCCGTATGTACAGGCCATCCTTAGTCCCTGGTTAGGACCAGACGCTGATGGTGATGCGATTCAGCTAGGGTTGACAACGTTGCGGACATGGTGGCAACATCGACGCAAGGGAGAATCAGGCTCTGCCATTGCGGCTTTGGGAACAGAGAAAATGAAGAATGTCATCGAAGGCTATACTCGTCACTTTTTCGCTCTCGCACATTGCCTAGTTGTGAATGACAAAGAGCAACCTCCACGTACTTTACAGCTCAAGCTAAAGAACCTCGAAAAGAAGAGAATGAAAATGGCCAAGAAAAATGGAACTGAGCCTGTTAGACCTCCCTTAACTACGATGGGAAGTAGCATGTCGACTACCGTCGTCAGCGACCTTACGAATACTTCGCTTACGCCCTTGGAGCGCCTTCATGCAGCACAGCAACGAAATCTTGGTGTCGAACCTACTATGACTTCTTCTGAGGCTACAGGAACGATCATTCCGATTATCAACATAAAAAATAAATGCGTAGCGACAAAGGTGAACTTACCCGCAATTGCGGATGCAGTCAACCGGCAAGCGAATCAACTTGCGCACAATGGGTCATTGCAGGGCGCGTCATCTACCGCAGCTGGAGGGACGGCACAGTATGGGGATCCAGATACGTTTCCGATCGTCTTTGTCGCTCCGAACGGTGACTTAATGTTAGCAATGTCCGTGGATGGGATTACATGCGCTCATTGTGTGAAAATCGTCGAAACAGTTCTGAAGGGATGTAATGGGAATAAGTCCCCAATTGATGGACTTTTGGATGCGGCTGTAGATCAGGATTTGTGTGTTGTCCTCCTTAAGATCAATCGACTCAGTTCGGCCAAGCGTGTCACCTTCGAGTCAGCCCGTAACCTGGCCATGGTCGGATACACCGCGAAGGCAAAGGTCATGAGCGTATTTATGGACCCAAACAATAAATCGACGAAGATTCCTGAAGGCAACATTCTAACTGCCTTTGAAGCCGTTGGACAGTCGGAGCGAAAATCAATCTTTGGCTGGGACGCCCCATGTACCTGTCCAGACAATGGCGTTTTGCGAAATGATTGTGGCCGGTATGTATGATAGATTGCCTGGTGTTTTCACCACCCGCTTTTGAAGACATGTGCTCTCGTGGGCTGACATTATCCTTTGTTGAACTCCTGACCTGAACAGACACTCTCAGATGTCGATGGCAATTCTTGATGCCTTTGAAGATCGTCTCAGGCAAGTGCAGGCGTACCTCATGGGCCCCAACATGGAACATGACCAACAATCGTTCGTCGGTCAGCGACCACAGGAGCTCATGCTAAACGATCAGTTCCATATGCAACCTATGGCAATGAATAACGGAATGAATATGTTCGTTACTTCCCTCCCTGGAATGGCTGGAAATATGAACATGAACTCCAATAATGGAATGTTTGAAGGAGGAATGACAGGTCACCGAGCCAAGCGGAACTCCTCCTTCCTTTCCTTTGGTGGAAGAGCCCATTCTATCGGGGAGGCTTCGTATGGTCGTGCCATGTCTGGTCTCTCGGCATTGTCCATTGACTGGGAAAATATGGATGATTTCGACCTTAATGTGGATCACAGTGCACACATCAACAACGGTGGACGGAATGATGCACCACCGGTACAGGCAGTCGGTTTCGCTGCTGCCGGTGCACCCTCTCTGAATGGAGGACCAAATGGTAATAGAAATGCTGGTATTCGACAGTTCATGGGTGGGGGGACTCCTGATGGCAATAGCGATGCACATGTTTCATTTAAATTATAAGAATGTTCCATTTTTAGATGTACATTATCAGACCTTCCATCGAATTATACGACTACCATGAACCAACAATCACTACGCTAAACCTCATCCCCCGTCCAACGATCCGCTGCACTACTGTAACCCTCTACCGCTGTGTTCCGAACGCTAGACCACAGAGGAATGATGGAAGAGACCTCTAGCCAATTCTGGATCTTCTCCACAGAAAGTCGTAATATTCCACACGCATAGGACAATCGTAACATGATGACTCACTACTAGAGCCTTCATCATTCGCGCTAGAACATACGATTAGACCTGAAAGTTGATAATGCGACCGAACTTGGCAGGATCCAGCGAGGCACCTCCGACCAATGCACCGTCAATATCTGGTTTGGCCATGAGGCCATCTACAGAGTCAGGTGTGACACTGCCACCATATAGGATTCTGCAGGCATCCGCTGTTTCTTGATCATACATGCTAGCAAGGATACTACGGCATTCAGCATGAACCGCTTGAGCAATTTCTGGAGTCGCAACCTTCCCAGTTCCGATCGCCCAAACTGGTTCATATGCGATAGCAATCGAACCCATCTTCTCCTTACTAACGCCAGCCAAACCCTTCTTCAACTGAATGGCACACACAGCACCAGCAAGATTTTGTTCATACTCAGACTCGGATTCTCCAATGCAAAGCATGCAAGACATACCAAGCTCCAACAGCTTGAGTACTTGACCATTGATATATTCATCAGATTCCCCAAAAATGACTCGACGTTCAGAATGACCAGCCAGGGCCCAATTTACACCAATCGATTGAAGCATAGACGCCGAAACAGCACCAGTGAAAGCACCCTGGATCTGGGGACAGACACCCTATAAACGAAAGAAGAGTGAGAATGAATTTATTCTTCATCTGCATGGTGGGGATTTCGTATCCAGCCCGAAAGGAAACACGTACTTCGGCACCAACATTCAGCTTGCTGTCTCCAATCGCCCCGTTGACAGCTTCAATGAACACATACGGGACGAAAAGAGCAACATCAGCGTCAGGTGACTCATCTGTGATGGAATCAGCAATGGTCTTTGCTAGAGTAACAGCTTCACCTCGAGTCTGAGGATTCAATTTCCAATTTCCAGAAATGAATGGCTTTCGGGCCATATCCAGGGAGGTCGTCGTTCGAGGAGAAACGACAGAAGGAGCAAAGGCTCCAGCCGATCCGACGAGGGAGAATAGAGAAAGCGCACTGAACTTCATGGTTTTCGGTCGGTGTTGAGATGAAAAGATAGACGTCAAGAGTGGTATACTACACTGTCGAGATTTGACAAAAGTCTTGGGCTTCTCACAACACGCATCGGCGGTTTTTGAGCTGTTTAGCGAGGATTGTCAGGTGGTAGATCTTTCTCTTATTGGATGTGCCTATACTGAGGTAGAAAGTACGTATGTTCCCGTAGGATATTCATGAAATCAATTCTATGACGTCAATCAAGTCGTCTTTTGATTCGTTCGACACGATGACCACCGCACGATGAGATTCTTCGCCGAAGACCGAAAAGCCGAACCGCTAGAGGGGCGACGGTGTAGATGCCGGAAGAAATCTCCCTCCGACCGACGACTGGCTGGGAAATCAAACCCATCGAAACAAATTTCATGCCATAACGACGAATCTGGTCCACCCGAATACTACTACATCATGAGAGGGATCGTCAGAGCCATTCTACTCGCTTTGTGTTCCCATGAAGGTTCCACATTTCTATTGCCTTCTGCTGTCAGAAGCCGTGGGTTAGCACTTCACATGTCCGATACCGATTCGGATGTCCATGTGATGGTCAACGGAATGCCAGGACCGATGGCGACAGCGGCTGCTGAGGCTTGTTTGCGGAAGGGATTAAATCTTGCTCCTGTTGCAATGACTGGACCCGATATTCAACCCATGATTATTACGGTCTATGATCCCGTATCGTCAAGATACAAGGATGTCAAGTTAATCCCGTCGACGCAACGTGACGAATTGAAGGCGGCAATTGAGGGTGTCAAGACTTCTGTGGGAGAAAAAAACTTGTTAGCAATTGATTATACGCATCCATCTGCAGTAAATAACAATGCACTCTTTTATGTGGAAAATAAGCTTCCCTTCGTCATGGGCACTACAGGTGGGGATCGAGAAAAATTGATTTCGGATGTTGATTCTGCGAACCATTTCGCAGTGATCGCACCGAATATGGCCAAACAAATCGTTGCCATGCAGGCAGCCTTGGAAAATCTTGCTACACAATATCCAGGTGCATTTGGTGGATATACTCTGACCTGCAGAGAAAGTCATCAGAAAACCAAGGCGGATACATCCGGTACTGCTAAGGCAGTCATCGATTCGTTGACCAAATTGAGTGATGATAGCTTTACCTATGATGATATTGAAATGATCCGAGACGACCAGGAATCGATCGCATTTGGTGTACCTGAGAACGCCATGAAGGGGCATGCGTTCCATACCTATACCTTAACAAGCTCTGATGGGACGACACAATTCCAACTCCAACACAATGTTGCTGGTAGGACAATTTATGCCGAAGGAACAGCCGACGCCGTCAAATTTCTTGCCAAGAAAGTCCTATCAGAACCTCAAGGGAAGGTATATACGATGATCAATGTCTTGGAGGAAGGTGCTCTACAATAGGTTGTTGACAATTCGTAAAGAAGCAGTCCTTCATTCTCACGAATACCCGCTAGCAAACAACAAACAAGAATCAGTACAGTCGCTCTCAAAATTTGGACTTTACCTTTGAGTCATAGAGACCACCAAATAACGTTAGTTGAAAAATAAACGCATACCTAAAGTGACACCATAGTCTTCATTTGCGATTGCACGCCCCTTTGTTATCTTTGTCGTTGACGATGAAAGCATTCAGTAAGTCCAACGGACAATTGTCGAGTCGTTTAGCGTCAGAATGATTCATCCGGTGATAGACCACAGAAAACGTTGGTTGCCGCTATGAAAAGGAAACAAAGAATGACGTAATCTAACGCGAAACAACGATCCACGTCGGAAAGAAAAAAATGATTTCATCTACCTTGGTAGTCGATTACGGTTTACATTGAGAGGCGGAGATGACTAAGTCGTAAATCTGTGGAGATTTTCAGGTTGTTTTGCCTCTCCCTTTTGCTTGCGCCGATCCATTTGCAAAGTCAGAAACACAGTCTAGTGATTTTTCCCACCGAATGCGCCGAGAATTTTCCTCGAAATTCTTGTCGCATCTACATTTGATTTGGCTTTCACTTCTCCGCCTGCTCCCTAGTACAGATCCGTCTTCAGTTTGGGCATACCCAGCAAGAATGTTGCACACCATCTCCGAAGAGCGTCGTCGGAGAGTTTCGCAACCTTTACATTGCTCTTGAAAACAAGTGAATCGTCTTCTTCGTCGAAATTGTCTCCAAGTCCTGAAAGGGGTATAGGATTCGCAAGCCTCCTCCTACCTGCTGTTGAGGCTCCGTCCTTGGCGTCGGCACCGAACGTCCATGCTTTCTCACTTATCGCTAGTGTTCGACTGAAGTTTGTCTCCGAGAGAATTTGCTGTTGACTAGCAAGAGTTACCCAGACATTGTCCTGACAAGCCTTAGGAACGAGTTCGAATCGGCCTTTATCAATTTCACCTTCGATACCGTTCTTCCCCCGAAGTACATTCTTTTCCCACACGGAAACACCGCTAATCACCAAAAAGTCTTGTGCCTGCGCAAGACCTCTGCTGATCGCAGACGTCACGTCCTTGGCAGTGCATTTCCAGAAGCCGTCTGCGGAACCTATAGGACTTCCGAGACTTACCTGCCTCAGCCTGTCACTGTTGTGCAAGTAGAGAAGGGTCTCTTGCCCTTTCACAGCATATTGACCTCCATACCGTACTGGAATAGTGACAGTTGTGGACGCACCAGTGCCTGGATCCTCAACCTTGAATTGGAGTCCCTTCGTCGAAGGTCGATTCAAAACTACCCCGATGGTGGCAATGCCATCGTCCGACAGCACCAAAACAATCGACTTATGAAGCTCCTGACTTTCCAAAAGGAACGGCGAGCGGTCTTCCGAGGAGGCTCTGGCACATAAACCCAAAAGTGAGTTTCGGCTTCCCTCTGCCAATTGACGTATCAAATTCTCTATTAATTCTGGGTTGGTATTGAATTCTTCAGGATTCCGTTGTTGACGTCCCGCGCCGCCCCCCGCAGGACTTGATAACAAGTGTTCCAGTGCCCATTCCTTCAACATTAGGTCATCAAAGCCACCTGAGTGTTCATCGGCAGTCTTCTTTCGCCCAATCATGTTCATTAATTTGGTCCACGTATCTAGTCCTGCATCGCGGGGATCGGCACCCTGTCCTTGACGAGCCAGTTCCTGCAACAGAGTCTGCGAGTCAGTAGCAACCATGTACCAACTACTACGAGTCAACTCTCCCGCCAACTGCCCCGGTGCCCAACCAGCGTATCCAACAAACACCCAGAAATCATCAACGGTAGCTACACCCGCCTTGACCAGCTTCTTGGCATTTTGAAATGTCGTCCATTGTATTTTATCAATGATTGGGACACTGGCCTTGACTGCAGCTGCCGAACTTAACGAGTGCAAGCAGGTAATATCGGGATGATTAGCATTCAATCCTTCGACGTCCCCACCAAACCAGACTCGCCACTGTTTACCCTCATTAAGGTCATCTTCGAGCATCAAGTCTGTCGGGCGGTTTAGAATGATACCTTTCGTGAAGGTGGGACTATGATCGAGTACTAGAATTGCGACCTTGTGAAAATACTGCTGACGAAGTCCAAAGCCAAACTCCTGTTCGACTCCTCCCAGAATGACCGCACCTTGTTCAATAACATCCCCCGCTTCGTAGGCCCATTGAGATGGATCCAAGGGGGTGAAGGCGGTCTCGCTGCTGGAAGCGGCTGCTGTGGTGGTAGTGGACACATTGATTTTCGTTTCCGGAAAATCCTCACTGAAGAGAGAACCGATACCATCCAGATCGCCTTCCATCGTCGAGGCCGAGGATCCTTCATTCTTCTCCTTTATGCTGCCACTGCTGCTGGTAGTACTAGACGTAGGAGCTACCGTCTTCTCACCCATTACCAACTTGGCTCGAAATGCTCGCCAATCGTCATCTCGTAACGCCAAGGACTCGTCCTCGTCTTCCTCACCGTCCTCGTCACCCATTCCCTTGGCGGCCAGGAAAAGAGGTTCTCCTTGATAGGTCTCGCATGGCGGATAGCGGGACGGTGTAGGCCTCATCCTTCGAGAAGTCGGGCATTTTCCATTCAGAGATACTTGCGGACTGAAGGCATCGGACAAATCCCAGACAACGAGACAAAGTCCAAGCGTAACGACGAGAACCATACGCGTTGTTAATCGTGTCTTCATCGTCGTATCTCAAACCAAGAGTAGTTGTATCTTGTAGCGATGTCTTCCACAGCGGAAAATCTTCAAGAAACGCCAATTCTTCCGAGTTGGGTCTCCAATGGGGATTGTTGTCGGTGAGTGAGAGAAGGAAGTATGCGGCACAACTGAATCCGATACAAATGTGGAAGTAATTATTGTAGTTGTAGTTGCTAGTTTTAGCTCTCAACTTCACCCTTCTGGCGGCTAGAGGATCCGAAACAAGCACCATGGAAGGCCGTTATACAAAACAGCACATCACACCTTGCTCGACAGTAGTTTCTTCTGCTTTGTCCTGTCCGTCGGACGCTCGAATCGCGAAGCGTGCGTCAGCGTTATCCATCATGTGTGTCACACTGATGTCATTTCTGGAGATACCGCACGAGGTCGGAATGTGCAAAAAGCTCGAATCGGGAGACACTGTCCGAAGTTCAAAACCCACTACGAGAATTCCTGAAAGATATGGTACAAGATCGCTAAGGGAACCGCAACATAGTTCAGAGCAACGGATCCCCTCAGGAATCGAGGCATGTCTGTAAATCAAATTCCAGTCAGGACAGAAAATGGATGACAAGAAGATCAAGGTTGAAGAAATGAGAGAACCAGCTGAGAGTCTTGGTGTGGCCGCTGAAACGACAGGAGATGAAAAGATCGACTATGAGGACGACAGGAGACATCTAGCCTTGGAAGAAAAACGGCGATTGTTTGAAGAAGAGAAAGACGCGATTCTGTCGGAAGTACCAGACGAAGTGAAAGCCCGTTTCGGGACAATCTGTTTCGCAAAGTGGGGGAAACAGTTCCTCCCAGTACTTGTGATGAACCCGTATTGGGTACCACCCCATGCGCGGAAATATTGGCTGGATATGTTTGAAAATGTAAGATACCTCCGTCGTGTGCTTTCTTGACTGAAAGATTCGGCTTATAGCAGCTCTGTTTCCATCACTTACGCAGCTCAAGAAGACCGACCGACTTGAGCACATGACCAACCTCGTGTAAGTGCACATAATTCGTCGAATCATATGATGCGATGACTTCAAACCTACTAATGGCCTCGTGTAGATACTGGTATGGGTCGTCCAACGACCCCGATAACAGCTACAGTATCTGGTTGACCAAGGCGTTGATATCGTATGAAAGTGGCGTCGCAAGGAAGCTTGATCAGATACCTTCGATACTACAGAAGAAGATTAATCAGAAGAAGAGACTGATTGGGACCGATTATCAGTTGGTGGAAGCTCTCGACGAGATGAAAAAGGACTTGATGAAGGAACCTCATGAGCGTCATGGATACGTTCCTCGCGACTTTCGTGAAGTGTGGGAGCTCTCGACGGATGATGAAGACCATGCTGTGGTGGAAGGAAACCGAGCCGTATGGAGCAGCGGGGAAGCAAGAAAATCCGAGAAAGCCAGAGACGCTCCAGCGAAGCATCGACTGTCATTCGACACGTTGAAGGACCATGTACTTCAGACGATTGAAATGTGGGAAAGAAACGAACTTCGCTCAACAGCAAGGATAGAATCTGATGATATCATTCTGAACGCCAGCGATGTCATACCTGACTCAAAGAATAAGCAACATCCTTACAATCGATTTCTGGGTGTAGTCGCGACGGATATGGTCTCTATCTACGGCGAAGACAGGAAAACATTTTTCCGACAGTTATATCGATATTCGAAGCAATGGCAGGCGCTGATTGCACGTAATCGGGAAAAACAATCAGTACCTAAGCAGTTGAGAAACAGGAGAGCACAGAAGATGGAGGGCGAGGACTTGACGGTTAAGGTAAAGAACAAACCGACTTCGCTAGCGATGTCGCAGAAACCGAGACAGATGAAGGGATTGGCGATGAAAATGACGAACGAATACAGATCAAAGTGAAGATAGAATCACCGGAGGATTTTCGTGAGTTGGCTGAGACCGATGCACATGGTGAGATTGACGATGAAGACGACGGGCGAATAAGGGTTAGGGTAAAGATGGAACCAACTGAGAATGTTGGAGAGGCAGCTGAGACTGAGTCAGGCGAGGAGGTGAATGATATCGATGACAAGCAAGGGGAGGTCAGAGTAAAGACAGAATCATGTGAGAATGTCGGTGAGGCCGAGCCAGTGGAGGAAATCGATTATAACAACTACGAGCGTACGAGGTCCGGACTAAAGATAGAAAGTGAGAAGGATATTGGTGAGGTTGCCGAGATGGGGGAAGAGATTGATGATGAAGATGACGAGGAGCCTCTAGACTTGGAGGCGAAACGTCGGGTGTTCGAAGAAGGCAAAGAGGAGATTCTGTCGGAAGTTCCGGAGGAAGCGAAAGCCCGTTGCGGGACTATCTGTTTCGTAAAGTGGGGGAAACAGTTCCCTCCCAGTACTTGTGACGAACCCGTATTCGGTGCCACCCGGGGCGGCTCGGAAACTCTGGCTGGATATGTTTGAAAACGTAAGAAACCTTGATCATTGTTTCAGCAGAAACGTTCTTGACTAGAGAATTTCGCTGTGGCTTACAGTAGCTCTTTCTCTCTCGTTTCTGCAGCTAAAGAAGAGCGACCGACTTGAGCACATGACCAACCTCGTGTAAGTGCACAAATTCGTCAAATCATATGTCATGATGACTTCTATCCCATTAATAGCATCTCTTTCCCATCCGTAGATACTGGTATGGGTAGTCCAACGACCCCGATAATTGCTACAGTATCTGGTTGACCAAAGCGTCGATATCGTATGAAAGTGGCGTCGCAAGGAAGCTTGATCAGATACCTACGATACTACAGAAGAAGATCGATCAGAAGAAGAAACTGATAGGGACCGATCAACAGTTGGTGGAAGCTTTGGACGAGATGAAAGAGGACTTGATGAAGGAACCTCACGAGCGTCACGGATATGTTTCTCGAGACTTTCGTGAAGTGTGGGAGCTCTTGACAGATGAGGTGGATGAACTAGGTATCGCCACGGAGAACAGTGGAGCGCGAAAATCCAAGAAAAACAAGCAAAGATCCCGTCAGAAGCGGAAGAGGCTCTCCGACGGTGCTGGGGCCGTTCGGGAGAACACAGTGTTGGGGACACCAGCTCCCAAGAGAAGAAAATGAGCAAAGACGGGGGGTTTAACTGAGGGGAATGATTCTGACCGACCGAATACGTAGCCTGCAGTAGCACCCAGGAACGAAATGAAGATTAGGTGCAGTGGATCATGGTGCGGCGCCTTCATCATTTTTGCCTGATCGCAATAGTCTGTCGCGTATGGACCGGAAATACGGCACTATAGACATCCGATATAATCGTGCGACTAAAAGTTCGGCGTATCGTCGGCAGTAGTATGCCAGCGGGAATTATCCTATGGCCTACCTCTGCGCCTCGTTTCTTTGTTTGAAGAAGCAATCGGTGGCAGTTCGTCATCAGTTAGCTAGATTGGGGATACTCTCCTACGGTAGTTGGGGCACGGGATGAATGCCACGGTATGGAATTCACGAAGCCCGGTTGTGATGTTTCGAGGTCTGCCGTACGAGCTCGTATGGTGGCGCCAAAATTATCGCTTTCTTTACGGATTTCATGTGCACTATATTCTCAGAGATACGGTACGAATCAAACAGATACAACGTCGCAAGCAACCAAACAACCAAACAAGAGCAACGACTCTCCTTAGGAGCCGAGCCATGTCTGTCAATCAGATTCCGGTTATCATCTTGAAGGAACATGTGCAAAAGGCGATTGAAAAGTGGCACAAAAACGAACTCCCGTCCGAAGCGAGGATCGCGTCGGATCATGTCATCCTATATTCCACCGATGACGTCCCCGACCCTATGGACATGGAGCATCCGTATAATCGATTTCTGCACGTAGTTGCGACCGGTATGGTCGCTGTCTGCGGCGAGGACACGAAAACCTTTTTTCGGCAGCTATATCGACATTCGAAGCAATGGCGAGAGTTAATCGCGACTAAACAGGACAAGCCGCCTATCCCTACGCAGGCCAGAAAGAAGAATGAGCGGAAAATGGAGAACCACGGCGTGAAGACTAAACCAAGGAAACAAGAAGTTCAGATTGTTCGCGAGGTTGCTGCCACCGTGGCAGACGAAGAGATCGACGATGAAGGTGACCAGCTACCTCTAGCTTGGGAAGGAAAACGGCAGTTGTTTGAAGAAGGCAAAGAGGCGATTCTGGTGGAAGTCCCGGAGGAAGTGAAAGCCCGTTTTGGGACAATCTGTTTCGTAAAGTGGGCGAAACATTTCCTACCAGTACTTGTGATGAACCCGTACTGGGTACCACCCGGGGCGGCTCGGAAATCATGGCTGAATACTTTTGACCACGTAAGAAACAAGGATCGTTTTTCTCAGTCGAAATATTTCCTTACTTCTTCTGGAAAGAGTCTCGCGATGGCTCACAGTAGCTCTGTTTCTCTCGCTTTCACAGTACAAGAAGACAGACCGAATTGAACATATGACCAACCTCGTGTAAGTACCCAAATGCCTGGTATTATGTGATCAGATTACTTCAAGCCTACTAATTGCCCCCCTCCTTGTCCAGCTACTGGTACGGATCGTCCAACCAGGACGCCAGCAGACGCTACAGTATGTGGTTGACAAAAGCGTTGATATCGTATGAAAGTGGCGTCGCGAGGAAGCTTGATCAGATTCCTTCGACACTACAGAACAAGATTGATCGGAAGAGGAGACTGACCGTGACCGATCAGCAGCTGGTGGAAGCTCTGGACGAGATGAAAGAGGACTTGATGAAGGAACCTCATGAGCGTCATGGATATATTTCAGACTTTCGGGAAGCGTGGGAGCTGTCGACGGATGATGCAGGTCATGCCGTAGTGGGCGAAACCCCTAGTGCCTGGAACAAGCGGGACGGACGAAAATCCAAGCAAAACTTCAGTTCCAGGTAGCGATCCCGTCAGAAGCGGAAGAGGCTTTCTGACAATGTTGCTGGGCCCGTTAGTGAGAACGCAGTGACGAGGACAGCAGCTCCGAAGAGAAGAAAACGAGCAAGACACCGGGGTTCAACTTAGAAAGGATGCCATTCTGACGTATCGACGTCGTAGCCTGCGGGGGCACCCAGAAACCAAATGGAGGGGAAGGACCATGGTATGGTGCCTTGATCGTTTATGCCGGGCCAAAAATACTGCACTAGATACTTGCAACGTAGTATGCGATTAGGGTTCGGCATGTCGTCGTAGCGCAAGTCAGAACCAGCGGAGAGAAAGTAAGGTGGCCTACCTCAATGCCTTCTTCCTTACTTGTTACAATTAGTGTGAAGTATGAAGTATCAATC
>Ga0194115_10002456_pt1 | contig 22039 bp, 17 predicted proteins | sample TA2MahsurfametaG_3_FD_148656 | JGI IMG/M metagenome (GOLD analysis project Ga0194115, IMG submission 148656) | Freshwater microbial communities from Lake Tanganyika, Tanzania - TA2015002 Mahale S4 surface | ecosystem: Environmental > Aquatic > Freshwater > Lake | place: Tanzania: Lake... | reverse complement strand
TGGTACGTTCCGCAAAAATAAGAAAGAGATAAGGCGTTCAACGTCTATTTTTAACCGTTTCGTCCCCAAGGAAAAATGTTCATTATGATTATGACCTACAGTTTTCCTTGAACTGGGGGGTTACTTCACCAAGAAAACCAAGAAGACCACAGAAATGAGTATTTCAGCAGCATGACAATCATGATGACAAAGCAGCTTGACCCACCGCTCCAAAACTGCTGCAAAGATGAAGTTTCTCCCGGAAGACATTGAAGAATAACATATCTCCGCTGTCAAACTAAATTTTGTGTTTTTGTACGTACAAAAGTGTAAGTTCTTTTGAGATGCAACGGAACATGGATGTGTCGTGGTCAAGACGCAATCTTGTGCGCCCACAACCCTGCACCTACTACTAACCCATTTTCATTGCTTCCACCGCAAATAGGATGATTATTGGCCGCGTACATGGAAGAAAATTGTAGTTGTTGCTATAAATTGTTAGGTTTAGCTTAGGTATTATCGAATTCTAGATGTTTTCTGTCCCATTTCAATACTGTCACCATAGGGGTCATGCACACCCAAGTTTTGAGCCAAAAAAGAAATGGCAGATTCTGTTCTTTCTGATGTTGGGGGGTCATGTGCTCCTTAACATGGAACAATTCTTTCATTCGAAGAAATCAATTGGCTAAAATACCCCTTTATTCGCTTGATTCTATGTCACAGATTTTATGTAAAACATGATAAAGGGTTGACGTGACGTCATTCGGTGTCATCCTCCAGGAAACCCAACAGACAAAACCGACCATGAGCAACAACAACTTGGAATATCTGTGATTCCGCCATTTGAGGTAGTTCCGAATGACAGAAACAACAGTTCTGGTATGCAACAGGGGCCTCTTGGGGTTGGTTGGCTGTATTTTGAGCAAAAATGATTAGGTTTTGATGATTTTATGAGCAAAAAAGGGTGGGTTCTTGGTGTCGGCAGAAATAGTAGATCGGTTCACTGTCGGATACATCTCGACCAATAATCACTACGCCCCTTCATTTCCTTACCAAGTAGGATGGCTCAAGAGGTATTCCCGAAGACAAGGGTGTATGCTTTGAAGATTTGGGAACGACATGAGAAGGTTATTTTGGGGCCAGGGTTCAAGGAGTCTCCAGGATGGTTTGTTGAATGGGCGAGACTGGTCTCCTCGTTGCTCAGCAACCGCTACAAAGATTTGATTTCCTTAGCCAAAGTTTATTGTGGTCGGCATAAAGATTGATGATGAAGGTGTTCATATAGTTTTTCTTCAGAATCTGGCGATGGTACAGCGATCCTTTACAACACCTCTCGTTGCAACGTTAATGGGGACCCTATGAAGATTGGTCGTTTGACAGCCAAGAACAAGTTGGATTTGTTTCCTTCTGCCGTGGCGCATTATGTTTTGCATTAAAGTAATTAAAAGAAGTTGACTTCAGGAAGTTCAGGCAGGTATTGATTACACTAGGTCTGTAGAGAGTCACCGCCTACTTTTTTCGGAAAGGGGCTACTTACTAGCCTTATCGGATGACAGTTGAGACTTGGTACTTTGATGCACTTTTTTTGACCATTGGAAACTTTAGGATTTAAACTTTTCAAAGATCCAAAAAGTGCATCAAAGTACCTAGCTACGATGGTGAACAAAGAGACGGTAGCTACTGGGATGGGAAGTGTAGTTTCTCGCCATAAGGGGGTGGAGGGGGGGGCAGGCCAGCTCGCGTTGGGGGGGGGTAGGGGGGCTTGAGTACCAAAGACGTAGGATTTCTACCAAAATCCCCATTGACGCTGCGTCCACCATATAGTCTTGGACGTCTGTGACGTACCTATCATAGGTAGGGATCATCCTCCCTTCATACGTACCGTTGTACGACTCACAGTCACTGTCACTGTCACAGTCATTCGAGGCTAAGTACCTCATGTACATACCCACGTATGGTATGTACCCATCGAAAACTCCTTCCGATCGTCTAATAGTCTACAAAGATAAGGAATATATGCAGTGGAAGCACCAGAAACAGATCAGTATTGATGGAATTTGATACAAAAGGATGAATTGTCAGGTCTTTGAATGTAATGAGAAGAATAGTGTTTGTGGTGGCGCAAAGGGAGGCCCCCGTGTAATATCTAAGTTACATATGGTATCCATGATTCCGGACATACGTCCAGACCAAACTCTCGGAAACTCTTGGACCAAGAGTTTCCGGTTTTTCTACAAAAGGCACAAAAGGGCACAAACGGCACAAAGCGCGTGACCAAGAGTATGAAATGGCGGGACAAAATTGTGCCAGCCTTATCCCGTGACGGTAGATCAAACCGTTGAATATGTACGCCGACAATCGCCCTGCACGGCTCGCAACTTGGGTATTTCGGTACCCGGAGCACAGAAGACTCGATAACGTCATTTTACCGGTGAGCTACCTGCAAACGTCGGACGTTCCCAGACCAAAAGGTGAAAGGCTGGCTTTACACGTGTAGCGCGATCACGGAGTCTACGCACTGACGCGTGGCACTAACAGTAAACGATTCGAAGCATTTGTTCGGATAGAACAGCCTCTGTAAAATGGGTACTGTACAGCAGTTCCGCGATACAAACATCACCAACGTCATTCCGGTTCCAGGTATAGTTGTTGACAGTGGTACGGTGCAAACCAGTCGTCGCCATAGTCTCATCCACTTGTGTGCTCAAACTTGATATTCTCAGTAGAACACTTTACACACTACAAAGTGTAGCCATTTCCCGATGATATCGCGATAATATTCTTCACGAGAAAAATCAGTATGACAGTGACTCGATTTCTTCTAGAATGGCTTTTGCTTTTTGATGGCCTGCATCTTGTGTCGTCGTTTATCAGAGCGAATGATTCGTGCCGCATCTTGGTGCGTCAAAGATATATTCGAGTACGCAAGAGCATGATTTTGTCTAATGACAATGACGAAAAGAGTGAAAAAGACCACAATCTACTTGACTCGACCTGTTGGTATTCTGAGCACAAGCCTAGGCGACTATGGGATGTCAAACTTGCAGGAACGGAGAAGTCTTGGGGAACGACGAAACCTGATTTGGAGAAAGCATGGGGGCTCGGGCGAGATGACAGAGTGGAATTCCCTTCGACGTTGAGTGATGTCGTCGACCAGGCCTTTGCTGCGATTGCGGGGACGCTGTATCAGGTACAATCACCGGACCCGAACATTGCAAGTAACGCGATGTCGAGGAGTATCTTCACGCAGCGGCCTGTTCGGAATGTCCGAGACTCAGGAAGAATCGGTCTCGAGATCGATGGAGTTGAACACCTATTTCCGAACCCTTTTCGGATATCTGCTGCTACGGCTACTCGTCGATTTGCTTTGCTCTTGTCAGCTAAGCTTTCGAGCAAAGAGTCATGGAAACCCTTCGAGGCCGGCAAAGGAGAGTTGTGCAGTACACTCGAGAAGAGAACAGTAGTCGTCTGCTTCAATACAATCAAGCAGGCTCTTGCTGCAAGTGTTGAACTACAACGACTAAAGGATCTATATCTGAGTGAACAACATATACAATCCTGTTCTTCACCTTTCGACAGTATCAAAATCCAATGCATAGATGATGAAATTCCAAAGGAACTACACTTGAACCAATCCCATAGAAGGCGGAATAGTGGCCTTTTGGATGGATACGTCAATGCTACCAAAGGAATAATTCTGGTTGTGCAACCGACTGACTACAATAACGAGTTCAAGCCGCCTGGACCTGCAGTTGATTCCATTGGGAACTTCCAGAGACTGACGGCAAGGGCGGCCATCGAAGAGGCACCTATCGTTGCATTATCCCCGCGTTTTCTTTCAAACGATAAAGATTCTCGCGGTTGGGATCAAAGCGGCTATCAATTGTCAGCGACGTATGGAGGAATCGAACCTCCAAATGGACCAACACCATGGATCATGAGGGACTTTACACCCCCCGCGTATTGTTGGATCGCGAATGCCTTGTGTCTGTCCGACAAAGAGCCACGTCGCACTGACTCTAGCGAGGAACAGTGCTACCTTTCCCGGGTTGCTCTTACTCAGTCAGTGATGGATCCAGGACATACGTGGAATGTCTTTGTTGCAAGAGAATGCAATCAGGGAAGGCGGAAACTGCCGACTGATTACATCTTCCTCGCTAGCACAAGAAGTGCCGCTGGTAGACCGCCTCGTGCCGTGCTGCAACAAATTGTCGATTCTTGCTAGCGCCACGATATAAGCCTTGGTTGATGTACAAAGGCAATCAAGAGTGCATGAATGAAAACTAACTGTAAGTTAGCTTATGCTGCACTCCTCATCTTCTATAGCGCTACTAACAGTAAGACCTCGTATCGAAAATCAGATGGAAGAGCGCAATGTAGTCGCTGAATGCACCCACATCAGTGGGGAGAAACGATTCTTTGCAGGAGTAAGCGACTATCCAAACATCCACCTGACAATCTCCACCAGTCTCATCACTCTTCGTGTACTTAGTCGACAGTCGCGATACTCCACGCAGAAAAAGTCATCCATCTGGTCAACGACGACAGTAAAGCGGTGCAGTCACTACCCGCTGGGCGGAAAAGAGTGAAGAGTGTAGATGGAAAACTTCATCGATGATCTTCATGCTCGGGTATAGGTTCCACCTCAAAACAACGTCGTGAGAGCCCTGACTACTACATGACAGTTCCCTCTCGCATCCTGCTCTGCCACACGAGAGCAACATTGCCCGAAAAATCAACCCTCCTTGGCGACATTCGCGTTCGGGCCAATTTTTTGTTTCACCTTCGTATCAAAAGAAAATACTTCTTCTTCGTCTTCGGAGTCGGAGGCAAAGGCGGCTATCTTCTCTACCGTCAGTACATCCACCAAAGCGTTTTCGCCGGTATTCACATTATCATCATGAGTTTTCCTGTTTTCATTCGAGGGAATGTCAAATTCATCCTCGCATTCCAAATATTCACTATTCTCAGCCAAGGCTTCAAAGCTAGGAGCAAAAGCGGTCCAATTAACTCGAGGACCCCATATATCGACAAGACCGTCAAAGGCAGCCGCGGCAATAAACGATCGAGCTGGGTGCCATGCCACGCTGCTAATGCTGGAGGGAGCTCCATCAAGTTTGTCAGCTAGCTTTCCCGTTTCGGTATTCCAAATAAAAAGGTAGTACTTCCCATCCGCGCCATTGGCTCCCGCAACGACATACTTTCCATTCCCCGAGAAGTCACATGAGACAAACCTGAGTTTGTTCGTCGAATCCTGAAATACCCATTTTGGCTTTAAAGATTGTTCCGTAGTTGTCCAGCAATCCTTGGTCGTAAATAAACGGATCATGCCATCTCCACAATTCAAAATTAGGGCATCCCCCTTGTGATTGACAAGAACTTGCAAAACGGAAGCTCCACCAGGGACTTGAATTGTAAACCCTGGTTTCAGGGGCGAAATTATATCGTTCTCATTATCCTGTGCCAGTCTATCATAGAGAGAACCAACTTCAAACCCTACCAGAATACCAGATGATGTAGCACCATAAACCTTCTCCCCATAGGCATCGAAGGATGCTGCTGTAAATGAAAATTCGTCATCGTTGGTAATCGAGACAAGTTTCACAGCCGGGTTCACTCCGTCGACAAGTTCCCATGCATTGACTGGGGCATAGAAGGCCACAAGAGATCCACCCTCGAGGACAGCAACACCCGCGCTTGTGTTCTTTGGATGGACTTGCAAGGAACCTGCAACAGGGACAGAGAATTCAAAAGAAAGAACTGGGAATCGGGCAACCGAGGAATTCTTCGCGGATGTATGGGCAACTGAAAAGTGTTCTTTATCAACTTCTGGTATCACCGAAGAATTTGCTGATTTTATTTGTTGTGTAGGCAATACTCTGGATCCCGTCAGGTGTGTTGGATTCGATTCGCTTCCAAAGAGTGCCATGATCTCAAGGCTCCGCTTCCTATCAGCCGATGCGGCCACGAGGGACAATTTTGGTTCTTCATCTCCCTTGTCTTTCTCTTTATCCTTCTCATCCTTTTTTTCTACTACACATTCTTCCGGTCCATGAGGGTGTGTAGTATCAATTAGTCGTACACATTTATCACCCGATGATCCAGCCAATAGGCTCTTGGATTTTCGAGACCACGAGAGAAACACCCGTCCAGTCTCCTCGGGGATGGTTGTGAAGTCCCCACCGCCATCCAGGTTGTCACTTTTCTTGTACAGTGCGCAGACTGTCCGACTCAGAATGTCGAAGACGGCGACTGACCCCGTGCTATATCCAACGGCGACATAGTTCCCCCTCCGATTGAACGAGACGCATTTAGCACTAAAGTCCGGTCCCTCCACACCAACGGCAGTAGTTTTGTTCAACTTTTTCTTTTTCGATGACGATGGTTGTGACAGCGATGATGGTAGACTCAAGGAAGCGTCAACACGATCGGGTAGATTGTCTTTCGATGCCGACAACAGTTCCAGATTCATTTTAATGGCGCGTTTACGGTTGGGAAATTTCAAACAGTACCCAGCACGAATAGAAAACCCTGAGTGGTGGTAACAAGTCGTAGTGGTCTTCCAGAACGAGCCATCACCAAAACCACGTTCTTGCTGGGTTCGATGCTTCGATCGGCTCCGATTTTCCGTTTGTTCTGGATTTTTATCAAGGCACCTTGTGAGACAGTCGGATTTGGAGCCCCTTTGGAGTTCGTGTGACAGCTGCCTCCACTCCAGCTGTAGCAGATTGAGTCGATGGAATCATCTCTTCTTCCCGGCGAATTTTGGAGCTTCTGTTTCTAGTACCTGGTACATAAGGTAACCCCTGACCACACAAAGCACCCCTTTCGACGTGTCACACGTGCAGGTCCAATTCTCGGATTTGTCGGGCGTGGGGGTATTGATTTTTTTCGTACGTCATCCAACCGAACCTACTAGAAAATCACGCGATCGCCCCCCGGACCGCTCGTGAAAAAAACACCTCTGATGATGTGTTCTGTGAGCCATCAACGCAACTCCGGCCCCGAATCAACAACAAGCATCACCTTCTTTCTTCCTATCAGACGTCGTAACAATATTCACCATGGTGCGTTCTGTCCTTCTCGTTTCTGCCCTCGCGGCTGCATCTGCCTTCACAGGTGTCCCACTTGTGTCGAGAACATCCAACGTACAATCCAGTTTGTATATGGGGGGATCAAGCGGTTATGCCACTTCGCTACCTGGAAAGAAAGAAAAAGTTGAACGGATGAAGGGACTGCTCAATTCGTCTCAGATGATCTTCACTGTACCGGCCAGCTCCATTACTGTCGCTCAGGCTCAGCAACTGCGTCGTTCCCTTCCTGAGGGGACTACTGCGACTGTCGTCAAGAATACTGTAATGGAACGTGCGGTAGTCGGAACAGAGTACGAAAAGGCCGCCTCCCTATTGAAGGGGGCGAACATGTGGTTCTTTATCGAAGAAGATATTGGTGGGACCGTCAAGGCATGGACGACTTTCGTAAAGGAGAACGGAAAGAAGGAAACTCATGGATTTTTGGGTGGTGTCCTTGAGGGTACGTTGTATGATGCCGCCGGAGTTGAAGCCGTCGGAAAATTGCCATCAAAGGACGAATTGTATGCCAGAATCGCTGGCGGTATCAAGGCCGTCCCGACCAAGCTTGCCCGAGTGGTCAAGGCTCCTGGCTCCAAGTTGGCACGTGCCATCAAGCTTGCCGCCGAAACCAAGGAATAGATCTTTTGTCACTTGTAGACTCTTTTATTGTACACCTTGTTTTCCCTATATCAATGTCAGAAAGCCATTCGTGTTGGTTCCTTTTCATCAAAAGTGCAAGTATTTGAATGTGGGATTCAAGGAATCGAGGATTGATGGGACGCGACTCTTACCCCACGCCAATCCGGCGGTTTTTTGCTGGAAAGTTTAAAAGCGAACCACAGGATACGGTAAAGAGAAGCTCGTCCATTTACAATATACCTAGCGAATATCTATGCTCGTCTAGATTTTCGAGGTATCGAAATCATTACTTCCCGAAGCCAGTACCATTGAGGTCTAATGTTCACTTTCAGTCTGAGTAGCATACCGTGTTGTTGCATTCGAAGTAAGCGGTGCTACTCGACGCATATACCTCAGCCGACCTTCGCTCGTTCTTGAACCTTGCGACATCTAGAACTTGGGTTGTACTGTTGTTGTCCAGAGAGAGAAAGTCGGAGAGAGATAGAGGGATTAGTTCGGCGTATGAACATGTGTTACACGTGAACCTACTAGTAGATAATGTATTGGGTTATGAGTCTCGAAGATGACCGTTTCTAGTTCCACTGTTTGCAAAGGCAACTCTCCTCTAGAGGGGGTCATCATTCTTTCATTTTGCCCGAATTCGCATTATTAGTGCTTCATGTGAAGCCAAGGTATCTGGAAATTCATTAACGATATGACAATAACAGTGGAAAGGAGAAGAAGATGCATTACAAAGCACGTTGCTTTGTCAGTCCTTTTCTTTCTCTCGTCCTTGAGCATAAATGCCGCAACTCTTGCAGTGGAGACGAATGTACGACCGCAGAGTCGGTTGGTGGATTCTATCTGGCAAAAAGTGAGAGAGGCGTTCGAAAAGACTAGCCACGCATTGTCTCCACAGTCGGGGAAAAAGTCAGCGGATGATTCGTTGTCGTGGGTTCCAAGAGTGACACTTTCTAGCGAAAGGATAGCCCTAAAGTCGAAGTCGCTACAAGATCATTTTCAACAGTTTCTTTCCGGCAATGCTGCTGGACTGCAGAACGAACATTCTCGGAGCCTTGAAGCTAGAGAAATATCCAACGTGCGGGAGACTCACAGAAAGGTCTTGCGATGGAGAAGAGTTGAAACAAGCTACTGTTATTTCTTCAGCGAGAGTTTAGGGTCCTACTGGTCATATCAGTGGTGCCCAGAAAAAGGGGTAGTCCTTCAGGGAACCAGAAAGAGAGATGGCTCTGTTGAACCAAAGCACCTAGTAGGAACTTTCGTTCCGTTTGAGTCGATGAGGGAGAACTCGGACCTCGATCATCCTGAGGTTTTTGTGCGATCATTACAGGCGAAGTACCGAACGGCTAAAGTGGAGGTTTACAATAATGGTGATCCGTGTGGACAAGAACGTAAAAGAATGGCGGTTGTGTTGCACCATGAGAATGATTCTGAGTTTTGTGCTGGTGACTGGACGAAATCATTGACGGATCTGGCGATCGAAAGTGTCGAGGAGCCCTACGAGTGTGCTTATATATTCAACGTCTGTTCAGGTGGGAATGCAACAAAGATTGCCGCCATGAAAACAAAGCATGAGGAAGATTCAAGTATCGGACAATCAGTTGAGGATTTTGATCAGAAGGTCGCTATTGCCCGCAGGACATGGAGGACCTATACTGTAGATTCCACCCCAAACATGAATCGTAAAATGCACCCCGATAGAACGACGTCGCTTCACACTTCTCTCCCGCCCCTCCCTCCTTCACGAATCCAATCGAACTTGGAGCTTGTCCGTGATATGTTTGCACATGCTTATGATTCCTATATGGCTCATGCCTTTCCAGCCTCAGACATCAAGCCAATTACATGCCAGCCAGCGAGTTTCAACTTGGTTCGAATTCCGGGTCTCACCCTGATCGACTCTTTGGACACGCTGTTGGTGATGGGCAACTATACCGAATTCGCAAGAGCAGTAGAGAGGTTAAGAAGATTGAATGAACAAGCAGGACAGCAATTTACCGGTGGCTCCCTCTTTGCACTAGACCAGAACGTGAGTGTCTTTGAAACCAACATTCGGGTGTTGGGGGGATTACTGTCAGCTCATCAAATGGCCGTGGCATACTCAGAACGCAAGGTCCTGGAGCGAAATGTATGGTCGGAAGATAAAGAAGTCCTTATCGGTCCATTGCCGTCGCATGAGGAATTCAGTGACAGGGATACTGTGAAATATTGGACGTATGACGATTTTCTACTTTCCTTGGCCCGAGATCTTGGTGACAGACTACTTCCGGCTTTCGCTACGAGGACTGGTGTACCCTACGGTACCGTCAATCTGCTCTCGGGGGTTCCCCACGGAGAAACACCCATCGCATCACTGGCAGGTGGTGGAACTCTGACTTTAGAAATGGAACTTTTATCCCGGTTGACGGGGAATCCCGAGTATGGAAAGGCGGCGAAATTGGCCACAAGGGCCTTGTGGATGCGCCGTTCGAATTTGGATTTGCTTGGAAAGCACATCTGTAGCGATACTGGCCTGTGGACTGAGGCCTTGAGTGGCATCGGTTCAAATTCAGATTCATTTTACGAGTACCTAGCCAAACACTACTTCCTTTTTCCGGAAGACTCTGACTTTTGGCTACAACTCAAATCGTCGTATGACGGCGTTTTCACTCATGGTAGATCTGGAGAATGGTATGGGGACGTGGACTTCACCCAAGGAGGCGGTGTATCGATACGCCGAGTTTTCGAGGCTCTGATGGCGTTCTACCCGGGATTGCAAGTCAGCTTGGGTGAGCTTCTGCCGGCTGCTTGCTCACTGAACTCATTCTCTCTCGTCAGAGAGCACCTTGGCTTTCTACCCGAACGTTTCAATTACCTTTATTGGCGAGTGGAGTCAGGTGGAGGTCATCACTTCTTGAGACCAGAGCTTCTTGAAAGCACATATTTCGTGCACCGTGCCTCAAAGGGTTTCCAGCAACAGAACCGAAACGGCACGAGTCAGTACTGGAAGGATTCCTCAGGCTGGCAGTGGGCAGGAGATTTCGCTTTACACGCTCTGGAAGAAAGAACAAGAACTACGTGCGGATACGCGTCATTGAAGAATGTGTCTCCTCTGACGACAGGGGATAAGGCAAGCTCCCGGGGGTCATTTCATTCGTATGATGAACTCTTAAATGAGATGCCTTCGTTTTTTCTGAGCGAGACATTGAAATATCTTTACCTGCTCTTCGACGAAGACAATATTCTTCACGTCGACACGGAAAGAGACTGGGTCATGACTACGGAGGCTCATCCTATCCATCATGTTGAAGCATGTGGACCGCTTTGCGTCAACGATAATATGCCTGGACTGAAAGAAAGGCTTATTCGCATGCTGGAATCACGAGCAGGCTCGTCGCCCCGAGAGCCTTCCTTTGTGCAACCAGCTCGTTTTGACGATGACAAATGGACGGACTCAACCTCAAGGGACGTTTACGGGAAGATGCTGTCGAAAGTCAAGCTCACTACAAGAGAAGGCGGCAACGCGAGGAAGTCATACGGTCCCGATTTCTGGTCAAGAAGCGAGTTGATACAGCCAGTAGTTCCTACATCACAAATGCCGGAGTCACTGGACGCCTTACATGAAGTTCAGAGGAAATGCAACCCCTCCCATCTAACATTTGGAAGACTCGGCTTGGGGAACGCTTTGAAACGGTTTTGCCCCAACTTTTATATGTCTGATTGGTTATGGATCCACGCGTTGAATGGAGGAATGGCCGACTACTCGGAGGCATACGTTTCAGTTGCAGGAGACAATTTGGTTGACAAAGATAGTCGTTTTCACGTCACGGGCTCAATGGAAAGTCTTGCGCTCTACGGTAGGGGAATCCACGTCGCACATCTGTTTTGGGAATCAGACCGGGCGACGCTGGAGCAGCAACAAGACAGCATCGAGGCAGATACAACTCCAGAGCAGCAGCCTTCAGGCAATACAGTCGACCTGGGCGGAGAACTTGGCGCGTTTGAAGTTTCAGCCTTTGCACAAGGCACTGGATTTGTGGTTAAACGTCGAAGAACAAAAGAGACAGTCATCACCACATTAATCCAGGACGAGTCTACTGGAGATCCCCAGACCTATGTCATGGTTCATTCCGCCACTCCATCTATCGTTAATCCTAACGGAGGGCTGGATCGTACCGTGGTTACTGCTGACACCTACGGGAATTCGTTCTTCTGCAAGGTAGAACTGATATTGAAGCGCGAGAGTGGACGGTTGGTTGACGATTTTCTTCAGGATGTGTGCAGAGAAGAGGATATGATCGAGACCACTATGGGTAGCTATCCTTGCACTCCAGCTATGTTTGGCCCAGTCCATATGCAGGAACTAGCGGGTAGTGATGGTCTAGTGCTAGAATCCAACTTGATCCGAAGACCGCACGATAGCAACAAGTTTGGGTGCAACGTTGGGAAAGGAGAAGAGCCTTTTTCAACGACGACCGTTGTTCAAGAAACGGCAGATGAACACGGGTCGTCTACGAGATCAATCAATATCGTCCACAGAGGTCAATGTTCATTCGAAGAAAAATCGTTCCTTCAGAAGAAGTATCTGAACGCAGAAGCCGTTGTCGTCATCAATGACGTCGACGACAACCTTTTCGTCATGTCCGGCGGCGAGCTTAGTTCCCCGGCGGGTCTTGACCGCGATTACTTTCCGCCCACTGTCTTGATTGCTGGCGCCGATGGGAAGGAGCTCCTGTCTCTCACCAGTACGTTAGGGGACCTGGGACCGTCGTCCCAGTTGTCGACCAGAATATCGATTACACGAGATAGAGCGTTCATCATGGAGGAAACGGATGGAGTACGGATCCAGAACAGTCACGATTGGCCAGCTGTGAGAGTCTCCTTTCAGGATGGAATCACTGTTTTCTCTCGGTCTGGCTGGGGTGTACGTGCTACGGCTCGCACCAAGGAGGGAGACCCTCAATCCTCGGAATGGCAAATTTTGATAATGCCCTTCCAGACGGTAGAACCGTAACGACCTAATCACTACTTTGTAGTCACATCACGACCTGAACATTGTACCCCTAAATAGAAAATCCCCTGCTTGTAGAGGACAGCGACTACTTTGAGAATCTAGCTGTTACAGCTGGAAAAGCACCAGCGACAGAGCAATAACCACCATCCCCACGATGAAAGAGTTGGTGACGACGGTATCTTCTGGATCGTAAAAGTGTGCTGTTGGCATCAATTCTCGGATACTAATGATCACCATCATACCCGCCACCAGACCGAACAATACAGCATAGGTCGTATCGGAGAACTTATTGGCAAGGATCGCCCATCCCAACAATGCGGCGACGATTTCGGATGCCCCCGATAATAGCGCCCAAAGAAAGGCATTCGTACGTTTCCCCGTCGCATAGAAGATTGGTAGCGCCACACAAAGACCTTCCGGAATATTATGAATCGCAATCGCAACACCCAAGACGACTCCAACCTTGGGATCATTTAGGGCTGCAACAAAGGTTGCTAACCCCTCGGGGAAATTATGAAGTGCAATCGCCAATGCAGTATTCAACCCCATCTTGACAAGTCGCTTACTTTCGGCCGAGTTCTTTATCAATTCTTCAGAATCTACAGAATCCGATGATACGGGTACACCTTGGACATCTTCCTTTGGTGGTTGTATGGTCTCGTCGTTTTCGCCTGGTCGTAATTCCTCCTCCTGTTCCTGTTCCAGGACGTCCGCCATTTTGTGAAAATTATTCAGTTGATGCACAGGATCCTTGGCACAACACGGTGGAGTGGGTCCTATCTCGTCCTCAGTACACGGTACGTCTTCACGTGTGCATTTCACATGATCGTTCTGCTTCCCATCAGAGGAGGGTTCCTCGTCGGAAGGTCGATGACTATGATGACCACCGAGAAGGTGAGAAACAAACACATTCAAAAGCTAGAAGAGAAGGAGATGGGCATTATGAAGAAATGAGAACAAACGGGCTGCTTGGGCATCGAATTCGTTGGGTTCCCTGTAGGTGCGGGGGGGGGGGTCTTGTTTTTGTTGCTGTTGGGAAAACTTACCGTCATCGTCCCGACACCTCCAAAGAAACACAGTGTGGCGAAACCATAGGCCTTCCCTTCATCGAAACCAGCATCTTCAAAGCTCGACCGAGCTTTACCAAAAATTTCAATAAAGGAAACGTAACTCATGACTCCAGCGGAAAACCCCAGTGACCCCGCCAGGACCCGTCGAGACGCTAGTTTGACAATCGAAGGGAAGAAAACCACTGCTGCTCCTAATCCAGTCGACGCACCGGCTGCGATCACAAGTCCCATGGCGATGCCTACATTGTCCATATTGTTTTCCAGCATGCTCTACTTTTTTCCCAATGGTGGTAATTGCTTTTGGTCTTACGTGAGTTCCGTCGACGGGGTGCTGTCGATGGACTCTTCGCACATCAAATCGCCTTGTTTTGTGCCTCACGCAAATGGGAAGCATTGAAGGACCATCGGTGGGAACGGAAGATCGAGCCCCTCGTTCGTATCGCGCAGCTTCAAGCGGAAAACGCTCTTTCTTCTCTCGACTGTCGCAGCCCTAGGGGGCGTCCTCCTGCAATACGGTATCGATAGTAGATATGCTGTATATGTCTTATCATATGAAGACGCAGATGTCACCCATAATAGGTACGATATCGTACATACTATACCGTGACCCTCACCCGGAAGCATCGTGTGACTCCGAACGGTGCGTGAAATTGACGAGATCCATGGAAGTCCATGGTCACAGTCAACAGTCAATTGTCAGGGGCCATAGATCCCGTGGTGACCCAAGGAACTCCATTCCATTGTGAAAAAGAAAAGCATCATCCATTTTCATACTCCCGTCTGATTCCTACCTTCCTTCCTTCCTTCCTCTCTTCCCAAAAAAAAACCAAAAAAAACGATCGAGAGCAGCATGGCGAAAATTACATTGAAGGCTGGCGGGAAACGTGAGAAAGTCTCGAAAGAAAAAGCCGAAGCGACTGTTCAGCGATGGACGAGTGAAGCGGAAGGAAATCAAATTGTTGGGATTGATATTAGTTGTCTTAGTTGGACACTGGAAGCCTTCAATATCATCAAGCCCTTCCTCCAGGAGATTGCATCGACTGTCAAATATGCGAATCTTGCTGATATTATTGCTAGTCTCATGACAGAGGAGGGTCTTGCTGTGATAGAAGGCGTCGTGGAGGTCTTTCAAGACTCACCCATTGTAGATCTTGACCTATCAGACAACGCATTGGGATTACGGGGGATGGAACGGATCAATACCCTCCTTACTCGAGCACCACTTCAAAGACTTTACCTTGCAAATTGTGGGTTTAGTTTTGAAAGTATGGTCCTCCTCCGTCAATGTGTCGAGGCGAATGAAAATGCTGTCGGTAAATCACTCAAGGAACTCGTCCTCGATCGGAATATGATGGGAACGAAAGGTGCTAAGGAAGTTGGAGAGATTCTTTCCAAATGTAATCTAGAATATCTCTCGTACCTTGGCTGTCGAATTCAGGAGGGTACACTTTTTCTTGCCCAGGGGATCGAGAATATGGCGAAGAATACTGAAAAGCCGGCATTGATTCGGCTAGATATCGACGATGGTAATTTTGGGGAAGACGATCCAGCATATAAACCATTGGCAGATGGATTGAAACGGTGTTCATGTTTACGACACTTGGACTTGACAGATGCCAAACTGGAATGTGAAGGCCTTGCCCACCTCGTCGACGCCTTGACAGCCGCATCCGTAAAGTTGACGCATCTAGGTCTTGGTAAGTATCTTACTGGCACAAGTCCTATGTATCTGGAAGTGAAATCGACGTAATTCGGACTTACCCCTCCTCCCGATGAATGTTATTTCTATAGAATCATGTGGTGAGTTTGGCACGGAAGGTGCTGAAATACTCGCCAAGTTTCTTGATACTCAATCGACGACGTTGGAAGTTTTCAAATGTGGTTCGAACGAACTCGGTGACGATGCTCTTCCAATCCTCCTGGAACCGTTTGGAGCCACGAAATGTGCCTTGAAGGAGCTTTACCTGGAATGCAATGAACTTGAGAATGAAAGTGCCGTGGCGTTGGTTCGTTGTCCGTTCCGTCAACTTCAAAAACTCAACCTAACGGACAATATGGACATTCCCAAGAAATACTTGAAAATCAAGTACAATACCGTTGTTATCTTCGATGAAGACGACGATGAAGATGATGAGGATGACGGACAAGACGATGAAATGGATGAGCTGGTGAATCAGTTCCAGGTCGCAAGCATCCAATAGGGGGGGAATTTCTTTGTTCCCGTAAACGGAAAATAAGGAAGGCTACGTAGATGCATGTCATATTTGGTTTTGTTCCTCTGCCTGTTCATTGTAAGTTACGCAAGGAGAAAACCATCGGCTCGGATTGGGCTTGGTGAGGATCTACTCCAAACAAGTTGAAAGGGAAGGGCTCGATATGTTATGCAGAACACGTTTGGATGAGTCGTCTTGCCGTCGTTCGTATCTCAGGGATCGTGCGTTGTGCGGTCCATCGAGTAAATGCCACCGAAGAAGAAAGGCAACCATTTTTCTGTCTTCTTCTCATAATTCCTTGGTATGAGAAGAACAAAAGAACAACGTCAAAGATCCTTCGTCCACATTGACTGAAACAAAAATGCCCAACACCCGTAAACGGAAAAAGCCTATCCCCTTGACGAAACAACCCATCGTTATGAAGAGTCGGAAACGAGCTCGTCAAGTCACGACGCAATTCCATACCTTGACTCATCAACGTGCCCAAGCTGTACTACAGAAGGATAGTTTGAAAATTCAACAAATTGATCAAGAATTACACGCCATGGGAGGTCGGAATGAATATCAACGAGCTAGTCAACTGAGTACCTCCTTCCATTCGACGTCGAAATGGGTACTAGGACATTTGGCCCGACTAGGATGGCTACATGGAATCAAATCACAGACTCAACAAGAGGAAAATTCGACAGACTCCAGTCCACAGTCTACACGACGACGACGACGTACTCGAATACTGGAGGTCGGGGCTATCAATACGGAACTATTGGATGCTGCAGCGGAAACGACTCCTACTGGAGAGGCGAAACATTGTATCGACGTTCGAGCGATTGATTTACATTCCATGGAAGAAAGAATCGAAGAGGCAGATTTCCTATCGTTACCCTTTACGAGTACATCTGTGTCGGAAAGGTATGATGCGATTGTATGTTCCATGGTGATCAACTGCGTACCGACTCCAACGGATCGAGGGAAAATGATTGTCAAGCTCTTTCAACATTTACGCCCTGGGGGTCTCCTGTTCCTGACACTGCCCAAGTATTGCCTGACGAAGAGTGCTTTTGTTACTATGGAAGTATTCGAACAGATGTTAGGTAGAAGAGGCGGTATAGGCTTTGATATCCATGAGACGAAGCAGAGCCCGAAGGTTGCCTTTTTTGTGTGTGGTCGACCATCATTGGACGACGGTCCAATCCCTTCTTCGGTGAATAAATCCTTTACAGTACAGATTGTCCGCAACAAGGGGAAGAAGTTCCCCAATCAGTTTTCGATTATTCTAGACCCAGAAGAGCTAAATAGGGCAGATTAGGATTTCTGGGGAGATATGAGAGTACCGTAGCCCGTTAGGCTTGGGGTAAATTTCTGTAGCTTGCTGTTACTTCTAGTCTAGCCGCGACACGTTGGAATTGGACTGCCCGGAATGAAAGAGTACCTTAGGTATGAGGATATCTGCCACTCTGCAATCTGCAACCCAGCATTTCCACTATCCAGCTATCATACTACTAGACGCTTGTTTGGTGAAGCCGCGTGTTACCCACGCCCCCAATAACACAAAAGTGAATCGCCCGTTTCGCTTTGGATTCTGTTTGCAATTGGGTACGGGGGGGACGGATATTACCCCTAAGTTTGTAACGTAAGTACTTTTTTCTTCCCAATAACTCATCTCCTAAGGGGCCACACTAACGATGCTGCCGACGACGAGGGGGCGCGAGGCCCGAGGAACAAAAAGCAAGAGAGGGGAAACCGAACTCGCGTCAAGCACGACGGCGGCTGGCGGCAATTCCTAAAACATAAAAACGAAATCCCTACCTCAACACCCCCACGACACAATCCCCAACTCAAACTGCCACCAGACACAATTCTACTCACCAATACGATGCGATCACTCTATGTCCGAATACTCGTAAAGGTTGGAATTTCTCGATCTGGTACAACACACTGCCCCTCAAGAACCGTTGGAGGTCCACGAGTAACATACCTGCTGAGTTCTCTCGCTCCATCGCCACAACATAGCGATACCTCAACGTCGGACGAGACACCCTACCGCGATTCTTCTCCAGATCAACTACTGTATCCATGTGGAAGTCCCAAGCACGAAGATGAATTCGGTCATTTACCTTCGCCACTACCCGAACCGATCTATAGTGTGAAGAAACGAATACTTCCGTCGTCTCTAACGGCGTTGTCTTCCGAACGGGGACGAGAATTCTTATTGCAAGCCTTAACGAACAAGACGGCTGAATCCTACTGGAGCCTTATGGAACAGTTTCTGAATCAAAGCGATCCAGCCTTTTGCGGAATCACGACATTAGTGATGGTCCTGAATGCTATGGGCGTCGACCCGAATGTTAGATGGAAGGGAGGGTGGCGCTTCTATGGCTCAGAAGATGTTATTCTAAATAACTGCTGTTTGTCTGCAGAACGCATTCGACGTGCCGGTGTGACGTTAGAAGAATTCCGGCTGTTATCGAAGTGTCAAGGACTGAGAGTAGACATGAAGCGGCCGTTCAATCCCGAGCACAACCATGCTTCTGGGCCCGTCGTGCATCATCCGTCACGGCCCTCCGAGTGTCAGTCGTTGGAAGTCTTTCGGCAAGATATTGAGGAGGTTCTGAGCACACCCAACTCCTTATCAGTAATCGTATCATCCTTTTCACGGGCAGCTCTTGGCCAGACAGGCGATGGCCATTTTTCCCCGATTGCTGCATTTCACCGTGAGTCTGATCAGGTGTTGGTGTTGGATGTGGCTCGATTCAAGTATTCCCCCTTTTGGGTAAAAATTGAGGCGCTATATCATGCCATGCAACCGAAGGATTCGGCAACCAAGCGACCACGTGGCTGGTTTCTTTTGCATCCTCCATTAGGTCAAACTGCCGTGCGGGAACAAACTGAGGATCGGCGGCCGGCAGAGCTAGTCCCAGTACTAGGCGAGCCCGATGTATGCCCAATGAGTCGCGTGAAAGTAGATTATTGTCCAGCCAATACCAGGCAAGATCCGAATCGATAGATGACTAGTCCTCAAGAAAGAATGATTTTTCGTCCACTGTGTAGCCTGTGACTGTTTGTACGCCCACTAGACTGGACCTCCAACAAGAATTTCGAATATATTCAAATTCTTCCCTGTTGGGTTCCCTCTTTCTGCAAGAAATAGTTGTCTCATTTCGGCGGTCACCGCCGATTCTATTGATCGATGCGGCGTCAATGCCCACAACTCAACGTTGGCGATTTCCACATGTTCTCCACGAAGATCACTCGGTACCAAGCAGGGACTACCAAAGGTCTCACAGGTACTCGTCCATGCTTCCACCATGGAGGGAGATAGTCGGATGGCATGTCCGAAATGCTCTCCTTCTGTCGATAATTCGGCGAGTTCACCTTCACCCAAGATGAGTCCCTCTTGGTGGGAGCATCGCTGTACATTAGAATTCTGGCCAGTGAAGGGGAAGACGTCGAACTTGGATTCCATAAGGACCTGTTCTACAATCGATTCACAGGGTTCGTTTCGTGGCCGTCGCATCTTCCACACGAAGGAGTCTTTGGTTCCCCAATACGCATCGTCCTGTAACCGCCAGGGCTGAGAACAAAAGGCACCGAATACATGACCCGACGTCGTTTCCATGGCCAGGACAGTGTACTGTGATGCTCGACATTGGCGCAATAGATCCAAGAGGGGAAGATGGCCAGGATGAGACGAGTGTCCGTCACGAACAAGGGAATATTTGAGCCAAAAATGATGTTTATGGATTGATTCGGGCATAAATTCTTGAAGTCCTTCCATCAATGGCGGAGTGAGGACGTGAGGATGAGCAGTGACGTCATCTGCCGACGTCCCCAATATTTGAAATGGATTCGAGGTGGGAGAAGATAAACCATCGGTACCAATCGGAACACCACCATCATCGACTTCTACGCCTTGATTGCCATCAATCCAAGAATTTATTTCTCCAAAGGGATTCCAATTGGAAGAATCCATCTTTTGTTTCGATCCTGGAGCTCTTGGCGCAGGTAGCGCCGGTCGAGACCTGCCCAAATCCGATCTACTTCCGTCTGGATGAATCATATCCCAAAAATTGCTATTTCCATCATCGTTTAGTGAATTTTTTAGGAGGACTGGCGGAATTTTCGAAGATTCTCCTCCCTGCGAATGAACGGTCAAAATAGAACTGGCTTGCTGTAGGGGGGGAATAAGCGGTGTTGAGGCTGTGACCATCTTCACTATCGAGGATCCAGCATTCTGTCTCTCGTGTGTCCTCATCCGCTGCAACGCGGTACTTGGCCTGATAGCCGACTGTTGATGCAATCGAAAGAGTTCCTGTTGGACGTCCGATTCTCTTCTATTCAGAGTTCGACGTGCAGACGCTTGTGATTGTGTCAAATCGTTTGAAGAATTCGGCGGAGGGAATACTTGTTTATCAGACAGTCGTTCACTGGCTCTCCGAATCGATTCTAAGTCTTCTGACTGCAACAGATTCTCGAGGAAGCTCTGTTCAAAGGTTGTAAGGTTCTTCGTGTCGATGATGGAATGTCGCCCGTCGCTGTCGTCGTAGTCGTCCGTAGTATCCGTCACAAACGATTCACGCGAAAAGTAATCTTCCATATCGATCGGTCTTGATGAGAAACGGGGCGCAAACGATGTTTCCCAAACTGCCTTTAATAGATTTCTACGTGCCACATGAAGCGGGGCGTGATTCATCGTAGTGCCATTTCCGTCGTCGGTCGAAACGCCTTCATCTTGATTCTTGGATGCCATCCAGGACATGGTCAGGTTAGAGGCCTTATGAGTCGTCGTGGCAAACGATTCAGTGTATCAGTCGTTTTACTTACGAAAACCAGCAGATGAGTACTTTCTTCGCAGTCAATCGGATCAACGAACGAAAATTGACAGTGATGGGATCGCGGCAGATTCCTACGATTGTACGTTGAAGGGCCGCGCGATCCTCATTACAGTTTTTGCGTGTTATGCAATCGCTTCATGATTCTTCGCCCCTTCCGATGGGGGAAATCGGCGACTTCTGGGGGAATCTTCAAAGAGCCGGGGCTTATAGTGAGGAGAGGTCTTTGTTACAGTTATTACAAAGAGGCTCTTCACTGTGTCACTCTCACTGTCACAGTCATGTCTGTTACGTAGCCGTAAGCGTATGTATGATTGTGACGTACATACCCATATGAATATACATATCGTATATGACATATGATACATACATTTGTCAACATATATGCATAGCCGTCGACATATGCATATGCCTAGACAAGAACCTATGTACATACGATGTATGTATACATATACAGCGGAACAGGATATGATACCGTATCCTTTGTTGCTTGCAAAACACCTGTACGTCGTCGCTACCTGCCAGAAGTTGACCACGAAGGAAGACAAGAGAATACCCTTCAAGTGTGTCAGAGAGCCTATTTCTCGAAGTTGCGCATTACTACGGTTACGTTTGCGTGAGTCCACCCCGAGCGATACTACGAAGTCTCAGTAAAAGGTAGATCTATAAACATCACACCATACCGACGACATGGCGACTTCGTCTTGTGTTGCAACGTCAACGCGACTCGCCGCGACTTCGTCATGCAGGGCTCGAACGAAACGAACCCTGTCAATCCATCCTCCTATGCCATTAAATACCACTAGAACTGGGATACGACCGTCGCATCGGGTGTGGTATCAAGGATCAACTTCGAGATCCATAGGTGGTGGTGTCGCTATTGATTGTCCACCGATTCTGCCACGTACCCTTAGTTCGATGCCAGTTGGGGTTCCTCCACTGGCTCCAGCTGCAAAATACTGGCTGGGACACCTGAGGCGGTATGCCCTAAGCCTACAGAAGCCTCCTGCACAGTCAAGGAAAGATATTTCTACCATCATGGCCTGCACACTTTGCTTTCTGGCATCGGCCGCATCGGCGACAACGGATAGCCAACAGTCGGTAGGCCATACTCCAACAACACCTGTTAGCAAACGAAACTCTGGAGGAGGTGGCTTCACCCCCCGGAGAATGACGCAGCCCGTTTTGCTTTGTAGTAAGGAAGAAGCTGAAGAGGAAGTCCGGAAGGTAGAAAACGACGCCA
>Ga0194115_10002451_pt1 | contig 22059 bp, 21 predicted proteins | sample TA2MahsurfametaG_3_FD_148656 | JGI IMG/M metagenome (GOLD analysis project Ga0194115, IMG submission 148656) | Freshwater microbial communities from Lake Tanganyika, Tanzania - TA2015002 Mahale S4 surface | ecosystem: Environmental > Aquatic > Freshwater > Lake | place: Tanzania: Lake... | reverse complement strand
CGCCTCGATTTATATATTAATCAGATACGTTTTCATCTATATTTATCGTTCCATGCTGGCGCGGTTTCTCGTGCACGTGCTCTCGATACGATAACGGATACAAGAATATGGTTTGTCCGGCTCGATTCGTCCTTGGCGATCGCTGAAAACGCCCCTCACATTTTTCTAGCTCGCTCAAAATCTATCGCAACTCTTTCGATGCATCGACGGATTCGGTAGACAAAGATTTCCATAGTACCAGTGCCGCAAGATTTCGCAACTGAGGGCTCAAAGGGAAGGCCATGATGCCGCACTCATCCCTTCCTGGAATACCCGATACAAGTTCAGGATCGTCATCCGCGTCGTCGACGGGTAAGACGAAAGCGACGAACCGGGCGTACCTGTTATCTCAAGCTACCGCGACTGCTGTCGTTGCAGCGAAATCTATATTATTCGCTGGTGGAAGCGAAGATGTAGCGTTGCAGACCGCCAGAGCCGCAGCTGCTTCTGTGCTACAAACTGACGGCGACGCCGCCTCTCGTCGAAGTCTCGGTTTCTTTGGCCGCAGAAAGGTCCGACGTCAAGCTGAAGTCGTCGCTTCCATGGCTCTCGTGACCGCAAGTGGTTCCATGCACAATGGAGTTCCTTCAGACTGGAGTACTTCCGATAGTACACCATTATCACACATCACACCCTACGCACGGAACATCACGACACGCCCGATGCACAACAATGATGATCCATCGGTTCTATCAGAACGACCACCACGCCCTCCTCTTGGACCCTCAGCTTTGTCGCAAGGCTTCAACATGAAGAGACCAGTCGTGAGTGTGTTAAGCGCCAGCTACCCAACCTCTCCTCTCACAAAGACGACTAGCGAGCAGCCCACAACCTTCAGTTTGGGAAGTCCCCGACTGGGAGAGGTACCGGCATCTGAGAATGTCGACCCAATCGCTGTGCCTCCGCCATCCCCCGCCAGAAGCTTGTTTGGAAGTCCGAGAAGTTTATTCGGAAGTCCACAAAACCGGGTTACATCTGAGAAGAAAGTCAAGGAACAAGAAAATGTCGGAGCGATCGTTGCGCTCGGAAAGAACACCAACATTATTGACGACGACACCACGGTTTATCCGGCATCCGTGTGGACAGCAAAGGAAAATGGCGGCTGGAATGACTTGGATCCATTGCTGAATACTGTATCGAGCGTATTTAGCCTCTTGACGTGCAGTCCAATGGCCAAGGCCCACGGGTCGACCCATAGCGATGGTATTCCAAGGCGAATCACACACCGTCGGGAAGTAGATACGGTGACGACGGGGCATGACACAATCGACGAGAGAACGGACGAGGGAACTGAGTTCCCATCTTTGGACTCTTATGACGATACGCAAGGCAAGGGACAGACGGTATCTTCCTCTTCCAGCGGGGAGAGCTCGATCGGTAGCTCGTTTACAAACGACATTCACTCACGATCGGCAACGTCGGAAGGAGATATCCACGTCCGTAACTCACTCCATAAGAAGATGGAAAAGATCGTTTCAAAGTCCCGCAAGGACTATGACTCGGACGACTCCCGATGGAAGACTTATGAACTTGGAGACAGAGCCACAAGGGTAGAACGAGATATGGATCTTACGAAGCGGGCAAAGACCAGAGCGACACGAGTCACTCCAAAAAACCGTAAACGCGGATTCTTTGCACACAAATGAACATCCGTCGAATGCTCTCACCCATTATTCATCAGAACGCATGGTCCAGTCGTTCAACATGAATTCTTTCCTCAAATCACACTAGCGATTCTAGTCTCGGCTGTAATTGAGAGCATCGAAATTACATGGGACCGTCGTTTGTGCCCTTGGGCCCATTGGGCCTACCTTTGCCACGATCAGCGATAGTTTGCTTCATTGGCGCATAGTCGTTGTTCGCTGTGACATTGGCCAGTCTTTTAGTAGCGTAACAATAATGCCAACTTCGATACACGACGGTAAAATTGAAGTCTAGAGGTATTGTAGTTCTTCTATTTTATTTGGCAAAACATCGGTTTTATTCTACCTTTTGATCGAAGTAGTTCAGTCCCTTTTGGAAACGATAGGTATCTCGCTCGGCTTCCACTGCAGCAGATCTCCATTGCTCGTTGTAATTCGCACCAGCCGGTGGTAAAGGCTTCCCGGCAATGATCGCTTCGATATCATTCTTGATATCTGTCGGTTTGTATTTGCGAGGGTACCGCCTTAGGGGTAGACCCGTTCTTCCATCCAATAGGAACTTTTCGAAATTACCCTCTATCCGACCAATCCCCAAAGGATTTCGACAAGTCTTTTGTAACCATCTCCAGAATGGGTGTGCACCTGTCCCTAAAAGATTTACCTTGTCTGTTAATGCTGTGGCTGGATTAATCCCATACCCATATTCCGATGCCAACTTAAGTCGGATCAATTGTGACGTATCGGGTTCGTAGTATCCCTGATCAGTCGGAGACATGACGACGACGAATTCACCATCTCGACCATATCTTGAAGAAGAAAACAACCACATGATCTGAGAATGCAATTTACACAAAACTGGAAAAGTAAAAACTCCACAAGAAGGAAAAAACTTACTTGCTTGCCAAAGAAATCAATTCGGGGATATCCTTTCTCGCAATCGGATCGTCTTCCTTCATATTGATGACCAAAATAGCTTTCACTCTAGCTCGGCCTTCGTCGTTGTACTGTTGATGGACGATATCTTGGAAGGATAACGTTTCTCCAGAAACGGGGAGAGAAAAATCATATGCCGTACGCGGATCGTCGGATTTTGGACTTGCCAATGGAGTTTTCTCACCGACTTCGGAGGATAGTTGAGCGGCTCGGGCAGCTATAGAAGCAAAGGTCTCTTCTTCCTCCTCTGCCATAACGGGTCGACCAGAAACAAGTAAACCCATGTAGGAAATCGATGACAAAAACGATCGACGAGGCTGGTTGGCGCCGTTCATTTCGGGGTCGCCTACTGCGTATAAGTTGCTGGTGTGTTGGATTTTCGTCGGAAGCGGTAAATAGAATGCGTTGGCCAGCAACGCTGACATCAGCGTAAAGCTCACCAAACGCAACATCTTCAAATAAAACTTCGAAGCAAGGGGTATCGATGAGGAATTGTGATGTCCAGAGATAGCCTTCATAGGGCACTATTCCAGGAATGTCCAAGCCATTTGAGATCCTCTTCCCGTCTCACACATTTGGCGGGGATCCCGAAAATGGAAATGCGGTTCCACTTGTCGTTGCAAGCTGACGTCACCGTGATGGAGTTTGTCGAAAAGCTAGAGGGAGAAGACGTGAACCAATGGAACAGCTCACTATATATGTACAGTATCCATATGACCATTCCATATATAGTACACATACACACGAACGTGACATGTCGGCAGTATACATATATCGTGTACATATATATGGAAATGAATCGTCGAAACACATCTCCGTCACATGCCAATGTGAGACTCCGAGAAAGAAGAGCATGAACATCCGGATAGGCTTGGCCTTCCAGCACTGTCATTTCCTCTAGTGTACTAGGGACTGTCCCTGTCAGTACATGATTGTACATCTATCCTATAATCTCCTATGGCATGGATCTTTGTGGTCTTTTCTTTACTACGGAATCACCCCCCGCTGAAGTCGTGATAACCCTAAAGGTGGTTGGTCTGGGACATTCGCTCACCTTTGGCCTAATATCGAGTGCTACTGTGATGGAACTCAAGCAACGTATCGAGCAAGAAACGCGGGTCCCTGTAGAGTATCAGAACCTCTTGGCCATGGGGAAAAAATTAGATGATGGAAGTATATCCTTGGCAGAAGCTGGGATTCAAGATCGGACCAAAATAATGTTGATGCATAATGAACGTTATGGGATAGAAAAAGAGGTTTTTGAAGCCCTGGTAAAGCTAGAGGACGAGATCAAAGACCTGGCATCGAAGAAGGAGACTATGAAACCAATCATTGTTCGTGAAATGGTCACCAAGATATGTTGTAGGCTTGATGCCGTTGATGTTATGGGTTCAGAAACGCTACGAGCCCGAAGGAAGGGGTTATTGAAACGAGCGGAATCATTAGATGACGACGGAGAGTAGACAAAAACACATTTGATTTTTGAGTTGCCTAACCAGGAAGACATTTGGGGGGTTGGGCTCCAAGGGGTAGGCGAGCAATAATGATAATCGTAGACAATAGAGAACAATACGTAGAGCCCCTGACCGGTACCATGACATGATATGGGTTTTGACGAAAAAAGCCTGAACTAATCTATGTCTTACCTGTATGTTCTATTTTCGCAAGTTGCACTTGGTCATGGCGACAATATGTTCCTTTACACAATCCACAAATCCTTCGGCGTGGCACCTGTCTAGTCGTTTCATCAAGGCATAGGACATGTCGTCCTTCATGTTTTCGGGTAAGTCATCGCCCAAGTCAAGAATTTGAAGAGGTTTCAATGGAGGCTCAGACTTGGTCACCACAGGAAGGACTGGAGACTGCGATTCTTCTGCTGGTATCGTCGTGGTATTCGACGGTCCAGGTTCCTTCCCCATGGGATCCGACGTTGTAGACGGCGTAGTCTCATCGCCTTCCACCGTGGAACTGACCGAGTTCAACATCACCTCCTCCTTTATGGATTCGTTTGACGTAGGAGTCTGTCGACCACGCGACTGCTCTGATAGTTTCTCAAGTCTCTTCTTGCTTTCTTCGGGATCAAAGATATTTTCTGGTAGTCGACAGCAGGGAACTCCATACCCGCCCTCCAATATACTAAGAACTCTACCGCTGCAGGATTTGTGTGCAAGCTTGCAGATCTGGAGATGACAATGTCATGTATCGGTGAGTACATCCGAAGCTATTCACATTTTTGTAATCCTGGTCACTCAGGATGTACGTACCACTTCCGTCAGGGTGCCAAAGTCTTCAGCGCTCAACCCACCCAAATTCAAGGGATCGTTCTTGTGCGCATCAAAGCCTGCCGAAACGATGATGAGTTCCGGCGAAAACTTTTCTACAGATGGAGTAACCCGGTTAATTAGGGCAGTGCCAACAGCATGCGAAGTGACTCGGGCACCAAGTGGTATGTTCAAGACGCCTGGGTGGGGCGAGGAGTCTCCACATCGACCAGGGAAGATCCCCTTCTTGGGCGTTCCAGCGAGGTGATGACTGAACTGCTCTGCCTCCTCGCCTGATACATCCACACCGTTGATGTCAGGTCCGCCAGCATGAAGCGATACGTAGAGAAATCGAGGGTCGTATGTGGAACAAAGGATATCTTGCGTGCCGTTTCCATGGTGAACATCAATATCAATTACACAAACACGTCGAAGTCCTGCCCCACCTTCCGAAACAGGAGCGGTCGCGTAAAGAGCCGCACATGCAGCGTTGTTAAGTAGGCAGAAGCCGTTTGAAACTGCTTTCATCGCGTGTAGCTCCCGCCCTGCATGGTGCCCTGGTGGGCGAGTTAAACACAATACATTGACACATTCTCCGTTCATGATCATATCGACCCCTTGGACACTGGCAGCTACTGCCGCAATAGCTGCCGTCCAAGATCCCTTGGTACCCTCTACAAATGAAGAAAAAGTGTTCGTGAGTTCTGTACGGCTAATACCAGACGATCATGATCGACATTTGTCCACACGTACTTGTATCCTCGCCCCCATGGTTGTCGCTATCCGCCGTCAAAGCTACTATTTCTCCTTCCGTCGCTACCGACTGACATTTCTTCTTCATTCTCTTCAAGTACACTTTAGTGTGTGCTCTCCTAATGACTTCCTTCTCTGCCATCTCCAGGTACTTGTCCCTAACTGAATTCATGATTCTGAGTCTTGAATTGGTCGAAGCGACCTCCTTCGCTGCTCGCATCGCTGCAGGAAGGCGAACTGCTCGTTCGAAACATTCTGTAGATGTCAGATGCAAGTTACAGAGCGAATCAGACAGTATCCAGGAAATGCCATTCCCGAATCCGTCATCACTCAACGCGACAGTCATGAACTTGTATATTCGTTCACATACTTGACGCCAGTCTGATAAGCACGCCTCTGCTGTTCGTTTCTTGTAGGAAGCGATCAGCTCCTCCCCGTTTGTCTGCCAATGTTTGAGATATGTCGTGCAACAAACCACTGATCAGCACTCGTTTCTTTCTCACCTTTACAACAATCCAGAGCTTCGCCAAACCCTTCAGTCGTTCTTGTTTTGCATCGATAGACAAAGCTGTCAGTTCATCCGAAAGATGCGGTATATTGTTAAGAAGCATTCGCAAATTTAGGGCAAGCAGTGCACTCATAGGCTCACTTTCGCTGCTTAGTACATCCGATAACGATTTCAACCCCGAAAGAAAATCATCGAAAGATGACGAGGCACCGTCCATGCTCGATTCCGCCTTCATCGTGATCGAGAAAGGAGATGCAGGTGGTTTTCTAGGAGTAGCTGATTCGGGCGTAGCGTTCTCAGCATTCACCGTAGCAGAATGGCCCTGCCCCCAAGAAGATGGTGGCTTCATTGATTCCAATATTACTCCGAGTTGAAGGACTGGTTCTTCACATGATGCATCAACTGCATCGTACTCGACTATGGGGAGCTGGGATAGAATATACGAAAACGGAAGCTGCAGTACCTCAGGGGGGAAATTCGCTGTCAGTCCAGCCATAGCGTGGGCTTCAAACAGATATGCCGTCGTTTTGTCAATCTCGGTTGCAGCAGTAGATAGCAGCACAGTTTGAGAGTACGTCTTCAGAGCTAGTGCCAAGCGGTGGCTCTGAATGAATCGCGAAAATGCTGCCTTCGGCAGCCCACTGAATCGGAAGGAGGTGCTCAGCTCCTCAATACCTAGGCCTCCTCGGTGGGCTTCGAAGGGGTACTCGGCAATCGAATCTGGGGTGGCATCGATACATTCAATTTCGAGCAGTGGACCAGAAGTGAAAATGGAACTCCCGTGACGTTGAAGAGAATCAGCGTAAGATTCGGATCGGCCTCTGCCCTCGTTCCCCTGGTTGTTCCAGTATGGAGCGAGAAATATGACTTCGACTTTTTGCCTCATGACGAGGCGTTTCTGTGAGCCCTGCTGCTCGAGTTCAGAAAAGTGTCTTACTCTAGCGGGCCACATCACCCCAGGCCGAGCACCCTTCCCGTATGATACAGCAAGCACAATACCATGCTCAATCCCCTCCACAGTGAATTCCGTCGCATTATTTCGCCCAGTTCTTCTTTCGACATTTCCGGTAGGTTCTTGCTTCGCATTCGACGACTGCTGTTTCTTCAATAGAACCATTTTGCGTTCGAATCTTTTCCGACCATCCTCCAGTTCCTCGACCTCGAGATCAAAGGTATCAAGCTCTTCGATCATCATGGCTTTCCAAAGATCTCCGATGTCGGGATCATGAACGTAGGCGATGACAATACCCTCGGATCCCTGCCAAATGACTTTCTCGCCAATCCGAAATGGTCCACCTGATGCGCCTATCGGTTCTTCCGACTTGACTGTCGTCCAACCGTCGTGATTCAGAACATCAGGATCATAGGACACTCTCCGAACAGCTTCCTGAACGCTCTTTGCCGAGCTTGTGTCGGCATTCGCAAGAATCTTCTTCGCCTGATGAGGAGCATCGGGGAGATTGTAAACATAGCGAACTAGATTGTTCAATAGTTTCAGACTCGTTTTTCCTTTCGCGGCCCAGTAAAACAGGGCTTTCTTCCCTCGTTCACGTGACTTTGAGTCCGGAGCATTGATTTCCTTGTCGACAAAACAAAGATTCCCCATCCAATCCTGCCTCCAGCGTTCTTCCTTATTGAACTCGAGGAAGCCCTCCAATTCTTTTCTTTCACCATTGGTGAGCGGACGCAGGGATCCAAAGTTGTCTGGTAGGGATGGTAAATCTACTATCTGGCTCACAACAGACTCAGATGGAACAGATCCTCTTTCGCTGTCCCGCTCCTCATCGATGATTGATGAGTTCGGCTCACCTAATTTCTTACCGATCGAGATACCAACAACCCCAGCTATCGAGTCCATTTTGGAAGATGAAGACACTCGGTTCTGATCGGACCGTTTCGGCCTTTTCGACGCGGTGGCTGTCCCCGAGGCATGCTGTGTAGATTGCTCGTTTGACCTCCGCTTTGTTCCTACAGCGTGTTCAACCTCGGCCCTCGTGGTTACTGTAGTACCACTTGAGATAACGTCAGCCGATCGTTTGTCGATATTGATGTTGGCATAAGGTGCTCCATTAATCATGTCTCTTCCGACTCAAGTGGTGAACTAAACTTAGGATGGAATGCTTATCTAGATCCTTTTTACCTCAAAGGTTCACACCAGCTATCAAACGCTAACTGTAATAAAATGACGACAAGACCTCGAAGCGTCTCCGCGTCTTCACAATGTCTCCTTCCCCAACGCCGTCAACCTGTCGCTGATCTATTGATATTCTCCAGCCTCACTTCCGAACTCAAACAAGCCTTTCACTTCACAAGCTTGACAAGGAAACGATGATAAGGACAGTGCGATTGTTTACCAAAACGGCCCAAAGTGAGTTCGCGCGTTTAACCCTCATTGCCGCCGTCTGTTGAGTCGGCATCCTAATCTCTCAGGAATTCTTTTCATCATTTCGTTGGCCCCCGAATACAACAAAAAATGCCGGATAACTCTAGTTTCAGTTGGACTCTCAACAATCTTTCCCTAAATAATCCAGGGGAGTTCCTCTGATGTGGGATGTTCCAGCCACTCCCCCCGATGCGGTCTGTCCGGGCTTCCGTTCCCGGCATCTTTAGCCCCTGCGATCCTAGCTGGTCGGATTGGTCACATTTGTGGACCAAAACTATGTACTGTACTCATTTTTTTTCGAGTGGTGTGTCCTGTGTCCGTAACTCACTAGAGTCTCGTCATGCGACAATAGCTTATGCTACATGTATGCATCAGCTACTACGTAGCTAATGTATCCCGACCACGACGGGAAACCTCGGTAGGACTAGGATGGCTCCACAGATATGGCGCGGTAGGTTGTCGTCGTTGCGGGGTCATTTTGACCATCGTAAATAAATAGGTAGGGTCGTCTGTTGACAGTATTCATACACTGTGGAGTGTTTTTGTTGGATTCCACGTGTCTCTCATCCGTGCGACCTCCGCCCAAAATCACGATCTTGTGACGAGCGACTGCCAGGCGGCGAAATCACAACTAGTGACGCAGAGATGAGGTCGGTACTACTGACGTTCCTGGTGAAACGCTTCGATCTATTGTTCCGAACTCCACATCATCTTTCTCAATCTCATCCCAACCTCTACAACAGGCGTTCGGCGATTGCCACATCGTACCCATCGGCCCTGCGTTCAAGCCAAAACGGAAGCAGCGAAAGCGATAAGCGAAAGGAAGGAGCATGGCTTCCTTTGCAAAACGAGAAATGCGACATCTTGTGTTCCTCGGAATAAGCGGGTTAGTAGGCACAAAGTATGCTGATGCTTTCGCTTACGCCCCAAACTTTATCACCAAGATTATTCAAGAAGATACTGGGGTTTCTCCAAGCATGGAAACAAACGCATACGGAAGTCAGTCTGATCCTCAAATGGCTAGTACAGCGATCAAGACACGTTTCCCCCCAGAGCCAAACGGATACCTCCATTTGGGTCATGCAAAGGCAGTGTCTTTCAATTTCGAAGTCGCTCGGATGTTTGGAGGGGCTTGCAATATGAGAATGGACGATACAAATCCCAGTAAGGAAGATGAGGAGTATGTTCAATCGATCCTGGAGGACGTACGATGGATTCGGTCAGGCCTTTACGACGGTGAGGACCCATGGGATGGTCCTGTTCGGAAAACATCCAGCTACTTTGACGAAATTTATCAGGCTGCTGAATACCTGATCAGTACGGGGGACGCATACGTCGATTCTCTAACCGCAGAGGAAATGAGAGAATACCGTGGTACCCTCACGGAACCTGGTAAGCCCAGCCCCTATCGAGAAAGAAGCATCGAAGAAAATCTCAAACTGTTTCGAGAGGTAAGCATGAAGATGGCTCCGGTCGAATATTGTGAATTCTTTCGTACTTATCTGACCTTTCAACTCAGATGAAAGATGGGAAATGTGCTGAAGGAGAACACGTTTTAAGGGCAAAGATTGATATGTCATCCCCCAACATCAATATGCGTGATCCAACGCTCTACCGGATCAAACACGAGTCTCATCAAGAAACGGGCGACGACTGGTGTATCTATCCCATGTATGATTTCAGCCATCCCATTTCAGATGCCTTAGAATCCATTACCCACTCGTTGTGCACATTGGAATTTGAGGACCATCGCCCATTCTACGACTGGACGGTAGAAAAGCTGCTGCCATCCGGATTAATTACAGCAAAACCACGACAAATCGAATTTAGTCGCTTGAACATTCAAAGTACAGTTCTGAGTAAACGAAAATTGATCCAACTCGTGGAACAAGGTTATGTCAACGGTTGGGATGACCCAAGGATGCCTACACTTTCCGGGATGCGACGACGTGGTGTACCTCCTGCAGCTCTGCGCCTGTTTTGTGAACGGATAGGAATTTCAAAGGCAGACTCGAATCTTGCTTTTTCAGCCTTGGAGGACTGTGTTCGGTTGGATATGGAAGATAAGTGTCCTCGAGCATTTCTGGTTTTGAAACCACTCAAGGTCACGATCACCAACTGGGAAGGTGAGATGGAGGAATTTAATGTCCCACGGCATCCGAAACTTGAGCAGATGGGAGACCGTACCATTCCATTTGGAAAAGAAATCTTCATTGAACGATCCGACTTTTTTGATTTAGACGGAGAAGAAGGAAAGGCGAATGGCGGCAAGGTCCCTGATGGTTACAAACGATTACTACCCAACGACATGGTACGCCTCCGATATGCCTACGTCATTCAATGCAATGAAGTCGTTAGAGATACTATCACTGGAGAACCAATTGAATTGAAATGCACGTATATCCCCGAAACACGTGCTGGCGTGACACCACAAGGCATGACAAGAGTAAAGGGGATCATTCACTGGGTGGAGGCTTCGACGGGAGTCAGTTGTACCGTCAACGAATACGATCGACTGTTCTCGACTGAGGAACCTGGAAAAGAGAGCGGGGATTATTTGAAGGATTTGAATCCATCATCGCTGACGGTGCTAGAAGGGGCATTTGTGGAACCCAGTGTGATGCAGGATGTGGCAGCAAAGATCGACAGTATACAAGGTGACACAACCAACCAGTACTTGTCGTCTCTTGCTTATCAGTTCGAACGAAGTGGCTATTTCGCACTCGACAAAGATTCAAAGAAAGATAGCGCGGTATTCAACAGAGTGGTGACGTTGCGGGATACGTGGGGTGTCAAAGCTGATAAGACCCAAGAGACAGGTCGATCACGTGGAAGCAGTGGTAGCGAACAGAGGCAGACCGCGAATGCCAACAACGATGGCCTCGTCGAAGACGTTCGCCGAGTGGCTTTTCGAGCAGCGACAATCTTGGAAGTTGACCAGCACCCAGAGGTCGAGAGTCTTTTAGTTTGCAAGGTGGATTGTGGTGACATCGACGAAAATGGGGCTACCTTGCAGAGGACAGTTGTAGCAGGCCTTGCGGGTAAGATCGAGGTTGACAAACTTGTTGGACAAAAAGTTGTAGCCGTAACGAATTTGAAACCCGCCAAGATGCGTGGAATCGAAAGCGAGGCAATGCTTATTGCCGCTGCAGCGGTGTCGGGCGATACTGAAAAAGTCGAACTGCTTGCTGTTCCGGAAGATGTTCCCAATGGCGAGTTGCTCTTTGTAGAAGGAAAAGAACTAAGTAGTCCAGACCCAATGATGAAAAGTAAAGGCGCCCTGAAGGCCTTTGACAGAGTGAAAGCCGCATTAAAGTCAAACAGCGACGGTGAAGCTACATGGCAAGATGACAAGGGTATTGGTTTCAGGTTACTCACCTCCAAAGGTCCTGTGAAAACAGAGACTCTCAAGAATGCTGCTATCGGTTAGCGACTTATGGGCTCGTTGAGTCTGCTAGGGCTGCACGATATGCCTATATTTTAGAGATGACGGTGAAAACGATGAATAAAGATTGATGTCATCGAACAAATACTTTGCTCTGGATCTAGTACCCCTTCGACTTTATTTTCATGCTGAAGGACAGTGAAATCATATCTTTTGTCGAAGCCCGTATGTATGTAGGTTTATAGATTCTTGTACGTATGTATGGTGTGTTGGCACTTGCAAGAGAATTACTGACTGTGAAGAATTTTTGCGCGTAGTCGAGGGAATCGGTTGGTCTTCAATTTTCGCACTTGATGACCCGTCAAGGATGACCCTGCCAGAGCTTCACACCACGAGTATTGGGGATTGCTCACGGATCCCGTAGTGACTCGAAGTCGTTGGCATCATTACACGCTGCTAGTAGCTCCCTAACTCTGATAAAGACATCAAAGTTCAGAAGGTATCACCTTTCTCCTGTGTGTGTAAAAAGAAAGCCGCCGCCTTTGAGACCAATCGTTCGTCTTAATTGCAGCCATGAGCCACTACGATCAGCTTGACCCCGAGGAGATTGGTCGAAAAGCCTGGAAGGCGGCGAGCCGTGCCGCCAAGCATATGAGCAAGCATTCCAGGATTGTTAACCCAGCCCTTGAAAAATGTATCCCAAGGTTTGAAAGATCTGAGGTAGTACTTGGAGAATTCTTAGGTAGTGGAGGATTCAATGATGTGTATGAAATCAAGAGAGTTGATTTGGTGAAGAACCTTGAGGATGCGGAACATGCCAAGAAAATAGCGTCGCCATTGCAGCAAGAACATCGTGAATTCATTGCGAAGCATGTCTTTCGAGAATCATCACAGAACTGTCGTTATGCGATGAAGTTTCTTTCGATGGATACGATTGGTGACCCGGGACGATTCTGTACCGGCGCCGCTGATTTGGTAGTGGTATGTGATGAAGTTACTGCTTGATTTTGGGGGGCGTTATGACCTACTTACATCTAGACAACTCGATCTTTCCCCCCTCTTACCCCTCCCACGTTGTTGCTTCTTCCTTTCAAAATCTCCCCCAACAGGAAGCCAAATTTCTGGCGTCCTTGGAACATCCGAACATTATCAAACTGCGTGGCATGGCTGCAGCAGGAACCTCCGGATTTGCAACGATGCAAGAGAGGGGCTACTTCCTCCTTTTGGATAGGCTGCAATGTACCCTTGAAGATAAGATTGATTTGTGGCGTGATTATGAGCCGGAACTCAATAGTGACAGAACGGGAAAGAAAAAGAGATATTTCCTTGCCGAGCGATTGCATGTAGCCTTTGATGTTTGCGCTGCTTTGGATTATCTTCATGCTGCGTCCATCATCTATCGTGATTTAAAGCCTGATAATGTCGGGTTCGACATTCGAGGTGAGTGATACCACAACGAGTCTAGTGGCTAGTCGTTGTTTCCAGGTGCTGACTAATGATGAACGCTCTCTCTATCTTTCTAGGCGATGTCAAGTTATTTGACTTCGGTTTGGCCAAGGAGCTCGACCCTTCCCTGAAGTGTTCAACGAGTGAGTTGTACGAACTCTCTGGGAACACGGGATCACTTCGTTATATGGCTCCTGAAGTAGCACGAAGCGAGCCCTACAGTCTTACGGCTGATGTTTACTCGTTTGGGCTCCTCTTGTGGCAGATATGCTCGATGGATTTGCCCTATGATGGCATGAACCGACAGGATCACTCCGAATTGGTCGTCCACGGAAACGAAAGGCCGGCTATTGATTCGTCTTGGAGTACCCCCCTTCGTATCCTCATGAAGCGTTCCTGGGAATCGGATCCGCTAGCCCGTCCATCGATGGATTCCATCTACAAAATTTTGCGACGGGAAATTTGTGCCCTTCGGGACGGAGATGACAGTGGCCTAGAGCACACAAAGAGGAGATCAACTTTCGTCCTAAACAGGGATTCAGCGGCAGCAAACGATGACGCTGGGACACGAGCATCCAGAAGGGCAGCTCGTCAAAAGGGCTCAGGCTCCGATGCCGAAAGGATAAAGGCAAATGCGTTAGACCGTGAAGTCGTTGATGGAAGAGCTGGTTAGTCGCTCTTTACTAGACACCCCAAGGAATCGATTCTTCATCGCAGGCGGTTTTTTCGAGGAGGAATTTAATTTGTTGCAGTTTAGTGCTCTGAAACAATACTTACCAGAGGAGTGCAGTGTATGGACTCATAATCACACTGCTCGGTCGTACGTCGAACTCGGGGAACACTTTTATTTGGGCGAACGTAGAAGCTGTCTGCTACACGAATTTGTCATCTGTTGCTTCTTGAGAGACACGACTAAGTTAGGAAATACAAAACGATCCTCACTATAGAACCAGAACAAGTCTGCAGGGTGGTAGAATAGGGAGTTTGGCTCGCAATCCGTATCTTTGGGGAGGCTCTGTGCACACACTTCATACCTACATATCTTCATACCCATATTGCACGATACCTATGTATGATACGACACTAGCTATGTACCGTACCGTAGAGGACAATGCTGGGTGGGGGTATTCATATGTATCTAGGATACTTTGATGACAGTCTCATGCTGTCACTTGTGACTTGTGACTGTCAGAAAAATGTGCGAAGGAGACGTTTAGAAACAATTTAACGTTAATTACCGCTTTTGCCGTTTAAATTGGAAACTTCGTATACTTTTCACATTTCACCCACATGTTACTGTTTTACCTCTCCTGTCTTTACCATGCAGGTTGTGTAGACTACTGTGGAAACGTTCCCCTCTCACACGTTAGATCTCATTACAATTCATTAACTTGTTGCATTTACCGAATTACATTCCCCATTCCTTGAGCTTGCTCAGACAGCCTTTCCTCCTCGATTCAGGGAAACCACCGCAACGACCAAAGGCCGAAATTGAGAATCCGTCGAAATGATGAAGTTCGAGCGGCAATTCTTGCGGATGCTGTCAACAACATTGCTCTTACTTTTTGGGGTGATATTTACTGTAGTCAGCATCTCCATGCACATGCTGTTGGCTTGGTCCCTCCCACTCGCGACGGCTCCTTCGTGGGCTGATAAGGAAGTGCTGACTCAAGAAGTTGTACCAGCGCTGGATAACAGCCGCGAGGAAGGGATGGTCCACGTAGTGACATCAAGATTTATGCAACATCAGTCCGATCTCCTTTCCCTCGGAAAGGCCAGAATGAAGCTGTTTGAAACTTTCTGTCTCCCTTCCATGATCAACCAGCAAGCCGACAACTTTGCGTGGTTTATGCTGGCGGATCCTAACCTCGAACCTAAGCTTTTGAATCGTCTAAAGGGACTGCTGTCACCATACCCTCATTTTTTCCTCGTAGTGGTAAATGAGAAAGTGGTAAATCCGGACAATCTGCCTCAGATGATAGACGACAATCTGTTTCTGACCGGCGATCTCGATTTCCTTCAGTCTATCATGCTCGACACGGATCGTCCGTTACTTCTAGAAACCAGACTGGACGCTGACGACGCCTTGAGCGGAACGACCCTTCGAAAGCTACAAGATACTGCACGACTTTTGCCCCGAGACCCGACTGGATGGCAGGTTATTTGCAATGACCTGCACTACGAATGGAGAAATGACGAAATCCTCGACATGAGCATTGCCAATGTATCAGCTGGAAAACTACGCGTGGTGATGGACACCGTTTGTGTCACGGTCGGCTACACGTTGGTTCGGCACCGGCCTACAGGGTCGATCGATTTCCCGCCATGGCCTTCCTTAGGGCACCATCTTGTCCATCGTGAATGGCCACAATGCTCGTCTAACGTCACAGCTGATTGCTGGACTCGACTACCTAGATACCCTGCGGCGTTGCGATCTAGAACAGTGACTAGTGCTGGAATGAGTCGAATAGAGGCTACAGATGAGGATCGCTTCTACGACACCTTTACTGCAAAGCTGTGGGGGTACGTCGAGCGAGACTTCAAGATTGAACGTGAAAACGCAAGGGCTGCCTCCGATCATTTGAAATCGAATCTTGCAGCCATTCTCAGGGACAATCTCAAGGGACAGTGGTACGTTCGTTTTTCGCAAGTGTCTGCCGATCGCATTTGGTCCAGAGATATTATCGAAACGCTCATTGCTTGTCTCGGAATCGCTGTGCAGTACTGAAGGTCATAGCTGCAAAAAGACTAGCAGAGACAGGCTGAACGCATTACTTCGCCTGGCAGAGTCTGGAAACAACGTAAATTCTTCAATATCCACCACATAAAGCATCTGCCTCCATTGCTGGGTCCATTATCCGGCGGCGAATTCATTCAAATCTAAAATGTCAGAAGATTTTAAGGCAGCTTCCATCATGATGCACCACGGTGTGTCGCAGGCACGATATACGTGCCATCTGTTCCTCTATGTCTCTGGAATCCTTTGTTGTCCTGATGGCGTCCTCTGGAACTGTACAGCGACCGCGAAAAACGAAAGCTTGATCACTTGAAAGCATCGAAAATCATGCAACTTGATGCATCTACGGGGCATATCCCTTTTTACAGTTAGTTCTTTCCAACCACGATCACATCCTTCGATCGATCGAAATTATTCCGTCGTATTTAAGGATTGCCAACATGAGGCTGTAAACATGTATAACCCATTGTGGTATCGGATAGCCAAACAGAAGAAGGACTTAACATAAAGCATGATATCCACGTCCAACGCGTATCCATCTTCGAAATTGCTATCGAACCACTCCGAGTACCGAAGGTATATCCGCTATCATACCTCGCGAGTCGAAGCTCGATACAAACCAGCGTACTTTCTTTCGACGCTTCACCCCAAAAAGACGTTGTTTGGTTCTCCACCATGATTTGTCAATCGTCCGTGCTCGCCGAGGTTCTCTCGCGCGGAGTCAACGCATCCGTCGTAACAGTATAAAAGACGATGGAATGATTACTCACCCATCGTCCAATGACATGAGCTCCCGGCGAAAGACGCATCTCACCAATCGCGCGTGGCATTGCTCACATGCAAGAGGTCCAACGGGTACATCTCTCGAACCAAGGTCGAGTTCGGTACTAGACCGGGAGAATTGCAGCGAATAGGCCCAATTAATTTATGTCCCGAGTGAACTGACGTGTTCACTTATTTATGACCATGCCAATGTGGATCGTACTGGCTGTCAAACTTACTGCATACCACGTCGATTGCAGAGCTGTTCGCAAATTTCCGCCACGATGTTCATGGCCGAGGCGATCGGACAGTCAGCTTTTCTCGGCAAGATCTGACACTGAGGTCGCCATCAGCTTTCCCCTCACAATTCCCAAGGTGCACCAAACCTTACTCTCGGTTACTTGACGGCGATGATTTCTCCCAGCAGAAGCTACTCCGGCCGAAGCGGCAAGGTTCAAGGCAGTATGACTGCTAAGGAAATCCAAAACATGATTGAAGACGACTACTCTTCCGCTTCAACTTCCACAATCTCGAGTGATGATGATCAAGACTTTGATGACGACGATGAGTCCATCGATTCTTCCGATAGTGAAGATGAAGGTTTCGTTGATCGTATTGAATCATTTGCGGTGCAAGGGAACTCACCAGCACTTGCACAACTAGTGTTTGCCACTGATGTTCGATTGTCCCGCAATAAGAATCAGAGAGCATCAAACAGCAGTGTAACTTCACTGAGGTCTCTGAAAAGCAATACAACCTTGAACAACTACGAGGCACCTCCCGTCATCGTGGATGCAAACCTTTTTACACCCGAATAAATAGCCAACTTGCTTCGTATGACCCGACCAGCTCCCCCGAAGAAGCCTTCGGCAGCAAGCCAAGAGGGGATGACAAGATCGCAGTCAGAAAGTTTCTTGAACAAGGGGTACCTTACCGTGCCTCCGACAACTAGCAATGACAATGTAAGCGTATCGTCCAAGAGATCGCATAATTCTGGCAGGCTAGATGTTGCCGTCAACATGAAGCCATGGGACTTTTTGGTTTCACTCTTGGAGGATCGAGGAATTGAAATTCGCGCCATCCCGTACAAGGAAGTACGTGATGATTTCTTCTTGAAGTTTGAAGCCGCCCACTTCACCGCCTACGATAGTGAGATTGCTCGTGCGACTAGGGTAGGAGAGTTGGCTGCCGTCCAGGCTCGGTACCGATCCAGAAAACCTCTTCTTGCCTGCAATCGTTTCCAGGAGACGACGATCCACGATCTGTCGTCGTGGTCATGTCAGGTTGCTAGACTTTATCGTCAACAAAACAGATGTCTCTATTCGAGTCGTGGATGATCTTGGTCGCAATCCAATTCACGATGCCTGTTGGACGCACAAACCCAACTTTGAGCTAATCAAACTCCTCGTCGTTGCTTGTCCAGATCTATTGTATATTGCTGATAATCGAGGATTCACCCCGCTGGATTATGTCGGTAAGGGATGCTGGCGTGAGTGGCGTAGATTCCTCAATGACCATCAGGATGTGATTTTGCCGAGGGAGATGCTAGTCGATGAGGCCGTAACTTTCTAAGAAGTCATGGAGACATAGGGGCAGAAACAACATTTGTTTTTCTTATATAAATTTTATAAATCACGCGCGACATAGATGATTCTGATGTAGGCGAATTTCTAGGACCACCTTACAGGACTCCTCGGTGAATCATCGCTTTAGGATCGGAGAACGGGGATAGATAGTGGCGTCGCATACCAAACATTCGATTCCACTTGGATGATCGTGGCCAACACTGCCGCCATGACACCTTCCGTGACCCCTAGTCCATCACACATTCAACGTCAATACCTATCCAATACATATCATCGTAGCGAATTGCATACTATTTCTGTGTCGATTCTAATCCGATATGGGTCAGCGAAGTCAAGGTATTGGAATGAATCCACGAGCTATCATACCGCAGGAAGTCAAGCTAGTAGGGGTACGCATGGTCTAAAGGATTTTCTATACATACCTAGGTGAAAAACACATACATATGTTTATATAATACACTAGTATGTAATACACAATATGTACCTCGGATGCAGGGCGCGACCATCCCGTAGAGCGACACAGGAAGAAAAGCACATTCTTGATGACAAAGTAAATAACTCAGGTCTCGAAACAAAGTAGCACACCTAGGAGCCTAAACAAGACAACATCGAAGAAGAAGAAAGATGGCGAAAGAGGGAAGCAATCGGATGCAGGGCTATCATCGGCAGAAACGCCAGAAAGAAGTGCAGAAGAACAAGGACCAACGCATCAAGGCACGTGATGCGAAGGTAGTCCAAACGAAAACAGTCGCTGAGGTACAAGAGGAAATTCGAAACATCAAAAGGAGGAAAAATTTGCAGCATTCGGAACAGCAAAAGTTACAGCGTCTGGAAAAGGAGCTAAAACTCGTCACCGAAGCAGCCGCGGCTAAACCGAAAGAGCCAACACACCTTCAGCAGCTAGAAGTGAGGCCATTGACGGAACTGGATGATCCTCGAAAGTCCGTGTACTACGACGAGAAAATGAATCCCTACGGTGCACCACCCCCTGGAAAACCGCGATTGTATCACCAACGGGGAGGAGGAGTCACAATGGATATCCGATTCGCGATAGTTCCTGGAGAAGAGCCAGTCCGGCCACCACCACCACCTCCTCCACCGCCGCCGCCGGCGAGATTACCACCAGGCCGTGCCCATGGAGATGTGAATCGCGGACCACGCGATATACCTGGGAATCGTCATCGCACCACGACAGGGACGGGAAATAGCAATACTCATAGGCAGATACCTTCAAGGGCATCCCCCCAGGACGTATCCAGCCAAGAAAAGACGTCAACCCAAAACGAGAAAGCTGACGAAAACGTTCCGAAAGTTCCACAACGTTTAGTCGCTCCTAGTCTTCCCGCTCCCTCAAAGGCTGTTCAAAGGACGCGGAAGGGTACGCCTTTAGTGGACGTATGGGCATCAACAGAAGAAGTAGAGTATGAACGGGTCTCCAATCAAGTCGATTTAGAAGCTGACGACGTCGGGACGCGTGCCGCGAAAAAGATGAAACCTAAGACTAGAAAGCCACCCCTGGAGATCTACTATCAAGACCGGGCAGGACAAATTCAAGGACCGTTCCCTAAAGCTCAAATGGCAGCTTGGGTGTCAGGTGGCTTCTTTCCTGCAGATACAATGGTGAAAACGAATCGCAACGAAACATGGATCCCGATTGGAGATTTACCAGCATTGCAAGATACGGATCCTAAACCAAACGAAAAAGATTTAGTACAAGATCGAATTGCGGCTCTGAAGAATTCTACTTCTTCTGTCGAGGACCGAATAGCAGCACTTAAGGCCCAATCTCGTCCGTCCTACGGCGACGATGATGATAAGTCGATTGAGGATCCTCAGGCTTCTCGGGTGGATCTACCTGAACCGTATATCGTGGACGATAATGAAATTGCATACCCCAGTGTCAACTCTGAGAGTCCTCCACCCTACCCCATCGATGATGATTATGATGATGATGATGGCGTGCCCCCACCGTCTGAAGACGACGAAGGCGGTGACGATCGGATTGCTGTGTCTCAATATCCAGGTAAAGGTGACGAGCTCCCAGCATACCCGATCGATGAAGATGTCGATTATCCCGTGGATACAACCTATCCTAGTGAAGAAGGAGACGATGACCTTCCCTTGTACCCAGTCACCGAAGCCTATGGTGCGGTCGATGAGTATCCAGTCGACGAGGACGACGATATTGACCCATCAAGCAGACACACGGAAGATGAGCCTGTTGCTCCGATCCTTCCCATGCCGGTTAGACCCAAAAAGGTTGTAAAGGTAGACAAAGCCTTGCTCACCTTTACGCCATCCAACCTTCAAAATCGCAAACGAAAAATGATTTCAGGTCAAACAGTCGCGACACTTCGAGGCAAGAAAGTGAAGTTAAACCCTCATAACAGTGTTGCCAAAGACGACATGGACAGATACATGGAGGAAATCGAAGCTTTGGATTCCTAAGTGGAAGTTGTGTACCTGTTGCGTGCAGTGAGTAAATCTCGCAGTTCTGTATTGAATGGGCACAGCCAATAGCCGGTGGAGCTGAAGACCGCGCGGACCAAACATGGACGCTGGGATAAACACCGACGTTCTGTTCTGGTCGTTAGTAGACCACTTCCGGCAGCGAGATTACTACCAGCCGACACTCATCGCAATGCCAATCGTGGACTACGAGTTTACCTGGATATTGTCATCGCGCCACGACAGGGACGGAAAATAGCAATACCCATAAAGATACGCCGGTAAGGATATCCCCTCAGGACGAATCAAGACAAGTGAAAATTCCATCCCAGAACGAGAAGGCTGAAGAAAACGCCCAGAAAGCTCCACAACGTTTAGTTCCTCCAAATCTTCCCGTTCCCTCAAAGGCTGTTCAGAGGACGTGGAAGAGCTCACCTTTAGTGGACATTTAGACTTTCTTCATCAAGTCGATCTAGAAGCTGACAACGTAGGGACGCGTGTGACGAAAAAGATGAGACCAAGACCAGAAAGTCACCCCTAAGATCTTCCATGAAGATTTGGTAAGGACAGGTTCAAGGACAAATGGCAGCTTGGGTGGCAAGTGGCTTCTCTTCCTCCACATACTATGGTGAAAACGAATCGAAACGAAACATGGATCCCGCCTGGAGATTTACCAGCGTTACAACAACACAGATCCTAAATCAAGTGAAAAGGATTTAGTACAAAGATCGAATAGCAGCTCTGAAGAATACCACTTCGGTAGAATAGTTGCGCTCCTGGCCATTTCCTAACCTCCGTCGACTACCTGTGTTGAAATGACTCGTACTCCTTCCTGCCTTGGTTGACTCGTAGGTATGTGTCGTAGGTCTTGAGTCGTCTTACTCAAACCACACTCTCCGTCACGCAACTCTTGCAGGATAAAAATAGGTTTGACTTTATCGTGTCGCAGCAGTGATTCAATAATCTCGTAGTTCTAATAAAGTGAGCTTTAAACTATTTTTCTGATTTCGGTTTTGATTCTTTTGCTCTTCTGATTTCTTGTTCTTTCGTGCTTCTCTTCTCGTATATTTCATGTAGGTTTTCACGTATTTCTGTTTCTCTTTTTTGTGTTGTTGGATCAGTCGATCCTTCTCTCCTTCTCAACCGGTGCCATCTTCATTAATCGTTGGAGATCC